>JACKZZ010017870.1_pt1 | contig 16238 bp, 12 predicted proteins | sample 8027871 | NCBI WGS metagenome assembly JACKZZ01 (sample SAMN15724774, study PRJNA655200) | protist metagenome | isolation source: fluorescence activated cell sorting (FACS) single amplified genomes of... | place: USA: West Boothbay Harbor, Gulf of Maine | collected 2000-07-19
AGATACAAATGCAAATGGAGGTGGTGGTGGTGCATCTACTACTAATACAAGAAGAAGTAATAATGATGATAATGATGATGATGAAGATGGTAGTGGTGTATCAAAAGCTAATTTAGAAGAATTAGTAACAACAATTTTATCTGAGAATCGTAAAATGGGACTATTACCACCAACAAAAATGGAAGAAGCTATGGATAGTTTTGTACAAAAAAAAAATATTAATGCTATTAGTGATGCTGTTCATTCTATTTTAGAAACAGCACAAAAGGGTTTATTTAGAGACTTGTCTAATACTTTAGCATCTAAAGAAAATATCTCTTTGGCTGCATTAGATACAATGAATTCAATGGAAGCAGCATCTACTGGTAAAAAAGCTCCTATCAGACAAGCATCTAGTTTATTAAGAACTGGAGCTGGTGGTGGTACATCACCTTCTGGATCAGGTTCTGATATAGAGGAAAGTACAACAACTAAGAAGCGTACTGTTACTGGTAAAGGAAAAGCTTCAACAACAACAGCAGTAAGAAAAACTAAGTCGAAAGCAGCTACTTCTCGCAAACGTGCTGCTGCATCTACTAGTCCAGTTGAAAGTGAAATTGAAGACAGTTCAATTGCAATGAGTGAAGATGATTTTTCTGATGCTTCTCCTATTCCAAAAAAGGGACGTGCTACTACAGCTGCAGCAAAAAAAAAAGCTATTATTGCTGCTACAACAAAATCAAATGCTAAGATAACTGCACGTCCATCAAGAGCTGCTGCAAAAAAGAAATCCTATGTCTTAGGTAGTGACAGTGATGGTGATGGTGATGGCATGAATGTAAGTGACGTTGAAGATGAGGATGATGTAGTGGATGATGATGATCTTAGTAACAGTGATGAGTATCAGTCAGAAATTGAAGAAGTTAAACCAAAGCGAGGTCGTGGTAATACTGCTAATACTACTGCCAAAAAAATACCAACTAAGAATGTGAAAGCTTCTAAAAAACAGCAAGTTATGGACTTAGTCTCTGACTCTGACTCTGATGATATGCTAAAGGGTGATGAAACGGAAACTGAACATCAACTTCAATCCCCTACTACTACTTCTACTACTACCACCACTGGTAGAGGTAAAGGCAAAGCAGCTATAAGTCAAGTAAAGTTAAATGATGATTACAGTCCTTCTGCTAATACCACGCAAATGAGTATCTCCGCATCTGGTGCTACACAAGGAACTGGTGCAGGTGCTGGTGGTGGTAGGCGCAGAAGAGCATTACCAGGATCAATGACACAAGGCTCCCAACGATCAACAACATCAAAATCTGCATCTAATCAGGAGTGGGCTTAATTAAAGCTTCATGGGATGTTGTTTAGGTAATAGGCCAATAATAATCGCAATTTTAAATATTGTATTGTATTTTGTTATTATAAATTAAATTTACATTGGTAGATAAAATAATGAATGAATGAATGAATGAATGAATGAATGAATGAATGAATATAAATAATTTACTCATACTCGTACTCGTATTTGTATTCTTACTTTGACCCAATCCAATCCGATCAGATACCTTACCCTAACCCTATCTGTCTGTCTTCTCATATCATATCATATCATATCATATCTTGTCTCAACTTATGTCCTATGTCCTATGTACATCGATTTCAATTCATTACTCATAACATCCAACTAGAATTCGAATTTGATTGGTTACTAAACTAATAACCTAGAGGATTGTTATACAATCTATCCCTCAAATGATCTTGGTTACCTTTACGAGCAATTCTAGAACTTCTTGGTGATAATTGCCCCCCAGGTCCACCAGAAGGTCCCCCATTAGGTTGTTGAGGTTGTTGTTGAGATTGATTTAACTCGAAATTATTTGCTGGTACACCTCGCATATAAGGGTTAGGATCGCTTGATGCTCCACTAATACTAAAACTAGAAACACCACCACCAACAGATCGCCCCCAGTTAGGTAGATTTGCGTGTTGTCCACTTGCCATAATATCAGTAATTGCACCAGAATAATCAGTACCAGTACCAGCATACCCACGACGATTTATCAATGAATTCATAGATGCTGCTTCATTGGCTCTTTGTATTTGATAAGCTCTGGCACTTAATGGTGCAACATCAACATTAGCACCACTATCTCCAACACCAGAATTGTTACCAATACCTTCAGTACCAGCACTTCCAGCTCTTGCCAAAATGGAACCAGCTTTTAAAGGTAAAGCTCCAGCAACTCCTGCAAATTGCTGATCTTTTTTAATTTGTAACAATGGCACTCTACCATTATCTATAGCTGGCATTCTTCGTGCCTGTATATGTGTATATGTGTGTATGTGTTTATGCGTGTATGTGTGCGAATAAAATGCAATAAAGGATAAGCAGATTAAATTTTAAAAGTTAGTTAAGTTACATGAATGGAAATAACAACGAAACAAAAAATAACAATACCCTACAAAAGATAGATAAATTTTTTTTTTATATTATGGCAAAGTAAAACATGTAAAGTCATGTCACACAGTCACGTCACAGCTCAGCAAATAAAGTTAAAAGCTCAATATACTTACATCTTCAACACTTTGTACATAATCCATCTGTTGTTGTCTTTTTAAAGATAAAGATAGAGTACTATCATTGCTACTCCCACTCCCACTCCCATTACCGCTACCACTTCCAATGACAGATGGACCAATTGTATTTGTGCCGCGATCACCAGCCATGTGTGATGCTGTATTCCCATAATTATAATCATAAGCTCCATTACCATTACCATTACCATTACCACTACTACTACTACTGCCACCACCACTATAAGTAGGTGGTTCTTCCATTGATTGTAATTGCAGTGACATATTATACATGTCTAATAATTCTAATTCTGGTGCTGTTAATCTCGCACCAGTTGCTTGTAATTTTCTTAATTTTTCTGCTTGTTCCATTGCTTTTTGTATTGCTGGATCTGGTCTTCTTGGTGATTGTTTTCTAGTTTGCTCTATTGGTAATATATTTGCATCCTTTTTACGTTGCTCATTAAATTCATACTGTTTGATACGTGTAGCATTTTTATGTTCAGCTGTTGATATATCACTATCACCAATAGCATAACCTGTACCATTGTGTTTATTATAATCATAACCTGACGCAGCGTAATTTGGTAATGCACCTTGTGGTTGCGATTTTCGCATTTCATTTAATGGTTTTCGATTCAAATCATTATTATTATTATTAATATTCATATTTTTAATTGTTGCAACAGCATGAGCGTTATATTCTGTATCATCTACCCCTCCACTACTACTATTACTTATCATACTATCGCTAATATATGATTTTTTAATATTTTTATCTGATTCTAATTGTTTTCTATATAATTCTTTTTGTTTATTATTATTTGTTAATCTTATAGCTGTACTTATAGAATTACTATCTAGTTGTAAACCAGTTTGTATAGGCGGCATATTTATATTTGTTACTCTTGGAGATGAACGATGTGACAGTGATTCATTGTTACTATTACTATTACTATTACTATTACTATTACTATTATTAATACTAATACTATTGCTGCCATCATAACCAATGACTCCACCATTTTTACCACCAACCTGACTTTGTGGTTTACCAATTCTATTAGAACTATTTCTATTTTCAATTTTTATACTTTCTTGATATAATAATTTTGAATTGTTATTAGCGATAGCATCCTGTTGTAACTGTTGTCTATGTAATTCTTGTTTTGATAATTTTTGATTTTGACGTGTACTTGGACCATCATTCTGTAATCCTTGAGCGATAAGACCATAACCACTATTGACTCCTCTTGAATTATTACTATTACTCCATTCATCAGTATCACTCGCATCATATCCTTGTCTGTAACGGCTGCTACCGTTACCATTACCATTACCATTACCATCACTGCGAGCACTATCAAGTGGATGCAACTCAGCAGCGTCAATTTCACTTTGTCTTATAAACTTTTTTCTTGGTGATAAAAACCCAATGGGAACCTTTTGTTTGTCATCATTTAATTGTTTCGCATATTGTGTCTGCTTATACTTTTTTTCAAGATTAGTAATTTCTAATTGACTTACATTATATTCAGAAGCAAGACTATTAATACCATTATCATTATCATTATCAAGCTCACTGTTACTATTACCACTATTGATACCATAGAGTTTATCATAACCAGAACCATTAGCAGTTTCAGCTATAGATGTAGTCATAGCAGCATTTGGTAGTAAAACACTACCATTAACACTACCATTACCACTACCACTACCACTACCACTACCACTACGTAATTTTGATGCATACATAGAACGATCATTTTTTATATCTTTTATACTAATACGATTTGGATTTTCAGCTGAATTCATATTTAATGTATTAGATTTCATTTGAAAGTTATTATGATCTATAGCTAGTGCACTTACATATTGTTTTTGTGCTGATTTTATTAATTCTTTGTTATTTTTATTTGTTTGGTAGTCACCTGTTGTGTTGTGTAGGTGTATTGTAGTGTAGTGTAGATAGATGTGAAGTTAGTGAGGATAGAACAAGTGTAGTGATGAAACCGGTGAAAGTTGAGGACAAGAGTAATGACATTAACATTGACATTGACATTGACAGACATTAGTACTAACACAAGCATGGATTGCAAGTCAAGTTTAACACACAAACAACTCAACTTTCAGACTTACCTAAACCGTTAAAAATGTCAGTTGTTGAGGTAGAAGCACTTTGAACATATGCATCCATTTTTTCTTTTCTTGATATTGTATCCTTGATATCAATATCCATATTTTTATTTCCATATAGAGCAGCATCCCTATCCATTTCCTGCTTATATTTTTCTTGTCTTTCTTTTTTAACTAATAGTTCTGCTTTCTCATGTAAAGGTAAAGTAGGATTTCCACTAGCTTTATATGTTGTACCACTAACACCATTTTCAAGGCGATCTCTAGCAAGCTTTTGTTGATATAATATTTTTTGTTTTTTCAATTGTTCTTCATCATCATATTGTTTTTGTTTTTCTATATGCTTATAATATTCTTCTTTTTCATATTGTTCTCTTTTAGCAATATCATTTCTTTTTAAGATTTCATTTTTATCATCATATTCCTGTTGTTTTATCATTTCAATATCAGCATCACGTTGTTGTTGCAAACGTCTATCACGTATCTCATCAAGACGTACTTGTTTTTCCCTTTCATTAACACTTGATTGTTGTTGTAATTGTAAACGATATTGTTGTTGTTTAATGCGCTTTTGTTCTACTTGTTGTTCTAAAGATGGTGTAACTCCTCTATCTGGTGAATATGGCACACTTCTAGATGAATTTGAATTTAAATTTTGACCACCTCTAGAACTACTTAGACTTGGTGATGAAATTATGGTATTGTCACCTTTTAATTTATCTCTCATTATTGCATCTTGTTTCAAACTTTCTTGATATTCTAATTGTTTTGCACGTTTATTTGAATTACTATTACTATTACTATTACTATTACTAGTTGATCCACTTCCACCATTTGTTGCAAGTTTATCTATTGTTGATGTGTAATTGTCTCCAGGTGCTTCAGGTATAGTACGATATGAACGATCAATTTTAATTTGTCGCTTTGGGCTACCAGTATTATATTCAATAGTATTCATAGACATAGACATGTCATCATTATCATTATCATTACCATTACCATTACCATCGCCAATAGCTGCCTGATTTATATATAGTTCACGCCTAATACGATCTGAGTTCATTTGTTTCATGTATTCATGTTGTTTCAATTTCTTTTGGTTACTTGACATTTCACCTTTGCCTATACCATTAAATACAGTATCATCTTCTGTTACTGGTGTTCTTGCTCTACCAATGGATGCCATACGTGGTGGTGCCCTTTTAGCTACTTCAATTGTAGTTGGATGAGCTTTATTATATTCCATTGTTTGCAATCTTTCTAGCCTATCAATACTTGGACCATCACGTCCTCCTCCACCCCCATTTCCTCTTTGGCCAAAACCTTGATCTGTAACATTAGTAGCAGCTTTTGTACCATTGGGCAAATTTAATTTGACTTCGTCAGTTTGTTGATAAATACCATATTTACCCTGTTTTTCATGAATTTCTGTTGGACCACCATAATGACCACCATATTCATCTAACTCAGCTGGATTATTTGAACCAGATGCATAGCTTTGTTCAATTTCATATTGTCTTCTTAAAGCAGCTTCTTCTGTTTGCTTTGAAGCTTGATCTGAAAATTGTAACTCCATTGCTTTCATTTCTTCTTTTACCAATTGATCCCATGCATCCTTTTCTTCGCCTTGTAAATTACGATCATACATCGGTACATATGGTTGCGAACCATCATCACCACCACCATCAGCACCACCACTGGCAATTACAGATGCTGGTACATAAGAGTCATCATCATCTATAGGGTCGTTCGGGTTCCCGTAATGTATGCCATGATTATCATTTACATCTGCGGAACCTGAAAAGATATCATCAGACATACCTTGCTGGTTATCAAATTTCCCTCTTCCTGCCATCTCGGGAGTCGTCCTTGTTGGTTAATTGAAGTTGTTTGAATTACCTGATAATTCCCAATTAATCCCTTCTTAACTCTATCAATCAAAACACGGAAACAAATATACTTTCAAATATAAATGAGTGCAATATGAGTGCAATATGAGTACAACGCTTCCCGTGGAGAGCGTTTTAATAATCAAAAATAATTAATTCCCACCTCAAAAGGGAGATAAGAAGTTCTTTTATTGATGGAAAATGATGATTGGAGGACGAAATAGTTTCATTGTGTTACTCCTGCTGGTTTTACTTGTATGGTTAGGATTCACAATATATTTACATGAACATAACGAATTGCATTTCTTATCAAAGACTTATTTAGATACTCCATTGGCACATACTGCACAAAAGGTTGCATCTGCTCTGCTTACAGCTGCAGTATCTCCAGAGATAGAAAAGGTTATCGAGGCAGAGCTTCAATATGAAGTGCAAAATCATGAACGTAACACCAAGGCTCAAACCAATACAAATACAAATACACATAATCATGAAAGTTTTGGTACAGATGCCAATACAAACGCTAATACAAATACAGGTAAAACAAATGAAATTCCAGAAAAGACAGATTTACATCCGAGTCAATTGCATATAATATTTAGTACTGATTGTAGTGATTATCAAAATTGGCAAAGTATAACATTGATGTATTCGGCATTATTAGTAGGACAAACAGGAAAATTAACACGTATTGCTAGTGGATGTAGTAATGATGAAATAATGAAATTAAATAATGTATATAAAAAATTGTATCCTGAATATTTTAGACTACAGGATGAAGATAACAATTTATTGCCTCTGCACAGTGTCATCGATGCAGATGGAAATGGAAATGAAAATAAAGGTAGCAGTATTGTGTTTCGTGTACACTATACACCAGATTTTAAACATGATAAAAAATCGAATAGAAAGTATGCTTTCTATAACAAGCCAAGAGGTGTAAGTCAAGTCACACATCACACATATCAACCTTTTCAACCTTTTCAACCTTTTCCACCTTTTTTCTTCTTTTCCTTTCCATTCTTTCTTTGTGTTTTATTGTGTCCCATTCCCTTGTTGTGGTGTGATTGTCTTGATGTCATATGATTTTTTTTTTTATTTATTCATACTAACACACTTACACATTGATAATTCATATTGACATCCATAGGTACAACATTGGTTAAAACATGCTATACCAGTGATACCAATGAATGAAGTTGTAGCATTACTTGATCCTGATATGTTATTTTTACGACCATTGACATCAATAATAAAAGGTTCCCCATATAAATTATATAATAAAAATTTATATTATAATAAAAAAAATAAAAATGTACAAATAAAAGAATTTCAAAATTATGTTGTTAGTGGTAAACCTGTTGCACAACGTTATGGATTAGGTGCACCATGGACAGATGATAAACATAAAAAATTTAATAGAAAAAATATTTGTGGTAAATATGAAAATTCTCCTTGTATGAATGTTAATGAGCATGATGGTGAAGAGTAAGTATAATATATATATATATATATATATATATATATTACAAATGATGATATATATCTCCATTAGTTGTGATCGATCTATTGACATTTTAGTTTTGTTGTTGTTTTTCTTTTTCTTGCTAACGTATTTCTTCTCTAAACTTACACTTACACTTACATTTACACTCACACTGATACTGATACTGATACTGGTACTGGTACTGGTACTGGTACTGATGCTTACAGGTACTATTCAGTAGGTCCACCATACATTGCAACACGTCATGATTTTGACAAAATAGCAGAAAGATGGGTTGAATTTGTTCCTTTAGTATATGAACAGTATCCATATTTATTAGCGGAAATGTATGCTTATTGTATGGCTGCTGCACATGAGAATTTACCACATAGTATATTTTATCATTATATGGTTAGCAATAGTGAAGGTGGTGGTGAAGGTTGGGATTATGTTGATGATTTAAATGATGTATGTGAAGCTCCTACTTCTCCTAGTTCTTCTACTAGTACAATATCAAAAATGAAAATGGAAGATATAAATATAGCTAATGGGATAAGAAATAATGTACCTGCTGTGATCCAAATTAAACGATATTACGAAAACAAACCAATGCCGATATTATTTCATTATTGTCAACATTTTAAAATCACTAATGAATTGTCATTTTATAAGGGTTCTCATAGAATATCTATGATGAAATGTCTTACTACAACAAAAATATCTGAAACTGAAAAAAATTTCAATAATAATAATAATAATACTGATATAGAAAAATATACAAAAATAAAATTTCCTTTACTTGAATGTCTACCAAATTCTGTTGGTGAAAAAATTAATTATAAACAATATAAACGTGGTACAGATATATATAGATCTGAAAGAAAGAAAAAAAGAGGTGGTTTTGCTGTTAATATCATTCATAAAGAATTAAATGAAGCATATTTGTATTACCAGCAAAGGGTATGTGGGGGTGAGGGTGAGGGTGAGGGTGAAACATGACTTACTTAACTTGTAGGTGTGATATGGTTTGCCTTATTATTGTAGTTTAGTTTAGTGTAGTGTAGTTCAGTGTATGTAGTGTAATATAGTATAGTGTACAAAGTAGTCAACAATAAGATACAGAAACAAACAATTTTTTCTCCTCTTTCTCCCAATCTAAAGCCACACATAAACTACATGACATGACATGACTAGACTCGTGTTTTAGTACTAGTAAATATGAGCACCATGACCATAATCTCTTCTTTTTCTTCTAACATCAGCAGTATTTATGAATATACTTCCGCCTTCTTTACGAAAACCTTTTTGTGATTCATTTACAGCAAATTCAAATCTTTGAGCTAATTTGAAATCTTCAAATTCAATCAACCATCTTCTTTGATCAGCCATAAGAATACTAACAACAGTCTTATGTAAATATAATGAATCAACTTCAATTGTTGCTTCTGTAATATCTGCAACTAATCTAGGTGATGTATCACCATGATATTGAAAAAAATATAATCTTAAATAACATAAACACATCCACCAAACAGATGTTCTTCCTTCAATAGTTGTTTTCAATTTTATATTGATATCAATATTAGATGAATCTATTTTTTCATGTCTATTTAATTTTCTCATATCAGTTTCTGGTTGACGCCTTAATTCTTCTAATGGGGGACCTAATACTAATTGACATATAGATGTACATGGGTTAAATGGATGATATACAATACCTATATTACAAGACATGTGTTAGTAAGTGCCAGTAGTAAAAGCAAAAAGCAAAAAACAAATAACAAAAAACAAAAAAAGAACATAAAAGTTAGTATCTATACTATATGAATTGACAAGGAATGGAATTGTGTTAATAGAATAGTGCTAATGCTAATGCTAATGCTAATGCTAGTGCGAGAGCTATCAGTACAACAGAACATGACTTTTCAAGTTTGGTAAAGTGTAGTGTAACACCCTTCATTCTTCATTGTATCCACTGAACATATCCGTTAACATATCCGTTAACATATCCGTTAAAATATCCGTTAAAATATCCGTTAACATTACAATATACTTTTACTTACGTATTTTATTAGACTGTAATGAAGTAAATTGACACCAATATATTTCTTCTAATTTTGCTTTTTTTTCATCAGCTTTAATTTGTTTTGCTTGTATTCTTTTTTCAATATCATGAAACCATTGTTCATCTTTCGCAGTTAATTGCTTTTCTGGTAAGCCTAAAATTTTTTTTTATAGTGTAATAGTAGGGGTTGGGGAAAAGTTAGGAATAAGATCAGATACGAGTGGGAAGGAAGGAAGGAAGGAAGGAAGGAAGAAGTTAGTTGAAGTGTCCAACATGATCTATCAGTCAATTTCGAAACTAAACTGACCGATAAAGTGATTGCACCACAATACACCACACTACACTACACTACAACCTACTACACAATGTTTTCACTTACCCATATTTTTTCTTTCCTTTGCATCATCTAAAAATTCATTATATAGCAATTCATCATGAACTTCCTTCTGTTCCATAATATGTTCTTCTTTAGTATTAGCTTTTCTTTCTACTTGTAATTGTGATGCATAAATATCTGATGATATTACAATTGATTCTTTTAACCATGGCTTATCATTATCTGACATCTTATCCCCACGGGTTTTATCTGGGGGTAATCTTATACGATATGTAAAATCGCCTTTTGGGTCTTGAGGCATCCAAGTGATATCTGTACTAAATTTTAAATTGTATGGTCTTTTCTCATTGTAATCACCATCGCGTACCTATGATGACGATGATGACGATGATGACGATGATGACGATGATGACGATAATGACGATGATGACGATGATGATAGGAGTAGCATTAGGGTAGGGTCATTTTTTTGTAGTGGAATGAGAGATTTTGGAGTTTGAGTTAGTTTTGTTAACAAGAGAACATAGCGAAAGGTGATCCCGAGACGAGACACGACAAGAAACGCAGCATAACAAAGACACTTCCAAAACACTTGACACTGTAAACTTGTACTTGTACTTACAGCTAATTGTGTTTGACCAATAATATAATAAGAAGTATTAGCGGTATGATCTTCAAGTCTTAATATTGAAATACATATAGTCATCATAGCAGTTATACCAGGTATAAAAAAACCCTCTTTATATGCTGCATCTATAAATTTATCAAATCGAAAAAATTGTAAACCATGTTTCATTGGATCTACTATAGTTAAGCATATGATGTCAGTACCTACAGTAGGAGTAGAAATAGAAATAGAAATAGAAATAGAAGTAGAAGTAGAATTAGAAGAAGTGTGAATTAAAACGAAAGAGGTATGGTTAGTGACTATTAAGTATTAAGGCAGTTCTAGTGATAGTGATAGTGATAGCGATGACAATAAGAAAGGAACCAACACAACACGATACAACAGAACAGAACATGTTCAACATTTGGAACATATCCCAAGGAACATGACCGCATACACTCTACATCACACAAATGAACATATTCTACTACATTATACTATACTAAACTATACTATACTACACTACACTCACTCTTTAATAACGCATCTGGTGGATATTCATTGATATCTATAATAACAACGCGAATTAAATTTCTTCTTAAAAAAAATAACCAACGTTTAGCACGCCGCTTTCGAATACAACTTTGTAATAATATTAAACTTTTTCTTAATTTTTTAAATCGTGATCTTTCTATAAAGGCTAGAATGTGTCTGGCAACAACTATAAGCACAAATAGAAGTAGTAATATAGTAATATAGTAATATTAGTTGAATTTTGTTGGGGTTAATGTTAGTTGAAAAAGTTAGTCAGTCAAATACACAGCATACACAGGTACTGAAGACTGAAGAGAAACAGACACATATAATAAGATATAAGAAAGTACAATACAGTACAGTACAATACAGTACAGTACAATACAGTACAGTACAGTGCAGTACAGTAAAGTGCAGTACCCCATGATGGCATGACAGTACATGTCATATGGCACTGAACTAACTACATTTACATTTACATTTTAAGATTAAGGTACTTGTGCTTGTGCTTGTGCTTACCTCTAACTGCTAAAACATATCGTCTTTCATTACTCAATTTCTTTTGTAATCTGAAATAATGATCATTGTCCTCTTCTTCTATTAATCTACAACTACCACATTTAAATTCATCTAAACCAACTGTAACATCATATGATAGTTTAAAGTTTGTATTACCTATATCAATACTGTTACTATTACTATTGCTATTACGATTCTTTCTGTTGTTACGATTCTGAATTTGTTCATCTTCACTATTACTATTCTCTGAAAAATTCTCATCATCATCATTGTCGTCATTTCCATCATCATATTTATCTTCATCTTCATCGTAATCACTATCTTCTTCAGACCCTTCTTCAATACCCATACCCCCACTGCTATAATTTTTATTATTATTATTATTATTGTTATTACCATTACCATTACGATAACTATTAACATCTTTTTCATTTTTACCAAATAAATGTCCAACACATAATCTATGTGCTACACTATTACATGTTATACATGATGTACAATCATTTAATGCAGATAAACCACATATATCACATATTAATTGTAAACCTAATAAAGAATTCCATTTTGAATTCTCTAATGGTATTTTTAAATTATCTATAGTACGTCTACATGAATACTTTTTATTTCTTAATCTTCTTCTTACATGCTTACCTAATTTTTGTGCTATTATACTACCCATTGCTATACTTACTGCTAAATTTTTTCTTTCTGGTGGAACATAAGCTTCATCTCTAGTTGTTGCCATTTCATTGACTTTATCTTGATATAATTTGGTCCAACTTTTACGTTCTGATAATCTTCTAATATGTAAACGTCCTGCATCAGGATCATCCTGATAATTATCAGTCATATTAGTCACAAACTCTTCCTTGAACCTGGTGAAAAAAAGCTGTTAAACAAACAAGTTGCAAGATATATTTTGCAAAAAAAATAACGAATTTATTAATTGTAGACTGTTTTTATGCACTTTATGCTAATAAAAATGTAAATAAAGGGGATGAACACAGGGATGGGATTAAGCCAGAGTTGGGTGGAAAACGTCCAAGTTTCCCATCAGTTTTTTGGAAAGTTGTAACATCTAAGCAATAATAGCTAGTATTTGTATACTCTATCGCTGCGGTTTTCGTTATAATATAAACTTGAGTTCATAAGTTCTTTTTTACTGTATAAAATTGCAAGTAAACAACAGCCATGCCAGACCCAGCACCTCCAGGCATTTTGCCTATGTTCATTCGTGGTGTTACCGCTGAAAAGTATGGTTTCAAAACAGGCGAAGGTGTAGAAGACTTAGTTGATAGTTTAATTATATCAAAAGCTAAGATATTGGATGAGATTTTGACATTAGGTGTTATGTCTGATTTTGAGCCAGCCAAAAAACAATTAGAATCTTACCCAGAAGATGACATTTTATATGTTATTGATAAAACACAACAATATGGTGAAATGTTTCTATTATGTTATACTATTGATGCAAAAAATGATTTTGAAGCTAAGGTTAAAGAAGCTGCGGATGCTATTGCTGCGCAATTGAAAGCCGAAGCAGATGCAGAACAAGCTAAGATAGATGCAGAAATTGCAAGACAAAATGTTGTATATGAAGATAAACCTATTGAACCAAGACCATGGATAACAGAAACAATGGAAGAAACATCAGAAGAGGTTGATATAATAATCAATTCTTTTTTACCTTCGTATAGAACACCAGTATGCTTAGAAATAACAAGACCAAAAAGGCAAATTGGTACAAAATTGCATTTATACGATCGTAATTCTGATGTTAGTGGTATAGCTGAATGGCGTGCTGTAAAAGATCCAAATTTTAAGAATATTATTGATGCAGACAATGGTTTTCAGGCTGCAGCTAGTATGGCAAATGTTGCTGCACAAACAACATGGAATAGAAGTGTAAATAAAGCAATACAATATGAACCTGTTTCTATACCAACAAGTACTAATACATCTACTGGTACAAGTGGCAGTCCAGAGGATGATGTTTTAGCTGATATTGGTGCTGATATTAATGTTGATAATGAAAGTACAGGAGTGTCGTATACATCAGAAAGTAATGAAAATTTACTATATTTCTTAGAAAAAGCTACTATTGCAATTGAAAAAGCATTACAACAAAATGAAACTGTTGATATATTTAATGAAACATTTCAAATTGCTGGTGATGATGATAATACTGGTTCAACACAAACAACTAATGACTTAAAAGAATTAAAAAATTTTGCTGATCCAATATATTCAAAATCAAAATCTATATCATGTATAGACTGGTTACCAAAATCACAAGGAATGATAGCTGTTAGCTGTGTTAAAAATATATCATTTGATCAAAGAGCTATAATATCTGGACAAACTAGTACATCATATGTTTTATTGTGGGATTTTAGACAATTAGTGAAACCAGCAGCTATATTAAAGTGTGATGAAGAAATTATAAGTTTTCGATTTAATCCATCAAATCAAAATATTGTTGCTGGTGCAACAATAAGTGGGCAAATTGTTTTATGGGATATAAAAGATGTCATGTCAGTAATCAATTCAAAATCAAAAACAAGAAATGGTGGTAGTACTAGTGGTTCTAATGGTGATGAAGAAGATATCAGTTCTATACCAATTGCGCCAATATTATCATCATCAATTGATTTTTCGCATAAAAAACCAATATCAGATATTTTTTGGTTACCATTAAAAACAGAAATAAATTATCGTGGACAATTAGTAAATGAAAGTAATGTTGATATGAAACAGAATCAACAATTATGTACTGTTTCAGGTGATGGTAGTTGTTTTATATGGGATATAAGATATGATAAAATTGCTATTGATGACCTCAAACATATCGGTAGATCAAAGCATGTACCTGTAGAAAAATCAAATAGTAAGGATAATACCGAACCTAAATTGTTATGGTCACCTATATATAGAGCAGTACTAAAAAGATCGGAGGGTATAGGTGAACTATCATTAAATAAAGTAAGTTGCACTGGTACTTTACCACAAAATATTATTGCGCAATCATTAGGACCTAATGCAGGTAATAGTAATAGTAATAGTGCTCATAGCGATCCAAGAGCACACTTAATTTTAGGGACTGAAGAAGGTGAAATTTTATTGGTAGATTTATGTACTGGTTCTAGTTCTAGTACTGGACATGCTGGTAATGATGATGATGATGATGCAAAAGCTGAAACACAAGTAAAAGATTTCATTAAATGGCAGCAAATGGATCATTCAAGACCTCCTGTATCTATTGTACAATCACCTTTTTTTCCAGATATTGTTTTAACTGTTAGCGATTGGTCATTTCACATATGGAAAATTGGATGTAATAAGCCTATTTATGTATCAATTAACCATAACCACTATTTAACATGTGGTGTATGGTCAAATACAAGACCAGCTGTAATCATTTTAACTGATTCAACAGGACATTTACAAATATGGGATTTTACTGATACATCAACCAAACCAAGTAGTGAATTAAAGGCTACACATGCAAAAATAACAACAATGGAATTTATGGAAAAACCATCATATGAAAAACCTTGTAATACAAATCAACAATTATTAGCGATAGGTGATGAAGCTGGAACATTACATGTATTTGAATTGCCAAGAAATTTAATTAAACCAGTACCAAAAGAACATTCTATTATGGAAAATTTTATGAAAAAAGAATGGGAACGTAGTGAATATATTGAACAAATTCCAGAAATTCAAAAAGGTGGTTTTGATACTTTAGCTATTAATGTAAGTGGTAATATTAATGGTAGTGTTAGTAAAGATAATAGCGGTAATGGTGATATTGATTTTGATGATGATGATAATGTTGCTGAAGGTGGTAATGTTCCTGGTACTGCTGGTGCTGGTGATATGGGCGAAAAGACTGGTGCAACAAGTAATGGTAATGATGATATCACTGAAAAACGTAAAGCAGCAAGAGAAGCTTTAATGAAAGAAGAAGAAGAGTTTTTAAAATTAGAAGCAATGTTTGTTGCTGACTTAGAATTGGAAGAAAATGGGAATATCCCTGATGGGATAAAATCAACTATGGTACAATTAACTGATAAAGAAAAAGAAAAATTAAAATCAAATAA
>JACKZZ010007750.1_pt1 | contig 16237 bp, 13 predicted proteins | sample 8027871 | NCBI WGS metagenome assembly JACKZZ01 (sample SAMN15724774, study PRJNA655200) | protist metagenome | isolation source: fluorescence activated cell sorting (FACS) single amplified genomes of... | place: USA: West Boothbay Harbor, Gulf of Maine | collected 2000-07-19
TTTTTTTTTTTTTTTTTTTTCATCTTCTCATCATTCGGGCATTGTGCCATTATTTCACTCTTAATTATTTTCTTTCAGTTAAAAGTATAAAGTGTGATACATTTCTTCTCCTCCTTCTCTACTTTTTGAGACGACGCAGTAGCGAATATTTATATTACATGTTGCAGTGAATGGAACGGACGGAAATAGTAGCTGCTGATTTGGACACTGAGAAATAGTTGTGTGTTTGGCACGACAGCGTTGGTTTTTATTGTCACTTCCTCTCGCTTTTGCCCCTGGTCTATTCCATTTCTTCCAATTAATTAAAAAAAAATTATTGAATTTTTTTTGAATAAGCATGATGATGTCTTCTATGGAAACGAGAGGAAAACAAAATGTTAATCAGAAATCAGCTTCGCGTGTGCCAGCGACATTATCGCGTTTATTTGCATGTACATATCTAGTATTATTAACCTATTTTATATTGTCAAATGATAATGACGAGTTAGAACCAATAAATAATAATATGCTTTTTTATTTAACCTGTAGAATTTGTAGCTATTGGGTTATATTAATATGTTGGTTTCTTGCTATGAATTTTAGAATTTTTGGAAATTCATTTTATGCCAGCCAACAATATTTTGGTGAAATGTATCGTGGAATACTGCCATTTTGGCGCCGGCCAAAAGCGCGAAGTTTACACGAGGTACTCGTAATAAATAAAGATATTGAACAGTTAGAAGGTGGTGGTGTGCAAATTGACTTATTAAAATCTACACAAGCAATATTAAGTACACACTTATGGACGGATGATTGTCAAACTTCTTTAGAAAGGCTTGCAGAAGCAAACATACCAATAACAATATTAATTTCTAATACTAGTGCCATGGAACAAATAAATCAATATTTTAAAGCGCAGCCTGGTGATTACTTTATTGTTGCATTAGACCGTGACCTATGTATGTCGAAATTATTAAAGGACGATGCTACATTAGCCTTTGCATCAAGACCATTGCGCCATTTATTATGCCCATGTGCTCGTAATAATGCAACTGCCAATAATAGTGATCACACAAATCGTATGTATTTAGGTGAAATGGGTAGTACAAGGGATAATAAGAGGAGTAGCCAAAGCATGATATACTTGTTAGATTCAAATGCACGAATTGCATGGTACGGTTCACCAAATAAATGTGCTACAGATATTTGTCGTTGGCATTCATTGCCAGATGAGGTACGCTACAGTAAATATGTAACTGAAACCACCATAGATGAAAGCAAATGGAATGTAAACTATCCAACAGTTGGTATCATTATATTATTTAGTACTTTAGTATGGGTCGTATTTAATGCAGCGTGGTCGTTTTATGGTTTTTCCTGCTTGGTTGACATATCAAATGTATCAAATAAAGAATTACAGAAAATTGATCAAGCTACTTGGAATTTAACATATATAGATAGTGCCATTGGTCTTTTAATTTGCGTTGTCCCATTTTTTATCTTTGTTTTATTAATAACGCTTACATTAATATTTGCTTTATTGCTCGCGGTATTTGCATTTTTGTTTAATTGTACTTATCATAGTGTGCCTGATATTATTGAGGAAGAGTAAGTTATTTTTTGATAGAAAAAGAGATTTTTTTAAAAAAATATACATACGAATTATACGCGACTTGTAGTAGAATGTTAAAATGAGTAAGAACATATAAAATATAATCTCAGTATGTACTACGTACTTATTATAACTTGGTATTTATTATGCGCATAAAATATTTATTACTTGGTATATTTTTTTATATTTTTGTAAAAGAACTTATATATATATATATATATATATATATACGAACTCCCATTTAGGGATCAGTGCATGTTGCTCTGATCAAATCCACAATATCCACACTTAGTATACTATATATTGTACTTAAATATACTATTTCCTTTTATCAACAATCTGTTAGCTTATTAGGATAAATAAGCAGGATATTAAGGTTGATAACTGTGCACCAAGAGTAATTGAGTATCGATGATGCGAGAATTCTGACGGTTGTTGTAGCAATATTATTATTACCTGTGGTATTAATTAATATAATAATAAATTATTATTATTATATTATTATTAATTATTATTATTATTTATTATAAACGAACGTTATAAATTTCTCCATCGAAACAAAAAAAAACACACACAAAACGAATACATCCGAGAACCAGGCACGCGCTAAACTGTCACCGATTTGAATTCAAATAATCTAATCGCTTTCTTTTTGTTAAATTAACATTAAATACGTACTAACGGCAACTCATTTGTGATGTCTAGCACGGACACACGCTTTGAAATAGATATGTATGATAAATATATACTATTTTAATGCTTGCATTTTGTCAATGTATATTATAGAGAAGAAAGTGATATGGTTGGGTACGGTAAAAATCAAAAGTAAAAATTTGAACAAATCATACAAAACATACATTTATATTAACCAAGATGGCACGCACACGATCAAATAAACATTATAAGTCGAATACACAAAAAAAATCGACACCGAAAACGAGAAAGAAAACTAAAAAAAGGAGCAGAAGTAGTGCTACGTTGAACAATGACCAGCGTCCACAAAGGAAAAAGCAAAATGCAAAAAAGAAATTAAACTTGTTGCATCAAAATGCAATTGAAATAGTTCCAAACGAATCAAATCTTCTTGAACCTGATCGAAAAAGGCAAGCTAAAGCAGATAGGAAGTTCAGGAAAAAGTTTACAGCAAATCCAAAACAAAGTAAAATTAAAGAGGGTATACGAAGTGCAGATATGAGTCTTCAAGATACACATGCATTACTATTTGCTGTGAAACATGCGTGGGATACTTACGTAAGACCACGCCGTATTGTTTTTAGTGAAACATTAGGCATTGAACTTAGCCATTTAAATCAGCAATCTCTCAATGATTATTTTGCTGGTGCTTGGCCACGTACAAAACACCCAAAACTTATTGCAGAAGCGTTGCTGCAATCTAATCCTACACATAAACTTCGTTGTGAAAAGAGGAAAGAATGGTGGCAATATGCAAAAAGGAAATGGGACCGTTATAAAAAATACTGTTTTAAATTAGGACATATTGTTGATCTATTGACATATTGTATGGAAATATCTAATAATCGAAGTGAAGCAAATACGCGCCCAAATTTAATTTGTGGACCAGAAGATAAACAACTCCAAGGTAGACTTCTTTTTGAAGCAAATTTGAAACATAGGGGAATGGCAGAGTATGAAATTGTAGCAACAGAATACAATAAATTATGCAAGAAAGAGGGTCGGGAAGATTTAATATCTTTTGATGATAGTGGTGGTACTGTTGCACGTTGGATTCGTGAAATTCATTGTGGTTTGCGCTTCAGACATCGATTGCTTCCAATTTTACGCGAAACAAATCGAATGAAACGTTTAGAATGGGCACTTCAAGAAGTATTTCCATTGAGAGATGATGAAGGTCTTCCACTACTATCACTACAACATGACATTAAAATGACTGGTTTAAGCGAGAAGGTTAAAAAGAAACTGAATGATGCAATGCGTGGAACGGATGGAAAACCTGTTATTGGGTATGTACGCGGTGTACAGAATGAAGTGGTTATCCATTGTGACGAAAAATGGTTTGTACAAGCAAAAAATGGTGCGTGGGTACGAATTTTACCAGATGCAGATGGTATTTATAAATTGCCTGGTAATCCAAGAGGTAACAGACGGCACATTGGTAAAGTCATGTGTTGGTGTTGTTGTGGTCAACCAATATGGGAAAATGGTGAATGTATTTTTGATGGAAAGGTACACTTGGACTTTTTTTACAAAGAACAAATTGCTGTAAGAGATTCAAAGCGTCGTAAGAAAGGTACTATTGAATATAAAACAATGAATGTCAATAGCCATGAATTTAAAAAGATGAGTAAGAAGCTGGTGGAAACGATTAAAGCCAAGTATACACATTTAAAAGATCGACTTTTCCGGCTACAATTTGATAATGCAAAACCACATGTATCTAAAAATTCAAAATCATATCTAGCAAGATTGAAAAATAGTGCTGCAAAGGATGGATGGAAAATTGAATTTAATTTTCAACCGCCATGTAGTCCTGATTGCAACATTTTAGATTTAGCTGGTTTTAAAATGATAGCGTCAAAAGTGAAAAAGTTTGGTCCTTATAGAGATATCAAGGCATTGATGAAGAAAATCAAACATGTCTGGGAAAATGAAGTATCGGTAGAAGTATTATCTAGGGCATTTGTTACTTTACAAGCTGTTTTGAGAGAAATTATTTTGCACCTTGGTGATAATAATTTTCATATTCCACATTTGAAAACGCGGATTAGACATAAACTGGCAATGGATGCAGGAATGGATATACCAATGGTTAGGTTTGCCATTACTGAGGAGGAATATGATCGTGGTTGGAGTGTTTGGGAAGAATGGTGGAATCGAGAAGATAATGAAAATGAAAATAAAGAATTCAATGTACTTCCATCAGATATATCTGATGATAATATTGAACTATCATCTTCTAGTGGTTCAGAATATTCAGAGTATGACGATGTAGATATGGATGATGTTGGAAGTCCAAATGAAAGCAATATGGATAGTGAAAGTGAAGAGGAAGAAGAGGAAGGAGAAGGAGAGGAGGAGGAAGAGGAAGATGAAGAATCCAGTGAAGAAGAATCCAGTGAAGAAGAAGAGGAAGAAAACAATGATGCAAATGCAGATGATGAAAGTGAAGATTGGGAAACTAGTAGTAGTGAAAGTGATGATGAATATGATAGTCAAGATGATGAATCATTTAGGCAAAGATTAGGTTACACAAGAAGTGGAAAGGATTTTTGGCAAAGAAATGCAGAAAATTTTAAGTAATAGAAATGCGTTATATAGTTAATAATTTATAATAATATAATAGGTTAAGGTATAATTATATTTTTTTATAAATATTAAAATAGCACTGTACTACTATTGGTATATTATCATGCACTGATCCCTAAATGGGAGTTCGTATATAATACATGTACGCGTATATATTTTTATATATATTTTATTATATTGATATTTTAGAATATGATATGTAAAATGTCATCGATTACACAATTAATGTAACTTATCATTCAACTTCGTGTATTGTAGATGAAACACATTTCAAGTACAAATTTAGTGTGTGATGTGTCCCCTTTTACTCTTTAAAATAAATTCTCCCCCTACTAACAAACATCATTTACCATAAAGAAAGTCGAAAATGCGCACCTATTCATCATCTTTTTTTTCCGTCACTTCCTCCTCATCTTTTTTTTCTGCCACTTCCTCCTCATCTTTTTTACTATTTTCCTCTTCAGTTACTTCAGTTTTTTTACTATTTTCTTCTTCTGCTTCTTCAGATTTTTTACTTGTATCAACTTTCCCCTCATCAACTATTTCTTTCTTTGGTGCTTCTTTTTTTGGTGCTTCCTTCATATTTACTGGGTCTATAAGGCCGTCGTCTCTACCACCTGCACAGCAACCAAGAAATATATTCCACCAAGGTTGTGCATCTGGATCATTTCCGTGTCCCATAGCATCATTACCTGAATCCCATCCTTGACGCTTTTGTTTGACTGCATCTTTTTGCCTTTTCGCCATCCTTAATTGTGCTGCATTTGCTGCCATATTTGTGTCTTTTTCTGCACTTTTTGTCTAATGTTTATTGATTATGTATATGTATATGTGTAAAATTAAATTTACAACTAGTATTTTTGTATTATTATTCTGCTATAATTATGAATAAATGCGCGTGTGTATGGATTTATATCAATATAATTAACTATATATATATATAAATCAATCAATACGTATATATTTGTGTGTATAGCTCAACAATCTGAAGTGGTTCAACTAATATATACTGTCTCTACACGTGGTATACACTTACAAATATTTACTGAAATAAATATAAGTTGTGCGTTTATCTGTTACCTTTTATTTAATTTTACAAACAATATTTATTGTTGTTCGTAAATCAATCGATCACTGTATAAGAACAATATATATATATATATATATGAAAATGAAATTCCTGTATACGTGGGCGCGTTCGTTTGTATTACGTATGTTCCTGTTGCTCTTAGAGACCTCGTATATATAAATGTACGTTGCATATATGTTTCGCGTGCAGAAAGGGGGGAAAGGAAGCACGTTAAGGGTGTGCATGACACTCCATTATTATTATTAATAATTATTATTTTCTTTATTATTATTATTGTAGTAATAATATAATAATATAATAAATAGATTAATAAAATCAATTCTGCACTATTAATAAATAGTGAATTATGGTGAGATGCCTTGCTTAGTGTAATTGTATACAATATTCGCTATTTGAAATAATTAATTCTTTCTCATGCATTCCTGCAGTATTTTCTTACTACACATTATCAAAAGGTATATTATTTTTAAAACAGGCAATTATTATTTTATTTTTTTAATTTTAGCAAAAGCACTTTTTTATCTATTTTATATGCTTTCTCTTTCATGTTAATGAGGACTGCCACTTCCCCTTTTTTGTTGTATCGATGATGCCAGTCAAAAGGGCCAGTATTTTCCCCAAGGGCTCTATTCGGAGAAGTTAGCAGTGGTACTTGCTACTATACAAATAGCAGCCCGCGCCTTTGTAACAACTCTATTAAAATCCAAAATTTGGAACTTTCCTTGGTCGTGTCTCATAGTTATCAGTGAAAATTTGATAATTGGGAGTTGACCTATTTCTAACTCTACGCGCCCCCGACTGCATATTGTACTGTTTTGTTTATTGACATGTACATGCATTACTACTGGTTAGAATGGATTTGTGAGTTGACCTATTTCTAACTCTACGCGCCCCCGACTGCATATTGTACTGATTTATTTATTGAAATATTTAGGTATTACTACATTACAACGAGTTACAGTTGGAAAAAAGCGACAATAATTGGGAGTTGACCTATTTCTAACTCTATGCGCCCCCAACTGCATATTGTACTGCTTTATTTATTGCATTGTACGTGTATTACTACTGGTAAGAATTAAAAAGTTGACAATATTTGGGACTTAACCTATTTTTAACTCTATATATCTCAAAAAGAATACTGTGTGTTCATTTCACCTTATTTGTGAAGCTGCAATAGTGGTGTGTACAAATTTGATTTACATACTCACGATAGCAAGGATACAGCATTAAAAACAGATGATGGGTGGCAGAAAAAAAGATAGAATGAATCAATCATCAATCTAACTCACAACTCCTCTCCGATGAAGTTGATAGTAATCATTCTCCTATTCAACAACCTCTTTCTATCGGCGCATTTGTGTTTTATATATATATATATATATATACACACACATACGCAAACGCTTATAAACACGGTGTTGCGTGCCCAAGAAAATATGGCATCGTCGTCGGTATCGACTCCGGGAACATCGAAAGGTGGGGATGATAGCAAACCACAAACGAAGAAAATGTCTTTATCATCACGTTTTTTAAGAATGGGAAGTGGTAGAACGAGAATTAGTTCTTTACCAGGTAGTATTAAAAAGAAAGGTAAAGGTGGTGTTACTCCGCCAATATCAGCATTAGCATCCTCTCATATTGGAAAAAATGATAGTTATAATAGCAAAAGTAACATGTATAATACAAGTTCAATTTTAGATATTGCTTCACCAACAACAAAGAAGAAAAACAACATCCACAACAACAATAGTAGCACTAACATTAATAATAATAATAATAATAATAATATGTCTAGAATATCATCGCCTGGAAGAAGTAGCAGCAACAATAACAACAACATAAGATTAAATGCTAATGGTAGCATACAAAGTAGTAATAAAATGAAAACGAATAAGGCACCTGTACATTATAGCTATGAAATTTTAAAAATAGGAGTACGAAACTGTGACATAGCGCCACGTATACGTCAAGCACTAAGCGAAACTGTGCAAGGGAGAAAATATGAAAAGATTTTGACAGCTCCAAATGTTGATTTAAATGAGTTGAAAAGTATTGCTTGGAACGGTGTCCCTGCAATAGCTCGCCCAGTTGTGTGGCAAATTTTACTTGGGTATTTACCATCCAATCGTGGAAGACGGGAAACAACATTACAAAGAAAACGTGATGAATATCGTGCTTCCGTACAACAGTATTGGGAAATTGATGATTCACGTAGGACTAAGAATGAATTAAGGTTAACCCATCAAATAGCTGTTGACATACCCCGTACACATCCAGACGTACCACTTTTTCACACACCGGCTGTTCAGCGTGGTTTAGAGCGTATTTTATATATATGGTCCATTAAACACCCAGCAAGTGGCTATGTACAAGGCATGAATGATTTAGTAACACCATTTTATTTAGTATTTTTAGGTGCATTTATTGATAATCCAAGAGCTTGTGATATTACTCGTGTGCCAAGTGATATACTTGCTGCTGTTGAAGCAGATACATATTGGTGTTTAACCAAGTTGTTAGATGGTATACAAGATCATTACACACCATCACAGCCTGGAATACAACGTATGATACATCGTATGGAAGAATTGGTACGTCGCATAGATTCAGATTTATATAAACATTTGGAAAATGAAAATTTAGTCTTTATGCAATTTGCATTTCGATGGATGAATTGCTTATTAATGCGTGAACTATCGTTAAATTCAATTGTTCGATTGTGGGATACATATTTAGCAGAAACTGGCAATGGTTTTGATTCATTTCATATATATGTTTGTACATCATTTTTAGTTTCATGGTCGAAAACATTACGAGAAAAACCATTTCAAGATTTAATTACATTTTTGCAACAGTTACCAACGCAAAATTGGACTGATCGAGATGTTGAAATGTTGGTCTCCCAAGCATTTGTATTACAAACACAATTTCAATCTTCCAAAGCACATTTACGATGATGAAAAATTTGGAGAGGTATATATGTGTATTTAAGAAAAATATTCTTTTAACATTCATATCAAATATGTATCTCTCACTTTAAAGTTTTACACACACATATATTTTTTATAAATATTTAAAATTAATATGCCAATAATATATTTTTATTTTTAATCTCAATTTAAAATTAAAAAAAAACTTTTTTTTACTGGTAGAAAAAATGGGGTTGTGTATGTGTAGTATGAAAACATTGTACATATGTATACATATAATATTTTATATATTTAAAAATAGTATCTTACTCATTAATTTAAATAAAATTTTATATCTAGATGTATATAAAAGTGTTTTATTTTAAGTTTAACCAGGGAAGAAAATATTTTCTCTTTGCTTTCTCTCTATCATATATCTATTATCTCTCTCCTCTCACCGTATATTTCAATCCCGAAAAAAAAGGACAAAAATCATTTTCGCTGTTGTTCATGGTAAGACATTCCACTACCATCTGATATTCTAGATATGGAACCTGTACCTCTACGGGCTCTAGCCAATAACGATCCTTTTGTAACGTTTTTTTTTGTATTTCTTGAGCCATTAGTAGTTGTAAAATCATTGCCAATATATGAATCAACTGCATAAGAATCAATATCCTCATCCGACGATGCCATTTCTTCCTCTTTATCCTCTTCGTCAATTTCAACTTCTAAAAGCTTTCTTAGCAACCTAAGTTGCGTTTCTTTTGAAGTAATATGTTCGCTTTCCTGAATAAATGCTTCATCGTCTAAAAATCTACTACCATCTTGTATTGTATATGGGTATCCTTGATCATTTAAATATCGTTGGCGATTACGATTATGATATACTTCTTTCGTTCCAGTTGATATTAAAGCATAGAAAAATGCATTCGGTTCTGAATTATCAGAATCTTCCTGCCCCTCTTTTGGCCTTAAAACACGCCCTAAACGTTGCGCCTCCTGCCGCCTTGATCCCCCATGCGATGATATTTGCATAACTACATTGCATTCTGGCAAATCAATAGATGTATCCCCAATTTTTGATATTAGCAAAACTTCGGAGGAGCTACTTAATTTAAAAGTATTAATACATCGAAGTCGCTGCTCTTGCGTTGACGATCCATAAATCATTGGATACCCTAGAATCTCTTCGTAATACTTTAATGTTTTGATATCATCTGCAAAAATTAATATTTTATGGCCTTTTGCCCTATGTTGCTGCACTAAATAATGACATATTAACATCTTGTTTGGATTTAAACAATACAAACGTTGTTGGTTCCTTGCTGGCTGTTTGCAAAAATTGTGTTTAGTTCTTGCAACTTTCCCGTCCCGATAATCTTGTAATTTTAAATATTCTGAAAAAAACTCTTTTGTCATGGGGCACCAAACTTCTTTACACATAACACGTGCTAAAAAGTTTTCGTTTGTCAAATCCATCCAATTAGCTTCGTATAACTTAGGCCCAATTAAAAAATTTAAATCATCAATTTTTGTATCCTCTCGCACTAATGTAGCAGTCAAACCTAAAATAGTATGTGCACGGACACGACTTAATACATTTCTAAATGTATTGGCAGGTGCCACGTGTACTTCATCCAATAACATTATACCCCAATCGACGCTGGCAATGCTATCCATTACTTTCTTCGATTCTGCTGCACGACGAGTATCTTTCATGCCCATCATGCTGTAAGTTGTGATGCAAACACACGGTTCTTTTGTACTAAAGTGATCTTGTGAACGTGATGTCAAGCGGACAATCTGTTTTTCACGTAAAGTTGAAAATCTTAAAAATTCTTTTTTCCATTGTTCAACAGCAACATCATTTATTACAAGGCATAAGCAACTTTTATTTACAGTTATACATGCACTAATACCAACAAACGTTTTACCGGCACCGCATGGTAAAACAATGATTCCTGATTTTGCCTGAAAATAGTCATTAAACAAGTACGTGAGACAATATGCATTTGTTAGAGCATCATATATGTATATATATTATTATTGTGTAGAAGAAAAAAAAAGAAGGAAACTTAGCAATTTGAAATATATATTGCATAACGTTACACATTGATACATACCCGTTTGTTCCCAAACATTTTATTTAATGCTCTTGATTGATACTGTCTCGGTTTAAACATAACTCTAGGCAATGCATTTAACGATTTTGTTCCTTTATCATTTAAATAATCATACTCCTTTAAAATAGGGTATCCGCCTTGTGAATCTAATTTATAAGCGCCGCGTCGGACAGAATTAACGCGTTTTTGATCAATTTCAAATGAATACACTTTATCCATAGCAAATTGTTCCGCCAACATGCGCACATCATTATTATTATGTTCAATTTTATCCCTCAGCTCTTGCTCTTTACGTGCTTCTTCTGCAGCATTGTATGTATTTATTTTGTCACCGCTAACTTTCCGCCTTTGGTTACTATTAATCAGCGCTTGTTTCCTACCTTTATCAAATTCATTGTTGTTATCATTAACTCCAAAATTTACTTCACGTCGCCTTTCCATTGTTTGGATTAATCGTCCACCAGACGTACCGCCTTTTCTTGCAGCCCGTATATCGGGGTGACTTAGTAGCTGGTGCAAAACCTTTTGCTCAGTCGACTCGATAAAGAAACGTTGATTTCGAATAATTAACTTCACTTTGCCGTACCGTCTCATGTACAACCGAACTCTACTTGCAACAATGTCTGGCAATACATTTTTACTGAATAGTTTTAAATGTTTAACAATTCCTTCTGGCGTTAAGTTATATGCACTAGCACCTAGTAACGAAGTCATTGTGATTAAATATTGATGAATAAACTCAGTCCTAGATACTGGCTGCGCTATTGCAATAACAAATTCATACGCTTGATTATACAGCGGATTAAAGGCTTCTAATATGATCTCTCCCTTTTTAGTTACCCAAAATGGACGAGATTCGTGCCCTTCTTGCAATACATATCCTTGTTTTTTCTTTGCAGCAGCATTACTTAATTTTTTTTCCTCTGCATCTAAAAAGCTTTTATAATTTTCCATAGTGAGAAAAAGCGATATACCGATACAAATTTAAAAGCATGTATGTTTCGTGGGGCAGATCAGAATGATAACACTGAGTGCGCTCGGGGATTGATGGATGATAGCTCAAATATGATCGCCACCACCAACATGACACAGACACAGGATGATTGGTGGAAGAATATTAATAATAATAATAAATACACCACCGACGATGAGTATTCCAAACAACAAAAATCGAAATGGGAAATTTTTACCTTAAGTGTAAAATAAAACTATACACTATATATTTACCCAAATTTAAAACTATACACTATGTAATTTTGTTTACGCGTCGATTTGAAAAAAAATAACCAAAATTACATAGTGTATAGTTTTAAATTTGGGTAAATACATAGTGTATAGTGTTATTTTACACTTAAGGTAAAAATTTCCGAGAAGAAGCTATAAAAGATTTTGTTGAAATAGTTGTTAGGAGTATTTCAATTATGCATGTAGGATTCAACAAGAAAATATTTTTTAGCAGTAGATAGACGACGAAGAGAAATATGCCCAGGGTTTCAGAGTGTTTTCTATATAACAGAAGACCATACATTATAACATATAGCATACTTATAAATAATAATGAGGTTTAAACAACAGAAAAAATTGATGGTATTGGTTCATTTATTATTTAGTTATCTAATTATTACCTCCCCTACACATACTGCATCAACAATTTCATGTTTGCCAAACTCAAGGTTTACAATCGTATCGCCAAGAATTATTCGTATTGAATATATAAATAATGTAGTAAATGATACGTTTGAAGATAGATCTTCCACTGCATTTGCACATCGCATATCTTTGCCAACTAGCGATGTTGAAATTGATAATAGCACTATTGAATGGTGTAACGTATCTGTTAAAGTCCCACCGTATCTTTCTTTATCATTTCGTAAAGAAGTGAGAAAAAAAAAAACTTTTCCTCAGGATGATAATAGTATCGTGTCAGGAAAACAATATTTCCAAGCCCATGAATTATCCATATCCAATGATAAGAACGACAAAATTCCGTTCGCATGGAATATTAAAATGCAACAATCAAAGAATTTATTAGGTACAATAGGTTTAAGAGATAAAAACAACTCTATTGGTGCAAATGTATCAGGAGTTGATTTAGCTGGGTGTTGCACTAATCCATCTTATCCAAAGATATTTGACCCGAGATATCCATTGGAGTTAGGCCTAATATCACGCGATGGTTGGAGTTTAATCGATGATAGTTTTACTGAATTGATTGACAACGGCACTGGTGATTTTGATAATGGTTGGGTATCAGAGAAAGGACGAGCTTTTGGTTCAAATGATTTGTTTTTCTTTGGTTGTGGCCATGAATATGCTACTTGTTTAGAAGAATTTGTACAAACTAGTGGCAGAATAAGTGCACCAACAAGTAATGCACTAGGTATTTGGTGGTCAAGACATTGGGGAAACCCATTTGATCATAATCCATTTGGACCAATGACAGAGGAAGCAATTATGACAGAGGTTGTTGAAGCTTACGAAGAAAGAAATTTGCCGTTAAATATTGTTGTTTTAGATATGGAATGGCATTCACAAGTGAAATATCCACAATGCGATACATTTATTGGCATTAAAGGTTGGGGCGGTTACACATGGAATAGAACATTATTTTCAAATCCATCGGCATTTATTGATAAACTACATACAAAAAACATTCATATAGCAACAAATTTTCACCCAGATGGAACAATCGATGCATGTCAAGATCCATATGTTGATTTTGCAAAGGCTCTTGGTGTTGATCCGTCTACTAAAGTTGGATTACCAGATCTTGATATATCCCAAAAAAACAAAACTTATTGCAATGCCTACTTTACATATTGTATTGAACCAGTTAATGTTGATATTGCTTGGTATGTAATATATATGTAACATTGTATTACCCCTCTTTCCCTTCCTCTTACCAACTTTTATTGAACCATCTCTAACATTCAAATTCTCATTTTTTTTTTATCATACGTTGTACACACAGGACCGATACAGCTATGAGTACACAATGGTCCAATTATTTGTACGTAAGATTTCCAGCACTAAGAAAAAATAAGCGTACCATAAATTTTTCTAGATATGCAGGTATTGGTGATCAACGCAAACCAATTGGATTTTCTGGTGATACTTATCGACTTTTTGATACATTGCAATATGAAGTGTATATGACGCCACGGGCAGCAAATATTGGTTTTGGTTGGTGGTCACATGATATTGGTGGCTTTAGGGTACCAAAAGATGAAACAGATGCAGAGCGTTATGATAATTCAAATCACACAGAGTCGCCTGAATTATTTCTACGCTGGTTACAATTTGCTACATTCGCACCAATTTTTAGGACTCATTGTCGATATTGCGAACAGAGGATTTGGACGTGGGGTGATGAATGGTATCCAATGATGAAAGAAACTATGATGGAAAGACATCGATTGTTTCCATACATCAATACACATGCACATTTAGAAACATATGCAAAAGGTAGATCATTACTTGTCCCAATCTATTGGTCATCTACGAATGCTGCTTCCATGGATGAAGCATATGATCCATTGTTTACAAATACAGAATATTTATTTGGAAAACACTTTTTAGTTGCTCCAATAACACATTCATTGAAGACTACAAACACGAAAAAAATATGTAGGTAATTTTCTTTATTTTTCGAATACTATATCAGAACCTTTTTTTTTTCACACATACCACTCATGTGACAAACATGCTAACATATGTTCTTACAATACTTTGCAGGGCTACCCCCAGGAGAATGGATTGATTGGTATAATAGTACTAATATGTATACTGGCCCAATAACATTAACAATGGATAATTTAAAATTATCTGATAACTTTGTCTTTGTTAATAGCTCGAGTATCATACCGACGCAAAGAGATGTGGCCCATAATAAGAATAGCAAAAGTAATATTATTGAACACAATAAGAAAAGGTCGTTGTCTGGTGGGACAACAAAGAAGACGGTTAACGATCTTGTTGAGAATAAATTGTATCCTTTATCTGATCCTGTAGTTTGGGTTATGTTCCCATCACATTTAAATGTTGCGAGGCATTTGACAGGTGAATTATTTGAAGATGATGGAATATCAATGGATTATCGGAGAAAAAAAAATAGTGGTGTGTATACAAATATTTACGCAAGAGTAACGCCTTCCACCATTTCGTGCCATGTTAACGGAAAAATTGGAAACGGATTATCAAAGGATGTAAAAAAAACAGTTCCTTCACACCGTAGGCATTGGTTTAAAATTATTGGCCGTGTTATTGATAAAGTTCAACATGTTAAATGTGGCAAAACAACTTCGTTAAAAGAGATTCGCTCATTGAACGGTACCAATAATAATAAGAGTACTACTGGATATTGGATCGATCCAAATGAAAAGGCATTATATGTCAATTGTGGGTTACAACTTGTGGAAGATGTTGATGGATTTGATGTTGAAGTAGAGTTTGTGCTATGAATACACTACATTATATTAATATTTAAAGCTAGGACCAGGTGGTATGGGTGCAACTACTGCAACATCAGATTTAACAAATGATTTATATTTATGTAAGAGCCATATATACATATATATATATACTTGCATGAACATGGCTCATGACGTGGTTCGAAGTGTGAATAAATATATATTATTATCATATATACCGGCCCTCATCATCATATTGTTCATACTACTCCTGGATCTATATTATCATTTCAGCGCAAGGAATATTATTACAACAACAATTATTAATTATAATAACACAATTTATAATAATAAAAAATAATTTCAAAATTATTACTAAATATCACTGTACACATCCTTAACATTGCTATTTCGACAACATTCCTTTATTATTATCCCTTATAAATTCCGCCCTTGCACCCTTCCTTACGAATTGCATTCGGAATATAGGATAAGGAGCAAGGAACGGAGTCTGTGGGGGAAAGATTCCAAGTAGACGAAGGAACAATAAATAACTGGTTGACTGTTTTGAAAGCAATTAAGAATGCCAACAAATACGCATCAAAATAAAAGAATAAAGCTAACAACGGTGGTGGTAGTTGTTATTTTGAGTGCAATGGTGCGCAGCACCTCTGTAAACGGAAGGACGACATTACTCCGCTGGACTCGGAACGATGAAATGGATGACGAACAAGTTGGCTATATGCCTTCCCGCGCAGGTCCTCAAAAGATGAATGGCCAGGGTTGGTACGATAAAATGAACAATCATTGTCCAATGGGCAGTTGCT
>JACKZZ010003210.1_pt1 | contig 16230 bp, 35 predicted proteins | sample 8027871 | NCBI WGS metagenome assembly JACKZZ01 (sample SAMN15724774, study PRJNA655200) | protist metagenome | isolation source: fluorescence activated cell sorting (FACS) single amplified genomes of... | place: USA: West Boothbay Harbor, Gulf of Maine | collected 2000-07-19
ACATCAAAGGTGGTTGTGTTGGATTCATGTTTAATTCATTACCACTAATAGCTACAAAAGGAATCATGTCTAATGCTTGACCTACTCTTGTAGGATATATTTCTTGTGAAATACTCCATCCCTCATTATCTCTCCATAATCTTACTAAAAATTTACCATCTTCATCAATTAATAATTCACGGTATTGAACTTCATAAGACTGTGAGTAATCATCATTTAAGTCTTGCATTAAATAAGTTTCTTTTAACACAATGACATCATTCATCCAGTTTGTCATCTGTTCTGTTGTATATCCTGATAGATAGGCACGCTCAGTTGTTCTGTCTATCATTACACCTTGTCTACCCATTAACAATTGCTCGGATAACATATTAGAAATAAAATCATTAAGACTAACACCTGTGCCTGTAATGTCTTGTGCTAACTCCATGATTCTATCAGGTGCGTTTATTACTGGATTAATACGCATTACCGCACCCACTAAACCTTGTACTGTGTTCTTAATTGCATTGACATACATTGAACGCATGACATAAGCATCGTATTCGGCTTTTTCTTGACTACTGAGTTTTGGTAAGTAAATCTCACCTTTTGACTTTATCGCATCTGAACCTAAATAAGAATCTCTGACTCTTGTCCATTTGTCCTTTGAATCATCATACAAAGGATGTGTACTATCAATTCCCATTCTACGCTCCTATTACTCTTGCCAGTTTTGGTTGTCCTTTTCTTTTAATCATAGGTTGCAATGCGTACCGTAAAGCATCAATATAGTGATTATGTGCATCAACTATGTTTGGCAAAATATCTTCCGTAAGCCTGTCAACCTTGTAACTATACTTTACAAATTCTTCTGCTGTTTTTAAACAGCGACTATGAATGTACACCATTCTAAAACTGCGTATAAATTCAATGCCATCTTCGATACTACCCGACCATTTATGAACGGACTCAATCTTGTACCCTTGCCTTCTAATAAAGCTAATTGACTCAGGTCTAGCACTATCTGCTCTTATTATATGCTGTTTTGCCATAGGTATATCATCAATTAGTTTGTGCGTGCTGTCTAACTCTATTTGTTTGCCCCCTGCTTCATGGTCAATATACAAGCAATTGTCATAAATAAAGCATCTTAGCACAACTGTAGGGTCTTGTGAGAATCCCCAATCTAAGCCATAATAAAACACTGCATCACTTGGTGTTGTAAAGTCCATTACTTGTGATTTGTTTTTAAATATTTGTGCTTGTGAAGCCTTCTTACATTGACCTTCCCACACATGCAAATATTCTTCATAGTCAATTTCTTTTTGATACTCTAATTCTGCTTTTAATTCATCAGTAAAAAACGGATTAGAATCGTAATTAACTTTAACTGTAACCTGATTGGGTCTTTGATTTACAATAAATTGTTGGTATGTTGGGTCTGTTTCTAGGTTTGGGTTAAGTGACAGCCATAATTCAGAGCCTTTTGCCCTTAATACCGTTGGTGTTAATATTGACCAAGATTTAGCAGGAATAGTTTGGCATTCCTCTGCCCATGTAATGTCAACACCCTCAAGTGATTTAATTTGCATTGGGTCGTGTTTAAGACCATGAAAGATAAATTCAGTGCCGTTCTTACCCCTGATTGAATCTCTAAAGACGCTGTAAAACTTTTCTAAGTTGTTTTTCTCAATACAAGTAGCTAACAGTTTGTGTACTGAATCTCTTATAGAGCCTTGTATTTCACGAGTACACAGTATTCTTTTCTGTGTTTGCATTCCTAATACTAGCAAAGATAGGGCAAAAGCAGTAGATTTACCACCACCTCTACCACCGTAGTAACATTTGATTGGTGCAGGTTTTAGTAGTGCTTCAAAAGCTGTAGGTATTTGTATGGTTTGTATCATTCAGCCTTGACAAACTCAACCTTAACACTGAAATCTCCATCGAGTTCTACTTCTTGTCGCTCTACATACCCACGACTCTTACCCTGTGTTTTTAAAAACAAATCAATTGCTCTTAACTTGACAGGTTCATTCATAGTTTGCATTAAGCTATGTAAGCCTTCTTCAGCAATATCAATGTTTTCTTCTCTGATGTCTGATAATTGGTCAGGGTCTTTTAATGCCCTCTCTCGGACAGCAACCCTTGAAATATCTACATCATAAGCGTTTTTAAAATAGCGTACTGCTCGTGAATAGATACCTGCACACTCTCTGAGTCCTGTCCAAAATTCATCATTAGATAACTTCATTGTTGTTAAGTTTTGTTAAGTTGACACATGATAACATCTTTTAAATGTTATGAAAATACATCATCATCGTTAAAAGGGTCGTTTTTACCAACATCACCCAATACTGGAACAGATTCTACTGGTTTTACATAAGCAGGTTTGACTTTGGCTCTCAAATATTTATCACCGTATTTATTCAATTTATATTGAGTATCAGAATAAGTACCTGTCGCATCATTCCATTCCATTGCCCAATATAAACCAATGTCTACATCTTTACCATCTACATTAGCCATTACACTAATAATTGGTTTTCCTGATGCTTGTAATTTTTGCACACCTTCTTTTGTAAAAAGTCCTTTAGGTGGAAATGCTCTTGCGTTGTTCGTGTTGTCATATTGACTCATTTTTTACTCCTAGATTTAGATATATAAGAATAACCTTTTGTTACAAGGTTGCCTAACTGTTCAACTGTTATCGTAGTATGGTTACTTGCTTTTTTTGATGCTGGCAACCATCCTGCGTTTGTTGAAAGTTTGTTAATAATTTTTGATGTAAATACATTGCCATGAAATGCTTGACAATGTGCTACTGTGTATCCATGAACAGTTGACCATTTTAATATGTCTTTATCTTCTGTGACCCAACCTCTGCGAGATTGTGCATGTGCTACTGTCCAACCCTTATCATTTTTTAATCTTAGTATTTCAATTTTATTTGTAAACCGTTCATTAAATGCTAACGATGGGTCTGACAAATGTTCCATAAATTGTGAAAAAGTAATCATTAAATCTCCGTTTAAGGTGGTTACTTAGGGCAACCAATCCCCCATAAGACCTAACGAGGTGAGGAGATAAGGAATGATGACCTCAACTTTTGCCACCCCGAATACCTATTGGGCATAGGTAATCTTTTAAAATGTTTCAGGAAACAATTGATAATAATAATTTTGCACTTGTTGTAAGTCTTTATCTCCTGCATCTTCATAAATCTGTGTTGCTTTGTTTAAATCACCATTTGCTTTAGCTTCATCTAGTTGTGCTTTCATACTCACGACAACTGCACTACGCTGTTGTGTCGGTGTTAAAGGTTTATTATACTCAGTTTGATTTTGCTTCGGTTTTGACTTAGCGAAATCATCTGCTTCATCTTCTGAGTAATGTCCAAGCGTATAAAAGCCACAGTTTTTAAGAACGCTTCTTGCCAATGCTCTTTTCTGTGCCATTTCTAGCAAGTAAAAAGAATTACAGTTCTTACCAATTTTAGGACTATTCATCGCAGAAGCAAACATTGTAACTGGTGGCTTACCTTCAATGGTTGTCGTACACTCAAAAGCACAATATGTTTCTGTGCAAGCGTGTAATTTGTACTCTACCAACAATTTAGCCTTTGCTTCTATCTTTTCTATGCCCTCACGCTTAATAATCGTGTAATGCTGATGAGGAAACATATCAGATGGCTGTAAGTCATACTTATTGTATAACTCTCTTAAATTAGGGTTATTTGCCATTATGATTTACCCCCCATGCCAAGATGCTTTATGATTCCATCTATCCATTCTTTTGGTTTAGAGTTTAAAAATGCTTCAGCTTCGTTTTCAGTAGGTTTATTCCTACTGTGGTCTTTCAGTTTGTATTGTGCAACTCGGCTTTTACCACCGTATCTGTTTTTAACCACCAAAGTGTGTGTTTCAATATCTACTCCTCGTTTCCGAAGTTCATATATCACAGCACTCAATCTATAAACACCACAATCTTCCATAGCTTGCTTACCTGTAATAGAACCATAGTCGCGTAGCCATTTTTCAATAATTACTTTTTGATTAGTTATCATAATATCTCCTTTATTTAGTAAAAAAACCTGCTCTGCGTTCTTTTTCTTCATCGTACAGAGCATCATTGCGTATTTCTTCCATGTCTTTTTGCTGTAATTCTTGCCAATCAACAGGTATGTAGCCATGTTCGGTCAACTCAATCTCACCATTTTCTTCCATCTCTATCACTTCTCTGCTACCTTTCATGAGTATATCCACCTTGCAATATACGGTGCTTGGTGAACAATGTAGGGTATCAAGCCAATGAAAATACCAATGACAAGCCAAGACCGACCCCTAAGAGGTATCAAGGCTTTTTCATAAGGTATCTTTGCATAGTTCTGATAGCTTTGTTTACGAGTCGCAAGACCTTTTCTCCAAAGCCAAACATTGAGTGAATGTCTAATCTGAAATAATTTATAAATTGTTTTTTTCATTTTTATCTCCTTACTATTTGTATGGGTATTAGAGGTGGTTGCCCACCCCTGTATAGTTTAAGAATTAACCTTGCAACAACTCTTTATCAATTTTAAGTTGTAAGATACAAGCACCTAAATCAGCTAGTATTTTCATCTGCATATCTAGCTGGTCGGGTTTCATATTATGTTCAAGTGTTTTCATTCTTTTGATTTCAGTATTAGCCTTAGTCCACCAATCTTTAAGTTCACTAAATTTATTAACTTTACTGAAATTTTCAACTAACCAACATCCATGTTCAAATAACAATTTGAATGGGTAAGTACAATAGTCAAAATTATGTTCATTCCACATATCGTACTCAGTTAGAATAACTTTGTACTCTACTTCTTGTGCATATTTTATTAATTTATCATTTTTCATTTGTATCTCCTATTTAGTCGTGTAGCACAATTGCCACATAGAACAGTTTACGCTCTTAATTCGTAGCTGTCAATCTTTTATTTACAATACCCAACAAGTATTCCTGCGTTCCAAATACTTTCTCCCATGCTCGCATACCAAGATGATGGATGCCTTGTTTGCCTCTGTGATGTTCTAAGCATAAAGGAATAGTATTGGAGTCATCAGCCTTCTTGCTTAAACTTGAATACTTGTAACCAATTAGATGATGTATCTCAGCAGGTCGCATACAAATCACACAACCATATTCAGACAAACCTTCAAATCTAATTTTGCGTTCTTTCTTTGTCATGCAAATCCTTCTAACTTTTGTAACACAAGAGCCAGTTCTTGCTCTGTATAGTTAGTCAAGATATTGTCTAATATAACTTTAGCAGTTGCTTCGTATAGTTCAATAAATTCTTTTTCTTTCATATTAGCAAAAGATATTGATTCAGCTTCTACTGTAAAAGAGCCATCCATTCTGTAAACAGGTCTGCCTCTACCTGCTAATATCGTAATGTCTTTACGAAAAGTTTCCATATTTTTTTCAACTAACACACCTTTGTAAGTGATTTCATCAGGTTGCCATATATCAAAAGCGTAATTAATCAATGCCCACCATTTTCTGAAGAACAGATAATTTCTTGGTTTTTTAAAATCAGCAGTAATGACATCATTTCTGATTAATTTGCCTACATAGGTTTGTGATTCTTTGTCAGCAGGAATAAGAATGCCCCACTCAGCACCTTCTTCCTCAAATTTTTGTAGTGTCAGTTTCATTTTTTTTCTCCTTTTTGTGTTTTTTTAGTATTTCAATCCAATCAGGTTCTTTATAAGTTTTTTGATATATTTCAACTAACCTTTCAAAAAAATGTTTTTTCTTCATTTTTGTTTCATCCATAGTTGTGCTTGATTGCTAGACATTTTTGCTTCAGACATATAATATTTTTTTGCTTCATACTGGACAAAAGCAGGTATATCAGTCCAACCCACACCTTTTGGTGGATGGTCTTTAAAGAAATTCATTTTGTCCTCGTGGTCTGATGATTTCCACTGTCCAAACCAATCATATTCAACATTAATATTATGTGCCAATTTTTTTATCTCCTCATTGTTGATAGGTGCAAGACCTCTCATTGTTTTAATTATTTGTGCAGGTACAGGTGGATGTGCTAAACCCATATCATAATGCTGGTTTAAAGCTATGTGCCAAGTGTTTTGTTGGTGGATAGTAAGCCTAGCTATTTGTTCAGAAAAATCTGTGATAGTTTTAACTTTGTCACCTTTGCTTTTGATGAAATACCCATAGTTTCGTTCACACCAAGATGCAATCTCTGTTGCTATCTGCACACAGTCCATTTGATTATTGTCAATTGCGTTTTTACTGTACATTTTTCTTTTCTAATACTGCTTGATGAATACTAGCATAACTATCAGTAACAGATTCTTTTGGCTTAGATTTAGATAACCAATTAGTAACAAATCGTGGTGTACCTACATGAGTTTTTTGTTTGCTAGGATTTGATATTAACCACGCTCTCATTTTTAAAAGTTCTTCGCGAAAATTAATATTAGGATATGCACTTTGTATTTCAAGATAAAGTTTTGGTGTTAAAAAATAATCATCTCCACTTTTGAGTGGCAACCCTATTCTTTCTTTATCATTATCATTAACATTAACATTATCATTTACATTAGCTATTGACTTGCTATTGCTTTGCCCTTCTTTTGCTATTGCCTTGCCCTTATCTTGCCCTTGCTTTGCCCATTTATCTTGAGTTGCCTTACCACCCTTTAAGCCATTTTTCCATTTACGATAATTAGCTTCAAGTTGTGGCTTAATAAGTGAAAACATACCTTTTGGATAGCCTTCTAACTCAATTTCATTATGGTTCAAACCAAATTCAAATATAGCATCATATAGTGCCAGTCTGTCTTTGTCTGTTAAAAGTATAGATGCTTCAAAAAAACTTCTATATACAATAAATGAATCCTTTTTTATCATTTTTATCTCCGTTTAAATTTGGTCTATTGTAACACATAATATGAATTTAATTCGTAATAAGTTCCTTGCTATTTATTTCCATTGTCAAAAGTTGGATATAAATATCTTTACATGGATACCCTTGCTCATACTTTTGCCATTGTCTGATGCCTACACCAACAATTTCAGCACACTCTCTCTGCTTTAAACCATTAGATACCCTAAGATTTTTTATTTCTCTAGCTGTCAAGTTTGATTGCTTCATCTTGTAATTCCTTTTATTAAATAAAATATATTGTTACTTGCCCCAACAATTCCAAATCTCATCCCAAAGACAATCAGAAAAGTCATACTCTAATCCCATGTCATTATCACCAAAATATGGAGTAAAGTTTTTAGCTGTTTTTTTGAGTTCAGTGATGCTTTCAATTAACAAATTAACATTAGTTTCATTGAAGTGCATCATTTTTGTTTTGAAGTCTATAAGATGTTCAAAATCAATAACGCTGTCATGAACCTGTTTTACAAATTCACTGTAGGCTATTTCGTTTAATTCTTCTTGTGAGTAAAGTTTAGTATTTGACATTTTTATCTCCTATTAGTAAGTCAGTTTTGACACATGACTAGGTGTTCCTATCCATTAAATTATACGCTTTTATTTCGTATTACCAAGTTAAATTATTAGGCAAAGTGTCTTGCCAAAATTGTCCAAGTCCAGTTGTATCTTCAGGCAGGTTCTTTAATTTGTTCTCTGCTACTGAAACCATACATCCACAATCGTTACATGAAAACTTGACCCATTCATCAAAATCAACTTCAGCACCTTTAGCATAAAATTTATAGCCACTGAGATTGCCAATTGATTCTTTAACTACTGCTTGTGTATTTGGCTGTTTTGATTCGATTAAATTGTCGACAAACATTTGTATTAGATTAGATACTTCTGCCCTAGAAACTAATTTTGCAGAGGTCTTGCCATCAATAAGGTTTTTGATGTGATTTCTTTGTTCGTCTGTAAGTGTAATTTTGATATTAGTATTCATTAGACAACCTCTCCAGTTAAAGTATTAGTTTTTCTTAGTTTGTCCATGAACTCCTTATCTTCGATTTTTTGTTCATGTGTACGCTCACCACCACTGTTATCAATTCTTTTAACTTCGTGGCTAAGAATAGCATCTTTGTTGCTCTGAAAGAACTCATCAGTACAAACAAAAACCCACTCCCATCTAATGCTTCTTTCTTCTTTAACAACATCCCAACCATCAAATTCGCCCTCACAAAAACAAACAGCTTCACAGCCATATGCTCTTGGGTCAAGAACTTCATGATTTTTGTATTGGTCAGCACCACCTGCGTGTTGAGCATATCTGATTCGTAAAAAACCAAACTCGATGTGTACCCAATCATTGTTGAATTTATCATAATAAACTTGACCACTGTAATGGTCACTATGGAAGTCACCAACTTTATCGCCTTTTCTTAAATTTTCAAAATTAAATATTTGCATTTTTTTCTCCTGTTTAGTTTGGGGGGTTGCCCCCCCCGATTAATTAGCTGACTTTTTCTTCTGGTAAGTCGAAGTGGTGTTCTTCGAGGTCAGGTGAGTAGTATGAATCACAGCACATAGAAGCCAGTGCAGTTTTGTTGTCATCTAGTGCTTCTTGTTGACTGTCATAAGCGATGATGCCATGACCTAAATCACGCGACCATCTGACCATGCCATCTTTAGTCATAGCTAACCAGTAGTTGCCTTCATAGACCCATGAATATCTGTTGTCTAAATATGTTGGTTGTTTATCTGTAGTCATTTTTTTCTCCTGTGTTGTTGGGGGGTTGCCCCCCTGTAAAATTATTTATTGTTTGGGTAGTCATCTTTAAAAATAACATCAATGTAAATGCCTTTAGTCACATCGCTACCTCTTTTTTGATGAAACGCTTTGCACAACATACCTTCATACATAAAGTATTGTTCAAAGTCGATTTCTTGCCTGTCAACTAACTCTTGCTTATGTTTAGTAACAGCAACACCCAATTTAAGAGCCATAACTTCAGGGTTGTCTATCTCCTTCTGTAGTTCTTCTTTTGTAGTGTATTGGTTTTTATGATTCCAGTTGTATCCATCTGACATAGTTACTTCAATGCCACCTATTTTTATTTCTTGGTCATATTTAATGTTCATTTATATCTCCTTGTTTAGTATTAAAATATAGAATTAATTAACTCTATGAACAACATCTTACGCCTTTAGTTCGTAAATGTCAATAAAAATAATAAAATAAATGCAAGATACTGAGCATCAAATACAAAAAGCAATCACTCAATACTTAAATTTACTGGGTTTATGTTGGTGGGCAGTGCCAAATGGTGGCAGAAGAAACATAGTAACTGCAACTAAACTTAAAAGTGAGGGAGTAAAGTCAGGTATTCCTGACATAACACTGATACACAAAGGGCAGTATTATGGCATTGAGGTTAAAAAACCAAAGACAAACACACCAAAAGGCAGGTTAAGTCAAACGCAATTGAGTAGAATCGCTGAAATTAACGAATCTGGTGGAATTGTTGGATTAGCTTACTCAGTAGCAGATGTTGAAGAATTATTACAAATTTGGGGTATTCTTTAGCGTCTTGATGTAATGCTAGACCCGAAATACATGCCAACCACAGATAGTATTGCATGACCTAACCAATCAGGTGTGACAATTCCTTCTAACTCGATGTAGGAAGTAATATCTTTTGTGAAGTCTAAAAACAATAATTTAAAACCTTCAGTTGTAATGATGGGTATTTGAGTAGTAGTATTAAACAATGCAGGTGCAAGAAGAATGTATCCTGCCATAGCCATGAATGATATAACTAAAAATCTGCGAATCCAGTTTGCGTTAGGGTTTGAGAACGCTCTAGCACTCTCTACGCTTTTTTCTGATTCTTGGTATCTTGTTATTAAGGCTTTTTGTTGTTCTGCTTTATCTGCGGATGATTGCGACCATGCTTTCATGATTGCACCCCCCATAGTTGAAACCAACATTGTGATAACTTCTAGGGGGAGTCCAAACATAGTTTATGCTAGCCAGTTATATAAAACACCAACAATAACAATGATAGCAAAGACAACCATACTGGTACGACCCTTTGCCATTTTTTTCATTTCGTCTACACTTTTCATAAAACCCCCATTTTATTATCAGACAAATTTCAGAGCCGACATCAATCCAAACTCCGAAATTGCATAATACCCTACTGCACCATAAAAAGTAAATCTTATCTGATTTAGCGTTAAGACAATTTTGTCTAGCTTTAGGTCAGTAGTTTCGGTTTTATTAAAAAGTTTTGCTATCTGCTTGCTGTGTCGCTCAACTTTATGCTCAAGCATTTTGACTCTATCTTCCACCTTTTTTCTTTTTTCCTTTACCTTTTGTTCCTTTGTACGGTGTTTTGTTATAAGCCATAGTGTTCTCCTAATTAGCTAGTGGGTTATCAAGACTTTGCTGAACTCTGTTCAATAAATCTTCTTTAGTTTTATCGACCTTAATTTCAAATCGGTCAAGTTTTGTATCATAGTTCGTCAGCTTTGTATCAACTGATTGTAGCTTTGTATCTACTTTTGACTCAAGATTCCATTGTGAATTTCTTAGGTCAGTCATATCTTTCTTTAACTCTATTTTAATCGCATTTGCGTGTTCTTCAATACGAATTACATCTGCTGATGTTTTTTTCATAGTTGAACTGATTTTACCGAGGTCTAAATTTGCCAGTGATTCTACCTTTTGATAAAGAAGAAACCCACCATATAAAGAACCAATTACAGTTGAAATTAGTGCAAACAAACCCATAATGCTTGCACCACTTAATTTAAGACCCCCAACCTTCACTTTCTTGTCAGACAGTCCTTCACCTTGTTTTACAATTTTTTCTAAATCAGCCATTAGTTATTAAAAGCACCATCATTTTGCATTGTTTTTAAATACTCAATTTCTTGTTTTAATCTTTCAACTTCTAATCGTCTACGCTGTAATTCTAATTGGTACAGTGTGTTGCAATTAATCCGTTCCGTAGGTGCATCAAGAGGTATTATTATTCTAGCATACACTCCTACATCTTTTGTTTGTGGTGAAGCATCTTTATTGCTAGAAATAAAACTTTGTAAATCGTTTATTACAGCAGTCATTCCTAGTTCAAAATTTGTGCTTCCCCCAATACTGTTTGAGCAATCTAAATCTCCTGCTCTAATTTTGTCTGTGCCATTTGATGAACTCATACTAGGTATAGAAAAACTCATTGAACTATTATCTGCTACTGCTTGTGTACTAAGCAATAACAAAACAATTAACCACCTCACTTAAACCTCGAACAAATCCTAGACTCAACTATAGGTTTAAAATCATCATTGCCTCTTAGCTTAGATGTTGTGCAAATATATTCAGCATCATCTACATTATTTTGACTTATATACACATCAAAATTTTTGTGTTTTAAATAACCTACTTGTAATATTTTGTAGCGTGTTACAAATGGTAAAGGATTGAAATCTTTATCAAAAACATTTATTTGATACCAATTTACATCTGCCCTTTTATTAAAAATTTTCATTGTAGTCATATCAGCAGTAGGTATGTAAGACATTTTCCACTTCGGATAAGTAGGTGTCATATCGTGACCAAGCACAGCACCACCTAAAGCAATAAAAAGTATTACTGCGCGATACATTCTGCTACTACAACTGCTGAATATGAGCCACTTGGAAATGCTTTGTTTGCACCACCACCGTAGGTAGCAACCGATGTAACATTAAACCAAGTTGCTCCAGCTACTGTTAAATTATAAATTCGCATTGCACCACCATCTGCGGTGGTACTGGCTGTTTGATAACCACTCATATCAGAAACACTTCCAGAGGCATATGCAACTGTTCCTGTGAATGTAACAGAGTCACCTAAACTTGGACTTGAACTAAAAGAAGTAGGGTAGCTTATTTGAGCCTTGTAAGCATTAGCTAGCGAAGTATCAACTCTTATAACAGGAACTTGACCATCACTTGCAGGTAAAGTTGTAAGCGTATACGCATTAGGGTTTCCATAGTAACCTGCTGTAGCAGTATTAACTGTACATCTTGATTCCACATTGCCATTAATGTTAGTGTTCGCTTCAACACCACCAAATTTCCAAAGCGTACATCCATTTAAAAGAATTACTAAACCAACTGCTATTAATTTTTTCATTTGTATTGCTCCTCTATCATTTCATTCATTAATTTGTCTTGCGATAAACTTCTAAACACTAACCTATTATCCACTATATCTTTATCTTGTAATGTAATTGTGTCTTTGTATATGGTGCTTGGAATTGTAGTGTCATAATACGACTTAATATTTGTAGCTTTGTTTATAGCTTGCAAAACAACTGATTGACTTATACCACTTGCAATAGTTAAAGCATTACTACTAGAAGCTAAAGCAATTTCTAAACGGTCTTTTTCTTCATCTTCTTCATTAGATTCATTATTTTTTTCTTCGTCATCTATTAACTCTCTGTCTGTTTCTTCTGTAGCTTCAGCGACATACTCATCATCAAGAGCATCATATATTTCTATTACTGGTAAGTCAGGCAATGGTGGTATGTAATTAGGGCAAGATTCATCATTTTGTGCGTTTCTACATAAATCCCATCTGTACATATAAAGAATAGTCACATCTTCAATACTGCCTGTACCTGTACCTCTTATTCTGCCATCACCAAACTGCTCAATCGGTGTGTAGGGCAAAGGTATGACATTCTGTATTGTTCCACCATACTGACCATCCCAGTCATGCTCCTCTTGAAACACATAACCACCACCAACTTTGTCGCTCTCGATAGTAACTGTAAAGTCATCGACTACATTTTTAACTGTTGTGTAGTTGTAAATCACACCACTTATATCTAGTCCTTCTTCAGCACTGACACCCAAAGTGCCTGTGTTCATTTTCCAAGAATTACCATAAATAGCAGTGTTATTTGTATAGCCGAACTCGTAACTAAAAGAGGAATAAGGCAGTAGCAATAGCGCCCATAATGCCAAGAGCCTTGTCACGCTTTTCTTGTGTACTAACTTCATGTTCTTCCTTTGGTTTTGGTATTAATTCTGTACGGACTTCCCATGCTCTCTTGGCTTCATCGCCTATGAGTCCATCTATAGGACAAGGAGTTCCTGCATCCATCATGCCTTGCCACACATCAGGGTCTTGACAAAGTACGCTAACTGCAGCGACTTTCATGCCAAATACATATAGCTTTTGTGCTTTTTTTAGCCTTAAACAATTTTCTTCTGTGTAGGTAGCACCTACAGAAATACCTAAAATTTGAGTTTGTACTGAACCACTTGAAGATATAGTACATAAATCTGAATTACTGCCACCAAAGTTTGGTGATATAGCTGATGGTGGTGGACTTTTAACTGTGGTTGTTTGATTTCCGTTTGTCGTAACCGTGCTAGTAGAGTCTGTGACAATAGTGTCAGCACCAAGAGAGGAAAACGAAATACACCAAAAAGCAAAAACAATAAGTCCTGCGATTAAATTGTTACGCAGTCTGTCAGACATTACTTAGGGTGAAGATTCTTCTGCTGCTCTTGTAGCTGCACTTTTAATATCGGCATCTAAAACTACTTTGTTTTTGTCTGCTGGTATTGTAGTAATGCTTGAATCAGCATTCATCCTAGCAACTTCTAAATTATAAATTTCATCTATAGACATTCTTGCTCTATTGTCCACAGCATTATCAATCCAATTTTGAACTGATACTGTTATATATTCCATTGCCTTTTTTTGTGCATCTGTTAAAGATACTGTGTATGTTGTTGCCATAATTGTTCCTTTATTAAATTAACCTACTAAATAGCCACTAAACCAAGTGTGTTGACCATATATATTTCCTGAAGCACCCGCCCTAAATCCTATAGAAACATAATCATTAGCTGCTAAGTTCATAGATAAAACATTAACTACTACCACTCCTGCATCTTGTGCCATTGCAATTCCTCTAGTGTCACCTCCAATAATAACATCACTTCCGTTTTTCTTTATACTGAACTCTTTAGCGTCAGAATAAGAATATATACCTGTTTCAAAATGATAAAAACCAGCAACAGGTGCTGTAAATCTACCTGTAGAAGTGCTAAAATGTGGACAGCTTGTGTTTTCAAGCTGCAATGCAATTTCAGCACCCGAACCATACGCTACATTTCCACTATTGCTGTAGGCAAAGAAATTTGGATGTACTCCCTTTGTTACATAACCATTATTATCAATAGTCATAGCAGTAGTCCAACTAACATTAGCATCTGCATTTGCTGATGGCGCAGTTTTAAAAACAATTTGACCACCAGACTGCATCATTTGAGAACTTACTCCTGTAGTGATTGCTTTTTCACTACCATCTGTACCAGCCCTGACATTCTGTCCTACCCAAAAATTGTTTGAAGCACCAGCTGCTGTCTGTCCATAGAAAGTTCCATTACCACCTACTTGTACACCTGTATAGCCTGAATAAAAAGATGTAGGAGTTACTCCAAAGCCTACATTCTCAGCACTATCAATTGTTATAGCAGTAGCATCAGCACTAGACGAGATACCAGCTACTCCAACTCCTGTTAAAGCAGCACCGCTACCAGCAAAGCTAGTCGCAGTCATAACTCCTGTGCTACTGATACTCGCTTTCTCTACTCCGTTGGCTTGGAACTTTATGTCCTTAGAAGAACCATCAGCGTTTAGTGTTAGATGTTCGTCACTTGATTTTATTGTACTCATCCCGCTATCTCCATTAATGTCATATTTACTTCACCACCAAGAAAATTTGATTGGCTTGTGTTTCCAGCATCTCTTGTAGCAAAATAATGTAAATATTGAACAGCACTTGTTGTGTTTGGTGAATCTAATTTTTGCATAGAGTGGGGAGTTACCATCCAAGTTCCACCCATAGCAGCATAATTAACTTGCATATCAGTTCCACTTTCAGCTATAGTTGCAGCAGTTCCACCACCAATAGACCGATAGATACTATTTAAATTACCAACATCGTTTCCATCTGTTCCTTGACCACCCCCTGTAACTGTTACAAGAATTTTTGATGATGTTGCGGAAGGTGTAATAGTACAAGCTAATCCAGTAGCTGCAAGTGTATTAGAAGTTGTAGTTAAACTACCTTCAAAAACAGTCTGAACAACTTGTAACACACTACCCGTAGGCAAATCACCTCTTTCTATAGCACTACTTTGTACTTTGTTTACACCTGTAGCACCGCTAATCTCTGTTGGCATTACTTACTCCTATGGTTTAGGTGTTGCGTCTTTTACAGCTTTAATTGCTTTGTGCCACTCACCTGTTGCGTCTAACTTACCCGCAGTCATATCGTGGTACAGTTGGTCTAACTGCTCCTTGATTTCTGCATAGGCTGTTGCCCTTGTTCTTTGGTATGCTTTACCATCATAGACACCTTGCAGTCTTGTAACCTCTGCTTTAAGTGCGTCTGCTGTAGGTTCAGTTTGTTTTTTGTCCAACCACTCTAAAGTGTCACCTCTCAATACCCATTCAGCGTTTGGCTTTAGGGATTGTAGGGCATCGACTGTTGTCATCTCATTTGCCATTTCTTGCTCCTGTTAAAATTAAATTAATCATCCTTTGATTTCCATTGCTATTGATACTGCCCCATTTACATTTGATGTTGAGCCACCACTTGAGTTAAACTCAATTTGGTTTCCACTTACTTTACATTCAAAAGAATAAGTAACAGCAGAGGTAGAATTTGGCGAATCTAAATACATTAGCTTTACAGGATTACCTGTCCACTCATTAGCATTTGTGTATGCCTGTCTGCCTTGTACCATTATTTCTGTACCATTTCGTGTAATTCTCATAGCTATATCACCAGCGTTATATGCCATACTTCCAGCAGTAAGTTGTACAAGAACTTTGCTTGACGCACTAGATGGTGTAATAACAACATTTGAACCTATTGTTGTGTAAGTATTAGCAGTAACTGTAACACCTGTATTTGATGTAGTTTGAACAACTTGCAACACACTACCAGTAGGCATACTCGAACTTGCCAATCCCGATAGCTGATTTTGTAAGGCTATAGTTCCTGTGCCATCTGCGGTTTGTATTTGGTCTACTTTAATTTTAGATGCCATTATTGTGCTACCTCTATAAGTGTAAGTGTTGAGTCGGGTGTACCTGACTGTACAACAATAGTTCCACCAGCACCACCACCATCAGGATTGCCAAATGTAGTTTTATAAGTTGTTGCTGATGTAGTAGATGGACTATCTAAGTATGAGCCACTTACTGTCGAAGCATATTGTTGTAAAGTTGAACTAGTAAA
>JACKZZ010006264.1_pt1 | contig 16229 bp, 12 predicted proteins | sample 8027871 | NCBI WGS metagenome assembly JACKZZ01 (sample SAMN15724774, study PRJNA655200) | protist metagenome | isolation source: fluorescence activated cell sorting (FACS) single amplified genomes of... | place: USA: West Boothbay Harbor, Gulf of Maine | collected 2000-07-19
TGCGAGAGGGAGCTTAAGGCCTGGCCTTGCTCTACCGAACCATGAGTTCGGGAGCTTTTAGGTTCTGCTTGACCTGGTCAAGCTCTAGGTGCGCATAAAACGTACCTAGTGGGTGTGACTGGCATAACCTAGTCGCACCTCGTGGGTTTTTAGACATCCTCTCTAAAGAGAGAGGAGTCGACCCCACGACCTAACTCCCTTCTAACTTTATACGCCCAGTGAATGCAGTGGCTCGTAAGCAATTACTTGCAATTCACTATTCGAGACGTACGAAGAAGAGTAAGAGTAGGCTGTGGGGCCGCCCATGAAAGACAAGCCGAAGGATATTCGACGGATGCTGGAGGCGGAGGCTTTCAGGCTCCTCAGCCTTTGACAGAGGTCCAGAGTAGAGTATCAAAGATAGTCTGCTTTCCATTGATCGACTATCTATGCGAGTTTGACTCAGCAATAGCCGGGAAAGGGGAAGTAGGACGTGACAAAGACTCCAGTACCTCATGGTACAGAGATGAATTGGATCAAGATACGCATTCGCTCATGTGCTAACATTATTTAAGGTAAACCTTGTGCAGGTGTTCCGCGGTTTACCACAACTTCTATCCAGAAACTTACCGTTAACTGCCCCTCTATTGGAATTTGAACCCTATTGGAATTTGAACATGCTAACAATCTTAAATTCGTTGAAAACCGAGTTACCCTTTCCTTTGAAATGCAGACCTGCTACTAGTTTTCACTTCCGCAATGAATTTTCCCGAAGTTTCCGCTGTCGCACAGATACCCCCCGTGCCAAACAGACCAGACCGCCAGATTCATGAGAATCTTCTACCTTCACCTCTAAGGTTCGGCTAGGAAATTCTGCTCCAGCTTCTGATCCCCATCAAAGTCGCCCTTTTGTGCAAACGCGGCACACGGATGCATCGCTTCTTTGGTCTTGATAGCGCGCAACTCCAGACCGTTAGCGGCCTCTTGCTGGAACGCCCCATTCCCTTTTTGCATGTCGTGCATATTCTTCCCGCGGCGCTTCATATTCCTTATCGCGTGAACGATCAGAATAGTAAAGACCAGGAGGAGAAACCCTGCACATCCAACTTCGAAAGGAGTGACAGGACCAGACCACGACGAAAAGAAAGACTCGCCCGAGGCAGTTTTCACAGACACCGTTTTAGATTCCTCCTGAGACGAACCGGGTATTTCTGGCGCTGCCGCTGCAGACGCTTCGCTGCGAGCTCCAAGTAAACCATCGATTTCTGCTTCAGGTACTGCGTCATAATCCAGACTTCTTTCATTAACGCCATCGTAGGCCGCTTTGCCCTTACCATCCCCGCCGTACGTGACTTCAAGGTGATCCACGAAACCATCAGCTCGCAGTTGCAAGAACTTGAAGACTTCCAGCTTCTGCTCCGTTTTACGGTCGCCTTCATATTGCAAAGAAGACTTGTCGCCACCTCCCTGTTGGTTGAGGCTGTCCTTCAATGCAACGTTGGCTCGGATGCCTTTCCTGTAATCCAAATCATTAACAATGTTCCTGGCAAGTTTGCGGAGATCTTGAAGTTGGTCCCCCATCTGCAAAAAAGAGTCATCGTTACCGTTCCCATGGTATGCATCATCATTGACAATCGACTTCGGTTCACTGACGACTTTCATCAGTGAACTTGAACCACCTTCCTGTCTCTCTCTGTAATCATGCACCCAAGCGTCCAATGTTGCTTTGTGCTGTTTCGCAGTGTAGAGAATAGCTGTCAAATCTTTTTGTAGATCATGCGAGAGCTCCTCTTCCCATTGCTTGGCCAAATCCAGTTTCTTCTCTGAGTCGACGGACGCATCGTTCATCAGACCCGAAAGGTTTCCTTCATACACTTCCTTCGTGGAAAGAACCTTCATGTAGATCTTCCCGAGACGTTTGATCGCTTTCTTTACATCTTTTGCAATGGCCTGCGCTTTGTCATTGCGCCGGACAGTGCTCATAATAGACTGAGGGCCCGTGTCTGTGTCTTCCAGGAAACCGCCAAATTTCGGGGGACTGAGCGTTTGCTCGTTTTGTCGAATAAAGCCCTGGATCAGTACCGGGATCGGGGGCGGAATGACTTCGACATCTTCAAATTCTCTCAGCTCTCGAATCTGCCTGTCGATGGTGCGTACTAGGTTAGCATACGGCCCACAATGAGCTGCTAAATCAATTCGCACAGCATGGTTTTCGGACAACGCCTCGAATGTAGGAAGAGTGATCGCGATAGACTGCTGCAACATTTCAGCCAGCTTGCGCCGAGTACTACTGTCTCTGTCATTGTCAGTGACAAGTGGCGCTATGGGTTGATTACCAAACATTGTTCGATTATTCAACAGGCGATTATCCAACGGATCAAGAAGCATCGGACGTTGTTCGAAAGGCCTATGCCCGAAATCAGTTCCCGCTCGTTCCTGTCGCTCATGCATTTCCTGCAGTTCCGAAATTGCTTGGTTTCTGATTCCTTGAGGTCGAAAGACCCACTCTCCACTATATTGATTATGCTGCAGTTCCGGATTCTGGAGCACCGGCCGAGGAAGATGTTGATGTTGGCCCGGAGGGACAGGCCGGAGTGGATAGCGTTTCGCTTTGCCATCGTTCTGAAAGAGGTTGCTTGTGATTCGACTCGCGGCTCTGGCCATATCACCATTGGCATTAAGTGGTCCATGTCGCTGATAAATGTTATTCTGAACCATTTGCGGAGAAAACCCCAGCCCCTGATTCAAGGGGCTGCGTCGGTTGTTACTGTTCATCCCTGCTACGTCTTTGGAGATCCAATGTCCCAGACCCTGGTTATAGCCTTCACTCTTTTTCGTGAATCGTTGGAAGTCGACTCTGAGACTCGAGTCACTCGCCGTCCGTGGTTCACGAATCACGAATCACTAAGACTTTTCACTAGTAACGAAGACTATTTTTGGTTATGTGGTAAACGCTTTGTCAACGAGTTTCAATTAACAGAAACACACCATAGAAATCCCAGATACCTTGTTCGAAAGTTGGCGCTGATAATTTGTAATCGTCGTGGTAGCGAAAGGGGAAATCGTTGTGAAAGACTAGTGGTGGTGGATAACTAAGCCTATATCCTACGGAAATAACCCTAGAGCTTTTAATAACCCTATTTTCTAGGGCAATAATTGATCGCTGTTCGTCTAGAGGTGCCTAGACTGAGAGTAAGAAACCGTACTACGGTCTTGTTCCTCTCCAAATTCCAACGGTAGTTCGGAATTACTAATTCCTCTTTAATCTTTTCTAACGGTTAAATTAATATTGCTTTTGAACTAAGCGTAAGACAGGCGTATATGACTATCCACGAATCGAAATCTTCTGTCAAAAGATTCAGAAAACCATCAGGATACCCGACATCAGAAGAGCCACCAGGAATACGATACTATATCACCATAATACATATGCACGGCGCACGCTATAGAAAAATCATAAATGCTGATGATAAACAAGCACTGACCCTTCTCATAAAAATGAATAATGACCATCGAGTCTTTACAGATGCTTTCGGATCTAATGCGGCTTTGGCTCGTCATCTAAAGATTTCTCACGGAATCTAACTGATGCAAGGAAGACAATCTGCATTGCCATTCGCTAAACCGGAAGTAACTTAACCCTAACAAGAGCGCCAACCCGGTATTCCCGAGAATCAATTATCAGTGCACTGCACAATTCAATCCATAGTGGCTTTTTTATCCGTTGTTCTGTTAAATATTGATGACTTTATGTAATGCTTCATGGATCTTCTAGCTATGCTTCATATGATTTTGTTTCGATCCGATATCGTGGGCGAGACTACACCGTAGTGGTACTACTACCTCATAGTGATACTACTGCTTCATAGTGACACTACTACTTCGCAGTGACACTACTCTGGCGTGACGACCTTTATTTTCTCAGATTGGCAGATTGCCTAGGGGACCCCTTAATGGTCCTTTGATTTCTACTGTAACTTCCTCGGTTTCTCCTCGACCCCTCACTGGAAATATATCTTGAGCATGTTTCATTTGTTTGCGGCATCACCGTGTTCGGAGCAACTTCCCCGCATACGCCTGATTCACAACCCCTTTGCATCTCTCGGTGACTGTCCAACCTCAACTCTTCTTATGTAACCAATCTGAATTCATGAATGTTGATGACTTTGTGAATAATGAGTGATACGCAAACTGTCTTTTTTTTCGATCTATAATTTTGAATTCTCTTGCGTCTAAACTTCTCATATGCGCTGTTCCATCGCTACCGGGGGTGGAACAGAAAATCTTTTACCCCATCTCTAAAATTTCGAAAGTAATAAATCTGATTCATTTCACAAAAAAACAGCAGCTAGAAAAGACTACGCAATATCCTACGAGTATGCGCACTCGAAGGATACGTAGCATTCTATGCAGGGAAATTATTATTATTACGTAAATCAGACCCGCTTCCATACTGCCTAGTGCCGATTTCGGAAACTGAAAACCACCATTTGAATCTACTAGCAATACTATTAATTGTTTCATATCTCACTCCTTTTTTACTCTGACCTGCTACTAATTTTCGCTTCCATATTGAATTTTCCCGAATGTCCCGCTGCCGCATAGATAACCCCTTGTGCCCCCTGACAACCTAACACAACCCCCACCCCAGTCCCACGTAAGACTACCAGGTGACCCCACCAGACCAGACCACCAGATAAGATCCCCGGATGCTACCCGACTTTCAGGGGTTCCCATCGTCTGCCTTTACTTCGGCTAGGAAACTCTGGTCCAGCTTTTGTTCGCCAACGGCTACCTTTTGCGCAGATGAAGTTATCGGTTCTTCGCCCTTCATAGCGCGCAACCCCGAACCGGCGTGAAGCTCTTTCTGAGCCATTCCATCCTTTCTTTGCATGTTGAGCGTAATTTTCTCGCGGCGCTTCAAGTTCAGAATCACGTTAACGACCAGAACAGCAACGACAAGGAGGAAGCATCCAACACATCCAAATTCGAGAGGAGTGACAGGATCAGACCGTGACAGAAAATATGAGACCGAGAAGGGTTTCGCCCATGGTGTTTCAGTTTCCAGCTCGACGCTCGGTGTTCCTGCAGAAACAACAATGTCCGCTGCATCTAGAGGGACAATTTGGGTCTCTGCACTCGCTGATGTAATCGCTACGCCGGGCACTTCTGGCGCTGTGGCTGCATACGATTGGCGACGAACTCCAAGGAAACCATCGGCTACTGTTCCAGAAACGGCGCCGTAAGGCACTTTTTCTTCATTGACACCATCCTCCGGCGCTTGTCCTTCGATAACGCCAGCAGACGGAGCGCTTTTCTCCACATGATCGACTGAACCATTGGCTTGCATCTGCAGAAAGACGGTCCGCGTCGTCAAGGGAATCGATTTCTTCTGCGAGGTGTGTTTGCTGTCGGTTTGTATACTGCTGCCGATGATGCCGCTCTCGCCGTCGCTGGGACCGTTCAAAGGTTCGCTACCGAGACTGTTGAAGTCGCTGTTATCAAAGTGCGATTCCAGGAAGCCATGCCCAGGCGCGTGGTCACCGAATGCGACGTTTTCCATGAGCACCGCATTGTCGTCGAGTGCTTGGTGGGAACCCATCTCCAGGAAGTTGTTGCTTCCGCTGTTGCCACTTTCAGGCCGATTCTCGCGAAAGTTAGTCTTCGTGAGTGGCGCTGGCGGCTTCGTCGCTTTTCTTGCACTTTGCAATATCGCCGTTCGCAGATTTTCATTCAATTCGGCAAACTTTTTTGGTTCGACGGCGCTGAGAAAACCGCGAAGCTCTCCTGCTCGAGTATTCACTTGGCCTTCCTTTTCCTTCACTTCGCCGAGCCTTTGCGAATAGTCCAGCCTGTACCCCGTTCGAATGACAAAGTCAATAAATGCCGAAAGTTTGTCTTCATAGTGTTTTTTCGCGAAAAGAAAAGACTCGTAGATGTTCTCGATAGAGCGGATCATTTCCGGGACGTTTCGCTTCTCGATATCGCGAAATTCCGGGATGTAGCTCTCGATCACTTTACGGAAATCGTTTTCGACATTCTGCACTTTGTCTACCTTGTCAAACGCGTTGTAGAAGTCTGTCTTATGAAAAGGTTTTGCCGGTTCTCTCTCAACATTCTCGTGGAAAAGGTATTCGCGATTCTCCAAAACTTCTCGCAGTTCTCGAAGCGCCATGCTGGTTCCGCGTACTAGATCTGTGTAGATACCATATTGGCCATCTTCGATCCTATTACCATCCAAGAAGAGCATTTCCACGCTGGTGGGAAGTTTGACGCTCTGTGACTGATCCAGAGAATCCGACAGGCGCCTGATAGTTTCCTTCGTCATCGTCGTCGACTTACGAAGTTGAGAGAACTGCGCCCTGAACTTATCTTCGAACGAATTGGGTGTGTAACCTTGATTTTCAATTTGAATGGCGTTTTCAGTACTGGAACCAATCTGTGCGTCCGTGCCGTCCGAGCGGCCATGGTGCGCCGCGTTTAATTGTTGCTGAAGCGCAGATTGTTGCTGCGAGGACAGCTGGTCCCGTCTCGTTGTGGGTGACTGCAGCTGACTTCGAAGTACACTTCGCGTCCTCTGAATGTCCGGTAAATTAGAAGGCGGTGTTCCCACTATTCGCTCAGGAACAGGGCCCTGATTCTGAGCGAAACGCTGATCCTGAAGTTCGCCGGATTCTCGGGTTGCCGGTCGATATCTAGGATCTGGAGCATTCTGATTTTGTACACTTAGGCTGGCGTTACTCGCTCTAACGAAGTTGAACGGACTCTGCGGAGGGGTCTGATTATGAGGGCTGAGCACATACTTGAGTGCCTCGGAATAATGTGACCGCGAGCGGCCATACGGGTCACGTGTCGTCGTTTTCTTTTTTGAACTGGTAGCATTTCTATTTCTACGCTCCATTTTCGCTTGACTAAGACTCTTGTCTTGACAAAGACTCAAAATTAAAAACGAATTAAAAATTGTAAAAACCCTAGAGCTTGCAACAACCCTGTATTCTAGGGCAATAACTTCTCGATGTTCGTCTAGACTCTATACTGAGATGTTCGTTTAGACAATGCTCTCGACTGAGAATGTTAATAAGGACCTGTGCTACGATTTAATTCATTTACAACGGTAATAATTGCGTTCTTCTAACGGTTAAACGAAGCGTAACTCGAAGCTTGCCACCAATGAATATGTCATATGAATATCCACGAATCTTTCTGGAAAAACTTAAGGCAGTGCTTCAAATGTCGGAATGGGATTGGACGCAGGAATGGCAACTGCGATATACCATTATGTCACGCACGCTATAAGAAACACGATGTGCTAGAGATGTTCAAAATAAAAAAACACAGGCCCGCAACGTAGAAATGAATCGTGATCCTTGATTCTTCATACAGATACTGTCGGATCTAATGAGGCTTTAGCTCGTTGTCTGACAAATCAAATCTACTCACGGAATCTGATGGACGCGATGGTAACTGAACCTCAAAACTAGGGTGAAAGGACAACCTCATCACGATGGATAGCTAAACCGAATTCAAACCATAAAGAGACCGCGAACCCAAACTCTACAAACGCGACGACACCATCGAACACCAACATTATATTTGAATTCAAGACTAACTTAAGTGCTTAATCATATGCGAGATTAGAAAGGCCCGAGCTGTAACACCACATCCTATCATCCTGAGCCAGAAATCCAACGTGGTGACATCTCGGATGTCATCGACTACTGTCATTTGAATGGGTGTACGCGATGACATTATGCGCTAAACACTGCTCGTCTTGCATATTAAACACTGTTTAATGTGAAACAGAAAGGTGACTACACCCTCTTTTTATTTTCCGGATCTCATTAATAAGAATTTCTGACTGTCATCCGAATCGGTCTCATCACGCTCATCTTTGATTGATTACGTACGTCTCACGCAGCGACCTCTATTATCCACGGGTTTAGATACTTCTAATCACATTTGGAACGCGATAGAACCAACAGGTTACGTACTTCCTGCATCACTTAGGTCTATTGTACGTATTGGAAAAAACTTCTTCCTACATCGCATTTTACACCTTACTAGATTACATATTTTGAAAACACTTCGTCATAGATTAATTTCTCGCTCGGATTTTCTTTATACACTAATAAATTTAATCATCATAGCAGACACATCCCCGTTGCTATGGTGTGACGCGACAACCCCCGTTGCTATGGTGTGACGCGACGGCACCGCTTTTATGGTGCCAAGCGACGCCATCGATACGGAAGCCTCACCTCAAAATGCAAATCCTCTTAACACCCCTCGACCCTTGCAAATCCTTTTGGCACCCCTGGTAAACCCAAGTCGTTACCCCTACAAATACACCCATTACCTCACATCACCCACTCTATTCTCAATCCAAAATAGACACGATGATACTAGACTTCCTCCAAACCCCGCAGCAAACCGTCATTGGCGTGCTGCTGACAGCAGTGCTGCAGCTCCACCTTCTCATCGCAGCCCATCGTTTCCGCACGGGTAGCAACAATCCCTAGACCCGTTCCACCTTTTTCGTTTTGCTTCTGTTTCTGCATAGTCGATTTCTGCTGCCACGTCTTCATGCGATAACGATAGCACCAAATCACGAACAGAGTCATGCAGAGAAGGAAGACGGAACCAGTACACAGAGACGGAGTCGTGTTACCATCGACGACTGCGAGTAGAGACTGCGTTACCGTACCACCGAAACCGACGCCGTTGCCCAAATCGGGACCGACGCCATCACCGTGCCCCATCATATCGCGCCCCGACTTCATGAGCCGAGCCTCGTCTGGATCAGACGGTTTTTCCAGAAAATTGGGCTGGGAAAACCCGCTCGGCGGGCTGCCTGGATACGGGTCATTTTCTTCATACCTGACCGCATGCACGAAATTGCCACAGAAATCGTACGCTTTCCATAGTAGTTCAAAGACGTCCCATCGGAGCTCCCAATACTCGTCATCCAAAATCTCTTCGATTTCCTCTTCGTTCTGTTCTATCAATGCATCCAATTCGGCATATGCGCTAGGATGATTCTGAGCCCCCCCAACGGCATATGCTTTAGAAGCATGCCCGTACGCTTTGCGGAATCTCTTCCTCTGATCGTGGTATTCTCTCCCCTCGCTACCAGCGGCATAGTCGATAGCATTCCCAGGGTACTTATAGTTCAGATCAAAAAAGTTTGGCTGCTTTTCGGTCAACGGAATGATAGGTGGCATGAAATTGCTCGGCTTCTTACACAGTATTGGCTTAAGGATGCTCTGGCCTTCGGATTTCGGCTGTTGGTTGTCGAATTTCGGCTTCACGGGCTTCCGGACGATGGCGGCCCTCTTCATGCGATCGTCGTTAGACAGGCCGAAGCTTTTTCCCACCGTTGCCTTCATCTCGTCCTCAAGCCGCTTGAAAGTTAAACGGTGCCCACTAGGGTCCGGGAGGAATTCGTTACGTAGATGTTTCAACTCTGCCAATTCCGTCTCTGCCGCTTGAAGACCAGATTCTATGTAATATTTGATGAACTTTCCGTGCGCCTCCGAGATGCCATCCAGATAGTTCTCGACCGTAGCTAACTCTTCCTCCAGTCTCTTTATCTTCTTTCTAACCTCTTCCGAGTCCCTCTTCTGTCTTTCTTCTAAGAGCTGCCCGTCTAAGAACCTCTTAGACAAATGCAACTCATCTTGCACAACTCGATGTGCTTCGTCGTATTCACCCGAGCGAGCGAGCCTAGCGAATTTCCAATTGCCACCAGCGTCCTGTATATCATTTATTCTCTCAGAATAATTATAAAAGGTCCAAGGTGGGAAAGGACGGTCTTGTGTAGGTACAATCACCAACGACATATCGACTGTTCCTGGTGGATCGACTGATTTTCGGTGCGTTACTACTCACGGCTCCATTTATTTCTTATTTGTATACTATGATCGATATTTATCGACTGCAATACTTAGTTCTAATCCGGTAACTTCCCAGACTAAACTCAACTGTTAACCAACCGGACTGGTAAGTGGAAGAATAACTCGATTACTATCGCGCGGCGATTATATTGTTTGTGAGTCTCTACTTATTTGCAGCTTTTAGCCTTTTTAGAATCGTATTTGGGAATCATTCACCCTGTCATTGTTAGATTTCGAAGAAGATAAGCTGTTTGTATTAGAAGTCCTATGTGCCGTGCGATAAACAATATTGTCCCGTGCGATAAACAATGTCATCGGCCCTGCAATAAAGACTTTCGTCCCGTGGAATAAACAATGTCGTCCTGTGCGATACAAAACATTGGCTAAACCAAAGCCGACCCATACGATAACAAATGCGCACGGAAACTCAATAAACGTAAATCACATTGCCACTGTCATCGACCGAGCATCAAGACTTTGATCCTTAGCCTCTCTTTCATACTGTACTTGACATTCAGTTCTCTAGCGAGTCTTTCCCATGCTTTGCTCGATGTTGGACCTGAGTCTTGACTTTTTCTCATGTTACACTGATCACGGAAACACTACTGAGTTTCTTGTTGCTCGTACTACAGCAAATCCCAACTGAGTTTAGCGATACGATCTTCTTCACAGCTATGGTAATAGATTTTCATTAGATACTTTGCATATGGCTTGAAAAACACTTTTTCCATTTGAATCTGCGTCTGGTTACATATTTTGAAAAAACTCTTTCATGACATTTATATGACTCTAATTTCTAAGTTTGAAACCTTTCGACCATCGAGGTCGCATTCTTCTGAATTCCAAGTTTGCGGAAGCTCCGAGCCACCCTCGGACTGTGTGACTACAATTTGATAGGGGCCAGCTTGGCTGCTTCGACACATACACACCCAATAGCGTCTCCGTGTTTCCGTTTTTACCTACTTTTGTTGTGTGTTTCCATTCTTCTTTTGCACGTTCCACTTTACGCATATACGGCCCTACTTAACCTTATCTACTCCTCATGCATGATAATCTATCGGTGATAAGGCGAACGGTTCACACTACCTCACAGCCGTCAAGAAAACTTTCGATCCATCCGCCTCTATCCGATGAGCCATTATTTTCCATCCGCCTCTTCCGATTTCACACCTCCCACTTGTTTCTCCTGACTCCGCTTTCCCTTTACCTTTCCCACGCCGGGTTTCTCTTTGCCTTTCCCTTTGAACCCCTTCACACCATCCTTAGAAAAACTCCCCGCGTCATTCGGTTTACGCTTAGTAATACGATAGTAGATGGCCGCGATAAGGATAAGCATCAGCACAAGAAAACCCAAACCAACCAGAATCGGAATCGAAAAACCCGACACGCCTGCGAAGAAGGGATGAAGGATCGAAAAACCGGAACCAAAACCGGCACCATCACCATAACCAACACCACCATTTAAACCGCGATCAAGAACGAAATCGCGAGAGGAGTCAACATGATCTGCCAACTTCTGAGTTTTCGCTTGCGATGACTGCATGCGCGACGACTCGTTAGCACCCATTTCGAGAAAGTTACCGACGTCGTTGCGATTGCCGATCTGCTGGTCCAAAAAGTTTTCTCGACCATCGTTCATGTCGACTGCATCCCGCCGCTGACTGAGAAATCTGTTATCAAGGGGAATCTGTTCGCCCTGAAAATTCACCTCAAGATTTTGATTCTCGGGCATGTGCGTTTCACTCGATTCGCTGTCGCCGTAGGATTGATCATCGTAATCTTCCGTCGCGTTATCCCCATCCTCTTCCGCGTTATTATCCCCATCCTTTATACACAACGATTTGATCCTTTTGAGTTCGTCAATAAGCTGGTCTTCCTCTAATATAAACTCCTGCAATCGAAGCTTTTCTTTGGGATTGATATGAGAAACGAATTTCGGGTTCTCCTGGTACTCGGGATGAAACCGATGAAGTGCTGGTATTGTGTAGTATTGGGTCAGCACCAAATTCTTTATGGTACTAATTTCGCCCTTCAGATTCGCTGCGGTCGCGGATATTGCGTCGTGTTTCTCGCGCTCGACACGCACATTGTCCTGCAGAGTCTTCAGAAGCCTCTCCTGTTCGGGATTCATCGTGTTCGATAGTGCTCCCTTCGTGTTCGGGAATATCGACTTGTTCTTCGCGTTGGTCGACTTGTTCGTCTTTAAGAGCTTCGCATTCCAAATTTGCGAGATGTTTTTGTTTGTTGAATTGCGAGACCGGTCCTCGAACTCCTGCAAACCCGCCAGTTGTTTCGCTTTCTTTTTCTCCGCTTTTTCAACCTGTTGTTCGATTTCGTTTATCTCGCGCTCAATGTTAACGATTCGTTCTTCCACCTTGTTCAGCTCTACGGTCTGCTTCTTGAGGAGTGTGATGTTTGTGATCATTTCTGGACGATCTGGCCCGATGTATTGCAGCATGAGGTTTTGGTCGATTTCATCGATTTCCTTCAATCGCGTAAAATACTTTTCGAGCTTCTGTAGCTCCCGATCGGCAGCGCGGTTTGCTTCCAGTACTTCATCCACCGATTGTTCGATCCGTTCATCACTGAGGTTTATGTTCCGCAACTCCTGCACCACATCACTTTTCGCAAACAAAGCCTGCAATGCACGCTCATGAGCATCGTCGAACTTCGACTCGAAAGACATTTTTGAAAATCACTTTTATATTGAAGTATAGCGTTTCCTATAATAATTTGACGATTCCTATAATAATTTGAATCTAAATCATTTAATCCTGTTGTTTGAAATGTCTGACTAAACTCTTAGGTCCTTACTTCGTTGTATACGGAAGTGGTACTTTTCCAACAGCTACTCGTGCATAATAACGTAAGGTTCTTTCCATCATTTAGATCCTGCAGGTAAAGCGGAAAAAACCAAAAATATTCTTTTGCATCAGGATTCCGAAACAAATTTAAAAACATACCTGTCTTCTACTACTACACACAAGCCATCACATAGTAGGTACGTTTTTAAGTCTCGGGGTCAGAGAGCCTCTCATTGAGACGACATTCTCTCAGTGAACCCGACATAAATAAGACAGGCTGCTGATAAATACTTTACTTAAAAGCCAAAGCTGCCGACTCCGCGGTAATCTTGATTTTGATCCTACACATGCCGATGATAATCAAGATCTGGGACACGGAACCGGGACATGAAAACAGATAGACTGATAGTAATGCGTTGAAATGATACTATCAGGCAAATCGACCAAGGTGGCCAAACTTTGACCGTTTACTTTGATATTTTGTACTGTCTAATTTCGCTTTCCAATTCATAAATGTAGTGTACAATATCGATTGATTTCATCTTTTCTTTATCTCTATGCATGGAAAAATCCGTAACACGGACTATCCGTAAAACCGTACAAGGACTGCCCACCATTGGCACCATAGGGATTCCGACTAAATCAGTGACTTCACTGTTACTGTTTACATAGACTGTTACATATATTGAAAAAACTTCTTCAAATTTTTCGTGACTGACCCTCCCCTAACGTTTTCCATGATCGATTCAACGCTCCCGTTACTTCGTCAGATTCAATATGCACTCACACTTCGTCAATATCGTCTTCGTGAAACGATACCGCAGCATCACTGTCATCTCTCTTTTCGCTTTCGTTTTTCCCTCCTTCGGTTTCCTTCTCGACCACACGCTTCGCTATGCTTTGGTTCACTATGCCTTGCTTCTCTTCGATTTTCAATCGCTGCTTGCAGTTTTTCGTACGATAACCATTACGATAACACCACGCTACGAGCAGAGTGAAGACCAGAGTAAAGAAAATGGCGAAGGAGAGAAACTCACATGACATCGGCGCGCGCGAAGAAACTCGCCCGACCTCGGATTCGGGAATGTCGGAAATGGTGTCATTGCGTAACGACTCAATGCGCAACGAGTTATCTCGTTTCTCACTACTTTTTTGGAGGAAGTTGTTAGAGTTATCGCCATGGAGGAAGTTGTTATCGGACTGTCGGTTTCTCCGCTGATTTCCGGATCCATGTCGTCCACGACCAGACTGCTGACTCGGATCGTGACTGCTGCGGCCGCTGTAACTGTTGTGTCCACTCCGACTGCTGTTGCTTGTCCCGAAATCATGAAGCCGCTTATTAGCCCCCTCCAGATCTTGTCGTTCCTGCGGTAGAAGATCCTGGTCGAGGGCTGCCTCATAATTTCGAAGAGCTTGTTCTTGCTCATAAATGCGCCGAGCCCTCTCATCCAAGGACGGAATGGGGCTAGTGCTAGACCCACCTGCGAGGGAGCGTCCCCCTACGCTTAAACCGTTGCTCTCATTAAAATCGTTGCTTCCATTAGGGTCGCCCATAATATCCGGAACCTGATTCAGAAAAAGCTGCGGATTTTGAGCCTGATGCTGTCGCTGCTGTTGTCCTATTTCACCATGGAATTGATGCGACTCGTTCTGTAGCATTTCCTCATACAATCGCCGTCTGTGTAGTTCTTGTCGCGTTTCGTAGTCGTCTGAGGCGAACTGCTTCTGCTGCTGTCGCTCGTAGTCATCCCTAAGTTGTTTCTGACGGTCTCCAATATCTGCTAATTCTTGCATGCGGTCGTTGTGTTGCTGGCGGAGCTCCGAAAGCCCCCGGGACGCATTTTCGCAATCGGCGCGTATTCTTTTTAGTGTTCGCATGCAGAAACGTTCCCGTTTCGCCAATTCTCTATTCTCCGCAACAATTCTGTCCTGTCTCGCCTCATTGTCCGCGATCTTGTCGGTAATTTGTTGCAGATTTCGCCTAGCAATCCTTAATTCTTTATCGATTACCTCCAGTGTCGGCGTACCGGGGGTCGGTGCACCAGTCACTTTATCCTTGTGGCACTTCAGCGAAGGCTGTTTAGCCTTCAACTTCGTCATCGATTTCTGAAGGTTCAGCTGGCCCTTAACCTCTTTCTCCAACTTACGGACTTTTTCATCATTAGCTTTTTTCTCCTTCTCCATTCTCACGTGATCCTTTCGGAGAACAGCTAGTTGCTTCGGTAATTCCTCCTCCAACGACCACGTCGCCTGCTCCAATACTACTCCGTATTCGAGATCCATTTGTGCTAAGTTGTTTTTTACTACCTCAGAAAGCTGCTGTAACTCGAGATTCTCGTCTTCCACAGTGCCCAGCATACCGGCGAGCCTGGCTTTCATATCTCCAGCTTCCTTCTCTGCGAAGCCCACCATCGCTAATTGTTCGGTGAAATTCTTCAACTCCACAACTAGATCGGCCTCATCGTCTATTTCTTGCTTATGTTGCATCACCTGCTTCTGTAACTCTGACAACGCTACCTTCGTTTGATCGACCTTTTCAAGAACAGTGACAGTCGGCGTAGTATTGTCGCGAATCCCAGACATTTTTTAATTTGTCTCGATTGTGTCGATTATGAGCTTTTCTCCGATTCAGAGCTTTTCTCTAACTTCACTAAATCACTATGATGTCACTGAAAATATTACACATCCTATTTTCTGCAAACTAAATGGGGAGGAATCAGACCCATTATGGGAATTGCCAATTGGAATTGGAAACTCCCTATCGACCGTGCAATTAAAAACTCGATCCGAATTCTAATGTTACATGTAACATCATGTTCGTGATAGAAAAGCCCATTGCACCGTTTGAGTTTGCATAGGAATTTGAAACTGATGTAATAGAAAAGCCGTTCCCAATACAGACAAGCAGGGAAAACGATCGCGCATACACGCTTCCCACGTGTGTTCGCTCACCACGCGTGCTCATGTTACTAAATCAGTGAATCAGGTCTTGAGCGAATCATCTTGACGCCATGTTTAAGGAAATCCACTATCGCTAACCATCATTGACGCAGATAAAAACCTGCGTGGTATTATAATTCTGAGAGTAACACTTACTAGAACTAGGTAAGTCTTCTGAAATAGTATAGCAGCGGACCAGCTTCAACGTTAGTGATCAAAACTTTGACTCGTTGTCATTCTTCTGAACATAATATGGATGAGATTTCTAATTTACTATTGCATGCGACTCGCTACCAATTCCTACAAAACTACATGCTAACCATATCGGATATTTCATTTCCTAGAGAGCTACTGCTATTCTACGATGTTTACTACTAACCTACGATGTTTAAGGTCTCGATTTATTCACATTTCTTTCTAACGTTGTAAATTACGAATACATATTTTGAAAAAACTTCTTCGTTCAATCTTTTATCATTAGACACCATCGCGCATTCTTTGCTAGTTGTTTCCTCGTATCGTTTTGTCAATGTGTTCCCGTCTTTCACCACTACAATCCACCTGTGATCGCCATCTTATCCCAACAGTTACACCCCACGTTGCGAATGCCCTC
>JACKZZ010018371.1_pt1 | contig 16203 bp, 15 predicted proteins | sample 8027871 | NCBI WGS metagenome assembly JACKZZ01 (sample SAMN15724774, study PRJNA655200) | protist metagenome | isolation source: fluorescence activated cell sorting (FACS) single amplified genomes of... | place: USA: West Boothbay Harbor, Gulf of Maine | collected 2000-07-19
CAACTGAGCCAAACCCCACTGCGGTTCTTCTCAACAGCGGTTGCTCCAGCACTTCGGCTGCTGTTGCTGCTGTTGCTGTTGTGTAGGGACCCCCCGTCTTTGTCCAGCTTCATACCACGATCCGTATCCTGAATGCCCTTGACTTGCGCTGGCAGCCAGCTCAACTGCTTCCTCTTCTGCTGCCCAACAATGCAGAAAGGGCAAAGGGAATAGGTTGCGTAGAATATTGCGTCAATGTTGGCAGCACCATCGGTCGTCGGGCTAGCAGCAGCACCCATCTTGCCGTTGCCACCCTGTTTAGCCTTGTTACTCGTGCTACTATTGTCACCACCACCTGGGACATCAGCATCAGTTTGAGCGCTGGAGATCGTACTCGATGCTAGCCCTGGTTGCGGTCTGGCTTGTCTGTGCTTATGAGTGTGGACTTGTAGGAACTGCTCGATAAGCTGTGACGCATCCTTTAGGTCGCTAGCTGAGGACCTCAGCAGTGATTGCAGATACTCGTCCAACTTTCTTTCCCGTTCTCTGAGAAAGGCTTCTTTGCGATTGTTGAACATGGATTTACCAGGCAACTTTGGGAGGTAGTAGTTGCTACCACTGGCCCTGGAAACAACCTTGCGAAGGGCTTGGTGCAGTTGGTGGAAGTCACTGAAGCGTTTGAAGACCGTCCACAGCAACGGCCCGTCAGAGGACGAGCTGAAGTTGAGCGAGACCACTTCCACCGAATAGTGCACCTTTCCGTTGGAACGAGACGCAATGGTGGTTGTGGTGGTTGTGGCTCCCTCATGAGTGGCTGATGCATTGGCTGGTGTTGAGGCCCCTTTAATTGAAGGTTTAACGGGGGACGTCCGTGGAGTGGGACTCGGACTGGTGCCGTGCCCAGTCACCGAAACCCTGTACGTTGCGTCCATCTGTGGTAAACTTTGCTCGGGTGTCCCGTCCCCCAGTTTAAGGTCAAGTGGACTGATGTCGTCTCGTACCCCAATTTTCAATTCAATGAGGCTCTCTGCCTCTCTGTCTCTCTCTGTCTCTCTCTGTCTCTCTCTGTCTTTCTCTTTTCTCCGACCACGCTCGCACGCTCAGTGTCTCGCTCTTCTTCAAGAGGAGACACCTGACTTTCTTGGAAAATTCCGGTGTCTGAAATAGGTTTTGCGTTGTTTTGCAGAGACGCCACGCGACGAGAGAGAGGTGAAGCACAAGGTGACAGAACACGAGGACGAGCGAACACGAACGAGAGACCAAGATAATGGACGAACAGAGAACCAACATTGACTTACAACACAGGCCAGAGAGAGACACGAGACAAGCGAGACAAACGAGGGCCATGCAACCAGGCCACTGTAGGTACGAGGTGTGTTCGCCACTAATTTAAACATATAAGGCCGTTTGCGGTGTCTTGTCAGAGCCATTCAAATTCTTGCTGAAGCCCCTACAGTATTTTGTTGTCGTTTACATACGAATAAAAGCTAAAGAGTGTTGATATAACTCCCATACACATGCCGACAGCGGACGCCTCCTTTGCGCCGATGTGTTTTTCATTTTGTGTCTCTGTCTCTGTCTCCGTCTCGTTGCTCTGTCTCTGTCTCTGTCTCTGTCTCTGTCTCTGTCTCTGTCTCTGACTCTGACCCTGACTCTGTCTCTGCTTGTCTCTGCCCGTCTGTGTCTCTGCGTTGGACAAAAAGAGAGGCGCGCTGTCTTCTCTTCGTCCTTACCCAAGTGACCACATCGGCCTCTGCGCTGGCCACCGAAGGACCTCCCCAAATGCGCAAGGGTTTTCTGTCTTGCAATTTCGTGCGAGGTTGGGTTGGGTTGTCGTTCCTTGTTTGTTGGAGCTGCTGTTTGTTTTTTGGTTTGTTTTTGTTTTGGCTTCGCATCCCCCACTTTGCTGCGTTTCAAACTCCAACTGATTTCGTCGAGTTTTCAAATTTTTCGAGTTGACACCGTGAGTGGCTGAACAATCACCAACGAACCCAACACACACACAAACGACTCCAACCATGGCTACCCTCGATGAAAATGTCGCCGACTTGCCTACGGCCACCCCAGTTGAAAACGTTGCAGAGCCAGAGTCAGAGCCAGAGCTGAAATCGGAATCAGCGGCTGCGGAAGAAGAAGAAGAAAAAGATGTACGAGCACCCGAGCCAGCGGTGGAAGCGGAGACCAAGACCGCAGTGCCAACTGCCCCAACTGCGCGGTCGGTGACTCCGACGGTCAAGCCCACAATGGAGGATGATGCGTGGATCAAGGAAGAAAGAGCTGCCTCTGCCACCGCCACTGCTGACGCTGGAGCCCTGCGCCGGCGCTCGAGCCCGAAGAAGAAGAAGGCAGCGCAAGCTGCTGCCAAGGTCGGCGCCAGCGTGTCGAAGCGGGGGCAGAAACTGGAGCAGCTCTTGTCCAAGGTCACGGTGCTGAAGCCAGTGGTCGAGTTCGTGCACAAGCACGTGGTCAAACAACAGCTGTACCTGCAAGCGTACATTGCCATTGTGCTGCTTTGCTTTGGCTCCTACTTCCAGCGCTCGCTCAAGTGTTATGAAGTCGTTGTCTTGCTCAGTGCGGCGGGCATGTTCGGATCGCTTGGCGCACTCAAAAGCCAACTGGGAGAAGTTGCGCAGAGGGCGCAGGACGGAGCCGCCTACGTGCACACATTGCAGTCACTCCGCGTTATATTTACCAACCATGCTGCAGCCCTCTTTGTGCTCGCGACGTCCGTTCCACTTGCGATCCCCAATCATCTTATCTCGCCTCTTGCCTCAGGTACTCTGCGTTTATTGCAATGTCCAGGTGTCTTTTGGGTGTTTTGACCAGCCACATTGCCGGGTCTGTTATCATCGGTCTTAGCATTGGCCAGCGCGTGGATTCCCTGGTTACAGAGTTCGACCTCAGGTATGTACCTACATGTTTCGTATGGCCCAAGAAACAGTCGTAGTGTTGCCCTGACGGTCGATTATTTTGTTCGCTTGTGTAGGAAATACCTCGACATTTTGAATGAAAAGGTGAATTCGGTCGATATCCAGTTTAAACTGGTGTTTGTGGGTTTGGCCATCCTCCTCAGCTTGATTGCTCCGGTTCGTTTGTCTGGTTGGCGGTCGTCGCCCCGAGTGAGCAAATGCTGATGTCGGCTTGCGCGATCACCAGGTGTCCGCAACGGCGGTTTGCGCAGTGCTGATGTCGTCAAAAAAATTAGCACAGTTGAAGCTCGAGCACGACAAGAAATCTTCGGTAAGCACTTTCGCTTGTCCGCTTACAAGTGCCAATAATTTCTTGATCCCTTGCCTCGTTTTGGCTTGTAGAATGGCTCGTCGGATGCCAACTTGGACATGATCAGTGTTCGCTTCTGGACCGCAGTGTTGCTTGGTGGTGGCTTGGTACGTGGTCGTCTGCACGCCGTCAAGAAGTGAAAGACGGATGGTTTTCTTGACGAACGGTTGTGCCAATACAGGTCGCCAACTTCATCGTCCTGGACTTCTCGTTGCCCTACATGATCATCAGCTTCCCAATGGTCATTGTGGAGAACTTCCTTTACTTTGTTTTGGCATGACGACTGCCGCAATCACGGCAGTCATAAAATGAACGGCAACTGCGAAATGTAATGGAGCCATTCACTGTCACAAGTTTACAAAACAACGAGTCTATTTTTCGTTCTGAAACAAACATCCAAAATTACCAAGGCATTGGTTCTTTTCGTGAACAGAGCAACACCTCCTGGTTAAAGGAGGTCGGTCTCGGTTCCGCCTCCGTTGTCCAGTTGACTGTACTCGTTATACTCCGTGAAGTCAACGCCGACACTGCCCGGTGGCTGTTGCAAAGGCATACATTCACGCGCACGCAACACAAAGATTAACGAAGCCCTGCACAGTCCAACACTGCAACAGTCACGTACCTTGCGCATCCTGAACCACCAGTAAGCAAATGCGCCACCTCCAAGCAAGAGCAGGATAATAATGACTAGAGCAGCCGTTCCGCCGGGGGACATTCCAAGCTGTCCGCCTGCACAAAGACGCACGCACAAACACCGACAAGCATCAAGTGGCCGGCAAAGCAAAAAAAATACAACCCACAGCAGGGGACGGAAAGGGTTGGGGAAGACTGTACGAACAATTCGATGTAATGCCAATAGGGGAGTCAAATTTTCCGAAATAGGGAGCGTCTGGGTCAGCTAAGTTGCACCTGTTCGTCCCGAGAAGAAACAGATGGATTAGCCACGTGCTAAGGCACCTGGATACGAAACTGAAATTGCGTGACGTACCCTTCGACGAGAGTAAAGAATTGCGGGTTTTCATCATACTGCAATAAGGCGCACTCATCTTCCACTGTCGTCGACCACCTGAATCCAGCACGGAAATTTTGTGAGACGCGCAGACCGAGGGAACAGAATTAACAAAAAGCTTTCACGCACTGCACGTTGACGTTGTTGTCGCTGTCGCAAGTCAAGTCCATGAGAAAGGGAAAGTCCTCATTGCACCCTTCGTACACCGGAAGAACAGTGGAGGCAGTTCCGTCACAGTTTGATGCTCCGGCAAACACACTGACAGTGATAGCAGCGACTCGTGGGTTGGCAATGCACTCGAATTTGTACGAGGTCTGTGAATTTGCAAAAACGCGCAGGAAAATTTGAGGTTGTGATGTATCTCTCTTCGTTGTAGGCAGCCACGACGAAAAAAACAAACATTAACAATAACCGAGAGTGCAGTAGGACAAACTCACCTCGCGTTCTGTTCCGGTCGACCCGGTGCCAGCGAGGTCTCCCCCGTTGAGACATGTGTCGTCCACAACATTGTTGTAGGTAGTTCCACTGCTCGTGGTGGACGTGACTGTCATGGACTTGAGGTCGTCGCAGCAAGTGAACGTCTTGGAGATGGAGTTGGTCTCCTTCACAACCTGTCCGGACTGGTACAGCGCCACAGTCTCATCTGAAGACAGACAATTGCTATCTGGGTACCGGTACACCACCACCTGCACGTCTGTGTTCGTGCACTCTGTCAAAGCGTTGACGACACCGAGCAGGCACGCACAGACCACAGCGCGAGACGACTTGGAAGTCCACATTTTCTCCTCTCGTTCTTGTTCTTGCTTTTGTTCTTGTTCTTGTTCTTGTTCTTGGTTTTGGTTTTGGTTTTGGTTTTGGTTTTGGTTTTGGTTTTGGTTTTGGTTTTGTTCTTGTTCTCTTGTTCTTGGGTTTTGTTCTTGGTTTTGTTCTCGTTTTTCTTTGTTGTTGGTGTTCTTGAGTGAGTTGAGAGAGACGCGAGACGGCGAGAGCAGAAGACACGTTTTTGCAGGTTCTAATGTAGCATAATTCCTTGCGGTAGAGAGCACCAACATGCCTTGGTCCGTCTTCAAATTCATATTTTAAACTCACGTCGAATGACCCTCCAGCGAAAGGATCTCCACTGGGCGACGCGGCGCACATGCCGCGTATGTGTGGTAAACACCGTGTCGACTACCGCTGAAAACACATAAAATTGTGCTGAAACACACACAAACCAAGAGAGCTTGGGGTTGGCGGGAACACGAGTTGAGTCATGGTATCGCCGGCAGATAGTGGTCGATCCTTGAAGTCCAAGGCTGGCTGGTGGTCCGCTTGCCGCTGCACCAGTACACCGGATCGGTTCCATTGCCCCACTCACTCAAACACCGTCTGGGAGTCCGCAACCCGTGGCCAGCAACTCAACCATGGCATGTCACGCTGAGAAGGGTTCCATGGCTTGACCTACGGATCACTATCACTTTGGAGTGTGGCTCCACCAACGAGGCATACCAATGCACACCGCTGTTTGCAGTTCAACATAGTGGGTACATTTCGAGTGTTTCTAACTGGAGCGCAGATAGTGGGTGAGTTGGCCTACACAATCTCCGAGTGCACAACTGTTGCATTGATTGAATCACCGACTACTGTTCACGCTACTGCCTCGCAAGGCAAACCCAGACATCAGCTGCGAAATCCCGCCAATTATCTGCTGGGTGGATGTGCTCAAGTCGCTCAGGCCTGATTCCACTTTCGAGAGTCGTGCCGCAAGCGCCTGCCAAAACGATAATTCCAAAATGAGACCGAGAAAGTGTGTTATGCTGGCATACATAACCGAGTGCCCACCTTTTGTTCATCCGCCATCTTCGCCATTGTTTGTGCGAGGGTATTTGTTCGTTCATGCTGTTCATGCCCAATCGCTGACATGGCTGACCGCAACTGTGCACAGACAGCGTCACAGAAAATGTGAGGCTCGCATAGGAGAATGGTGCACTACTGCATGACAGCAACAAATTGTTTGTGACCTGTTCCAGTTCATCCCGAAAGGGGTCTCGCCTGTTGTCCATCGCCTAGAGCAAAATCATACAATTTTCTGTTGCATCAAGAAAACCGCAACAGCCGAACTGCACTGCTGCACCGAACCTCAACTACACCCTGAAGGCGTTCCACCAGAGCATGCGTGCGCCCCATTTCAGGTCTGCAGGAAGTAAAACATGGGTCAAAACCTTGCTTTTCTACGCGGCCAACATGGTAAAATTCACCCACTCACCTGACCCCATCCAATTGGTTGCGCAACAACACAATTTCTTGTGTTAGTTTCTTGTCCACATCGTCGCACTGCCCACTAACTCGACGGGCTTCTGTTCGCGCAAAATCTTCCACGTTTGCGCGAACATTGTTGATAAACTTCGCAACACCAACAAGGACGAAATAAAATCAAAAATTGAGGGTCATTTCCTGTCAGCGTCCACAACAAAGAAACGGCACAGCGTCTTCGCACCTCAGGCGTCGTGCGCCGGAATTCGCGGACGTCTTCGAGTTCCTGTTTGTGGGTCTCCAACATTGCCTTTTGCAACACACATTCGTCGGCACCAGTCAGAGCAACACACATTCGTCGGCACCAGTCAGAGCTGCCGGGCACACAAGCACATGCGTTTGGATACAGGCACGCCGCCGTCATCCATGCTCACCGTTGCCCGTCCAACAGTCTGAAGCACGCTTTCCACCTTGTCATTAACTTCTTTTCGGGCCTCGACCAGCTGTGCTACGTCATTCTGTGCACGTAACAGCAGAAGTATTAGTTGAGGGTCACTGAGAGCTGTCAGAACTGCCGCTCAACACTCAGAGATGTACCTCTTGTCTGGCAACTATTTTTTGTTCAAGCTCATCGAGGCACCGCTCTGACAAATGCTGCTGCTTGATGATCGTGTCGTCCAGGTTGCGCAAGTGGGTCCCAGCATCCTCCATCATTGTGCTGATTTGTTGGACTGGCAACCAACACAAGTTACGTAAGGAATCAAGTGAACCAATGCCGGTGCCATTGTTGCAAGACCCATGCTGAGCTAACAGTATGTTGATGAAGGCTCACCATCTGCACGGATTTCGTCAACTTGTGCGTTTGCGGACTGTTCGAGATCTGCAACACCATTTCCAAGCGAGTACAGTTTCGCCTCCAAGTCCGCTAATTTTTCGTCCTGTGACGCAACGACCTCGGTGATTTGTTGTTGGTGCTCGTCGTTTTGTTCCCTCAAATTCCCCTCCATTTTGTCTTGGAGCATATCAATCTGAGTCCCGATCTCACTGATCATTTCCTGGTGGGCTTGTTGTCCTGCAGCATCAAAAATGGGAAATTCAACTCGACACGACATCACAGGAGCCACGCTCCACATCTAAACAACGACAATCATCCATGCACCACAAGGGGCTCAATTGCATGCCAAGTCTAGCACTGTTGTGTTCACCCACCCGCTCGGTATTTTTCGATCGCCTGTACCAAGCGCTGCACCATCGGGCGGTCGTCGTTGGCAAACGTCTGTGGCGCTTGTTGAATCATCCGGAACAAGTTCATTCCTTGTTGTTGTCCGAGAAGCCCAACAAACGACTTTTGCAAACTTGCGATCTCATCCTCCGCGTCGCGGTGAACTTTTGGTGCTGTACCACCCTGGATGGTGTACACGCTGCGGAGTGACCCACCACCACTGCCTCCGAAACGGGCACTCGCGACGAGATCTGTTGCAGAAGCCATGATGAATTGTGTTGGTTGTTGTTGTTGTTGTTGTCGTTCCTGCTGCTGCTGCTGCTGCTGCTGATGGTGTCAATCACTGATTGCTCGTTTTTTGTCGTCGCTGTTGGTTGCGGTAGTTGTACCGCGCCTGTAAAAGCTTCCGGCAGGTGTTTTGGCGCGAACTTTTGTCACAACAAAATATGCTGCCCCGAAACAAACCAGCGAGCACCCTGCGCACCCATGTTGACGGTCGGTGACGACAACACAATACAGCAACAACGACCGCAGAAGAACTCATTTCCACAGGCGACACGTCCCTGAATGTGAACACCACCAAGACTAACGACACAAGGGTGTGCAAACAAACACCTACATACTCTTTTTATTAGTACGTCCTCGGGTCCGGACGTGGAAGCAGCGGAAACCAAAACAGAAAACAACAACAACAGCAACAACAACAGCAACAACAACAATGCTGGAAGCTCAACGGCCGAGCCCTCATCGTTTATATGCATTATCAACTACTTGCGTTTGATCGAATCTTGAAAACACTGAGTTGTTTCTTGACGACAGTGTTGGGCAAGTAATCTACACCTACAGGCTATTGCAATACAGGCCAACATGCCGGGTAGTTGTGTCCATTACAGGGAAACACCTTAAGTAGTTGTTTCAGTTTGGCGGGCTTTTGGGTTTTTGAAAACTCAAACTCCCGGGATCTTTGGCCCACGCCAGACCAGACCACGAGGCGACTCGAGGCATTTTGCAGAGTTCTGGTATTTATTTACTCGTTGGTACCCGTTTGAAAACCAGGTTTGAGAGACTGGGAACAAGAGTTTGCCGCGTGGGACTGAGGCGTGAGCTGGGGTGCTGCTGGTCCGTTGTTGTCTGTCTGTGTCTCTCGTCTCTCTTGGTGTCCGTCCGTCTTCTCGACGAGAACAGGAAAAAATAAAGAAGAGAAAAGTTAACCCACAGACACAACACACGCGCACACAAAACCACACACGGCACACACAGCACACACACAGCACACACACACGCACGCACGCACGCACACCGTTCTGTGCCAGAGATGTCCTCCGACCGAGTTGAAGCCACCCCCACTTCGCAGCAGGAATCCCCAACCACCCCCGTGAAGCAGATGAACAAGTCCAAGAACAGCAGCAACCAAAACAGCCTTCCATTGGAAAAGAGGTCGCCGGACTCGGTGGTGGAGTCCCTCGCGCACTCCGACTTTGGAAACCCTCGCTCCAGCGTCATCGACGACATGGGGATGCAGAACGTCTTCATCGGCATCTCCGGCTTGATTGGCGCCGGCAAAACCACGTTGGCAACGGCGCTGGCGAACGTGCTGGGGCTGCCAGTGTACTACGAACCCGTGGCAGACAACATCTACCTAGCAGACTACTACAAAGACATGAAAAAATATTCCTTCCCGCTGCAGGTGTACCTGCTCAACCGCCGTTTTCAGCAGCACCAGCAGATCGTGTGGACCGGCCAAGGCGGAGTACAGGACCGCACCATCTACGAGGATGCCGTCTTTGCCAAGATGCTCTGTCGCGCAGGACACATGGAGGACAGAGACTACCGCACATACATCTCCCTATTCAACAACATGAGCAACTTCATGAAGAAACCCAACATCATCGTCCACCTCGATGTGTCGCCGGAGGAGAGCCTTCGCAGGATAGACATGCGCAACAGAGGTTGCGAGAGCGGAATCAAGCTGCAGTTCCTGAAGGTTTGTTACGGGTATCCTTTTTTTTTTTTTTGTCCCCCATTGGCGGTCTTTCGTGCCTGCTTCCTTTGCTGCCCGGCGCTGCCGTGTCGTGTCCACGTGCCTCCACGTGCTGTTTGTTTGTTTACGGAGCCAATGTAGGTACACGCCTCGAGACCTGGCGTTGTATTGATACTAGACTCCAAGATTACCCACACACCCCCTGTCTACATTTTCACCTACGTTGCTCACCGCATGCCAGACCCTCCTGCCCGCGCTTGCGCGTGTGGCGGTTGGGGCTGTGCAGCTTTGTGTGCGGTTGATGCAGCCTCTCCTGCGTTTTGTTGTCGACTGTTTGGTGTTCAACGGAATCATTCTTTCACACTCCCTGGAGCGGCGACCCGTCTTTCGGTACCAAGTACCGCCCACTGCAGGTTGCGAGGTCTGTCCAACTATGCTCGGCACGAGAAAGGGCCTGCCACCACCCACGGGCGAGAGAGTCCTGACCTGGCGCGGCAGTTTCTAGCAATAGGGGCTGCGACGGCGCGGGCATGGATGCCCAGCTGATGTCTCCAAAAGGCCGCTCTCAAACGGTCGGGCAACTTGCTTGCTCGGCTTTGTTCATGGGGAAAATATCCTTGAAGGTTCTCCTGATGGGCTGGGGGCGACTGTCATTGCCGTCGCAGATCACCCTCTTCCTCTCGCTCTGTGGTGCCAAACGAGCAACAAGTTGCACGGAAGTAAGCCCGGCCTGCCAGCCTAGCGGAGGGTTTCCGCAATAAACTTCTCCCGTGCGACTTGCAGCTTGGGGTACGGGTTCCAATCGTGGCGTGTTTCGTGGCTGGGCGGACCAAAGCTTCCTCCTGGGTGGCGAGGAGCTACTTCGGGGATGTGAAAGGGTGCCCCGTTGCACTTGCACCGACAAAACTCGCTCCACCTCTTCCAGCAGGGGGACATTTCTTCTGTCTTTTTTGTGTTTTGTTTTTTTTGTCTTTCATTTTTTCAACACCACTGCCTGCAGCCAAGCTGAGCAACAGCATGTACCGCTCGCTCACATCTCTTCTCATACGCAATGTGGTTACCGCAGGACCTGCACGAAGCGTACGAGGAGTTCTTGAGTGACGTAGCAAAGGTAAACGGATGTTTGGCGGCTGCGGTTGAGTACAACCTCTCGGTGGCGTTCACGTTTGGCTGTTGTGTGTTGTGCCAGATTGTTCCCGTGATCAAGGTGTCCTACGACAACTTCCACACCGCTGAGGAAATGGCAGAGCGGATTGCTGCAGAGTGCGTCTTATTGCGTCTGTTGTGGCTTGCGCAGTGCTGGTTGTTCATAGTATTGTGCACAACGCATGTCCATCTGGTTTGCTAGATACGCTCATATTCAGAACATCCGACACGTTGACTTTGGCAAAGCGCCGAGAGCGTTGACGCCGGAGGCTCTCCTCGACAGCCCCAATGACTTGGTTCAATGAAATCCCCCCCAGACGCAGCAGCGAAATGCTATAACCTCATCATAACCAGACACCTTGTAACCTTTGAAGACGAATCCACTATTTTTCCGGGCGTTTTCGTTCTTGGCCCAATGGTGCTGTGTGCTTTGCTCCATCGTGCAAAGTAGTGACTATGATACAGTTTACATGGTATGGATCAATAGTCATATACTAAGATGGTTCATGTCAAAAGACGAATTTGGCATCGAGACGTTTTTGTTTTTCGTTCAGTTCAGGTGTTCAGGTTGTAGATAGAGAAGGACAGACAACAAGGAGGAGACAACAAGGAGCAGACAACAAAGACAGACAACAAGGACAGACGACCATCGTCGGTGACGTTGTCGAGCTCGTTGACACAATGAGACTGACAAGACTGAAGCCTTCAACCGACTAAAACTAAGCGAAACGTTGACACAAGAAATGCGTGTTCTTCGAAGTAGAACAACGGCGATCATGAACAGGTCACATTGGTGTCATTGGTGAGGAGGACGTTTTACGCCTCGCTCTCTCTCGAGACTCACGCACACACACACTCACAAAAAGCATTCATTTACTCTCACTCACACACACACACACACTCTCTCTCTCTCTCACTCACTCACTCACACACTCGCTTTCATTCATATATTAAACACTCTCTCCCTCTCTCACCGCTCTTGTTTCGGGCGTTGCTGTTCTCTGAAATGGCGGATGGGAGGGAAGGCGTGGCGGTGGCAGCGCGGCCGCAGTCAGGAGTTCGCCAACCCACCACCACCACCAATAACAACAATGACAACAATAATGACAGTAATAACAACAATGACATCGAAAATACCAGCAACGCCGACGCCGACACAGACGCGACTGAGACAGGAGAGCGCCAACAACAACACGAAGAGCTGGAGAAGAGAGAGCCACAGACAGACCCCGAACCGCTGGAGTTCAGCGACGGAGGTTTCCCACGCATCGTAACAACAGACGCCGCTGCTTCTGCGTCATCGACTGTGCAAATGTTGGCACCGACGGTTGTAACAGCAGCAACAACAACAACAACAACAACAACAACAGACCCCCCGACACTGCCGAAAGTAGTTGCTATCAAAGTCCCGAGCGCACAGACACAGAGAGAGGCGCCTCATAGTAGCAAGGGATTCCCGAAGAAGCGGCCAGGCAAGAAGAAGAAAAAGCCCAAACGGGCTCTCAACCTCCCAAAAGTGCAGCGCAAAATTGCGGCAAGCAACAGGGGACGCACGACGACCGATGCGCGTTCCGCTACTGCTTCAACAGTGTCTTCTTCTCCCGCAAAACGCGCGACAGCGCGACTACCCGCACCAATCCAACCCCAAGAACGGAGAGAACAGAGGCATGTTGCTCGGAACCTCGTGCCTTCGGTGGATGTGCAGCACGAGTTCTTCAAACCGCCCATGTCCACGCACCAGCTGGCAGGGCACAACAGTCACAGCATCAACAGCAACGTTCGGATTGTCATTCCTCAATCCAGCAAGAAGACACTGTATGCAGATCTAAAGCGCCTCTGCGACAAAAGGGACTACTCCATGCTGCAGACACTGGTTGATAACCACGTCGATATCGACAGTCGTAATGGAGCAGGCCAAACGGTTTTGATGCATGCTGCCACGCTCGGAGAATCTGGACTGTCTCTGTTGGAATTTCTCTTGCAAGCCTGTGGTGCCGACCCGAACTGTCAGAACACCCAGGGGAGCACCCCGTTGCATTTAGCATCCGAGAGGCGGAAAGTTTGTGCTGATGCTGTGCACTTGCTCACGCGTTTTGGCGCGAATCAATCCTTAAGAGACGCACTCGGACGCCGTCCGAAAGATGTTTACAAGCAGAAACAATTCCGCTTAGAGAGTAGCGCAGCTCTGCGAAAGGCTGTAAAACTCGGGAATGTGTTTGAGGTGGAGCGGCTGCTGCAACGCGGGGCTTCGCCAGACACGACGGTGCGTTCTCGACGAGGCGGAGAGACTGTCTTGATGATGGCAGTGAAAAACGAGCACGTCGGCATGGTGCAGCTGCTTCTGGAAGGAAAAGCAGATCCGAGCTTGAAGGAGTCGGAGGAGGAAATGACTGCGCTGCACTTTGCCATGGAACGGAACCAGGACAACGCTAACATCCCGGTGTCTAAAATTGTGACGCTACTGGAGAAATACGGCGCGAATACAATTGCACGAAACAAGCGCGGTTTTACCCCACTCAAGTGGCAGAAAAAGTTGGCGCAGGAAGCCAACGGTAGTCTCCCCTACGCTTTCAAGCGGGTCATTCTCGAAGGAGATGAAGCAGCAGTGCAGATGTATTTGGAAGACGGGTTTGCTAGTTCTTTGCTGAACGCTCGAGATGACGCAGGCCGAACAGCACTTATGTATGCTACGATCAGTGGGCATGTTGGCATCTGCGAAAAGTTGCTGAAGGCCAAGGCCAATCCTGATTTGCAGGAAGTCAATCACCGCGGCAATACCGCCCTCCACTTTGCATACACGCAGCAGAGCGAGGAAATCATGGATCTTTTTGATGAGTACAGCGCAAACAGGTCCGCCTCCAATCTACGGCTCTTCGTCTGTGTGCCCATGTGTTTTGGCGGTGGCACTCATCAACCACATGTCTTTGTTTTTGCGAATACCGGCCGTGACATGTTGTTGTACAGACATATTTCCAATGCTCTTGGGTTTACTTGCATTTCCGCCCAGCGTAGCGCAATGGCACTCGAACGCGCCAAGCGCAACAGCCGTTTTGTGTCCCCAACTGTGCGCGCGTTCAGGCATGGGCGGGTGCCACAAAAAGAGGACTTGCATGAAGCCATCTGTGAGAAATACAATAGGAACACAGTCAAAAAGCTGATCTCCACTAGCTACGCCCCGATCTACATTGATGGAAAAGATGAAGCGGGGAATACCTACTTGCACCTTCTCGTGCAGGATGGCACAACCCATGCCAAAGCGATGTTGCAGTGGCTGGTCAAGCATATGGATGCGGATGTTGATGCCAGGAACAACCAAGGCTGGACCCCTTTGCATCTGGCGTGAGTGACCATCTGCAAATTGATGTGCACCACTCCGCCCCGCAGGGACCCATCTGCTTGCAGTACTAATGCCATGCGGTGACCATTTTTGTTGCAGCTACGACCAAGAGGACTACCACATGGTTTCGCTCCTCGTGAGTCTGGGGGCTGATGAATCTATCGCAGATGCCATCGGGTGCGCACATGCAACATGTGGTGTTTTGCTGTCATCGTAGCCTCATTTTTGGCACTGGTACGGCGGGCAGGTTCACGCCAGAGGCGCTCGCACTCCGACACGCCAGTGTGGAGCACATGAACGAAAAGAAGAAACATCTAGAAGAGGTACATTGCGTACTTGTTCGGACATACTTGTGACACTTGAACGCACCGTTGAGTTTTACTGTCGCCATCTTACGACAACGAACGCAGACTCTTGAAGAAGACCAATGGGTCGACCGCGAGTTCGCCGAGGCGTGCCGGGAGGAAGAGTTCGTTTTCTTCGCCCTCGCCTTGTTTGACATTTCGTTTGTGCTGCTTAACCTTTGCTGCCCCCGCATATAGCTTTGCGGAAGTCCGCCGCCAAGTGCTTTTGAAGGACAAAGACGTGAATGCGAAGGTATGCTTACTGTTCTTGTTGTTCTTCTTCTTCTTGCTGTTCCTCCGGTCCAGTGATCCTTGATCCTTGAGGCTAAGCTTTCAATCAAATCTTGTCACCAGGTCGCTCGTAGTGGGGATACCATGCTAATCGAAGCCCAGCGCCACAGTCGGACAGCGCTTGTCAAGGTGCTTGTGAAGACTAAAGCTGACATAAACATCTCGAACAGCTCTGGAAATACTGCCGTCCATCTGGCGGCAACGCAAGGAGATGTCGACACGATGGAGTTCCTCATCGACCGAGCTGATCCACCGTTTGATGAAGAGATGCCAAACAAGTTCGGTTTCACGGCGCAAAATCTGCTGAAGATGTTTCGCAATTCACAAGGAAGTGCAGCGGTAAGGATATTTTTGTGGTGATCGTCATGGATTCGCGTCGAACAATGTTTGACCTTGGCAAACGGTGCGTGTCTTGGTTTGGCTGTTTGCTAAAAAGGCTGCTGCTGCCAAGGCTGCAGCGCCGAAGGTTGAGTTTAATCAAGATTTGGAAGGCTGCGTCGTCATGGGTGACCTGGTGCGTGAGCTTGTGCGACTGAATATGTGGCGACCCTCTCGACTCGGCAACTATTGGGATCATTGTGGGATGGGGATGTTGCGTTGTTCGTGTGCAGCCTGGAATTCACGAAGTCTTGAAAGGTCTGCTGGATAGTTTTAAGGATGTTAAAGAAACCGAAACCATGCCAGACGGAGAAGTGTACCAGGTTTGCCACCCAGCATTGCGTGTGCTGCATGTAGCCGGTCCTTATCGCTGTCTGCTGTTGGGCTGGACTTTTTTGCAGCTGGAACCCGAAGATATGGTGGCAAAGGTTTTGAACTGCAAATCCAAAACCAGCATGACGGTGTTGCTACGGGCTGTTGACGCTCGAAACTACGACGTCGCGGAAACGCTTCTTCTTGCGAAAGCCGACGCCAACATTCAGAATTCTCGAGGAATGACTGCTCTACACGTCGCAGCTGCGCTGAGGCCCCCAGACATGACACTGCAAGAGTTATTGGTCCTGCACGGTGCTGACGGCCAAGTCACCACGAAAGTACGTCTTGCAGCTTAAATGCGGTTGTCATAGCGGTGTGTTCACGCTTCTGAACGATGTGTTTTTGTAAAACAGCTGGGAATCACTGCAGCAGCAATGTTCGCCAATGTTCGGAGGTTTCTAAAAATGGCGAAGCGGGAAAGTGCCATTGACCGCTACGAGCGCCACATGGCAGAATCGACCAGACTTGTCACCATGATTCAAGATATTGCAATTGCCGAAGATGGAACGCAGCAACAGTTACTCTCCGAGCTCCGAACGTTCGCCAATGCAATGCTCTGTCTTCACACTGCTTCCATGCCCGTTCGCCGTGCTGAGCTTTTCGCAACGAATTTTGTCGGTCTTAGATACT
>JACKZZ010003530.1_pt1 | contig 16202 bp, 18 predicted proteins | sample 8027871 | NCBI WGS metagenome assembly JACKZZ01 (sample SAMN15724774, study PRJNA655200) | protist metagenome | isolation source: fluorescence activated cell sorting (FACS) single amplified genomes of... | place: USA: West Boothbay Harbor, Gulf of Maine | collected 2000-07-19
TATCTAATTGGGAGACGGATAAAAGCAACAGAAATGAAAATATTAAAATTAGTGACGATAAACTTTATACTATTACGAATTTTTATAAAGAATTTATTTCTAATTTTGTTAATGTGTTCCCTAACATTATTTTGAATGAAGTTAATTATGATAATAGTAACATTCCAAAATATTACGGGTTTTCTATGAACCATTCATTAAAACTAAAAAAAAATATTGTTGGATATTATGAAAAATTAAAATCTTTTTATGGCAAACAAACATTGGCAAATGTATTAAATGAGATTCAAAAAAGTTCTAAAAATATAACGCGGATTGCTAATGCTACACCCAAGTTTTCAAGCATTCATATTGAAGAAGATAAAACAATTAAGCCAGTATTTGACGAGAGAACAAGCAGGTTTTTATTTGAATATTATTTACTACGTGTTTTAATTAATTACATTGACTTGAGTGATGAAAAGGAAATGTTCGTCACTAACATTACAAAACAACACGAAGAATCAACACTTTCTTCGCTCGAATATCTGGAAGACATTGAAACAAGAAGTGAAATAGGTCCGTCTTTCAATAATAACACGAATGTTGCATTAATAAAAGGTAATAAATCTGAGTTAAAGCAAAGAACGGCCGAATTATTGATAGCATTTATTGATATATTAAATATTCAAAAGAATACTTTAGACGTTTCGTATGAAATTGTACAAGATAGAGTGTTTAAATTGCGTGAAAGAGAGAAAGATATGGTTACGGATAGACTCAAAAATATGACAACAGAATTAAGAGATGTTGATACTATCCTTAAAATTAATAAATTAGGAATGTATAGTGTTGGAATGCAAAAAGGTCTTACTATGTATGATAAAGATTATTATGAAAATGAAGAAGAACTTAGAAACGAGATGAGTAAAGCCGAGAAAAAAATTAGAGAGACTAACCCTGATTCAAATGATGGAAATATAGATTTATTAGTTGGTGATTATATGGAAGAACAAGATAATGCCAGAGGAATTGAGGATGACGCATATGGTAGCGATGACGGATATGATGAATATGATGAATATGATGAATATGATAATGATGAATAAAATACTTCAAATTATTAAACATTACGTGTAATAAAATAAATAATTCAGTTTTATTACACTTTTTTTAAATAAGTTATATATAAGATAAGATGATTAAAAATTATGTTAGAGAAAATCTCTCTTTGTCTGCTATAATTTTATTTTTATTTATTTTTGGGTTAATTCAAATGAGTAAACCAATGTGTTTTTATAATAAAGACGGAAGCATAAGACATTTTGGAATTGGATATAAAAACAAAACTATATTGCCCATTTGGCTATTGTCGATTGTTTTAGGAATTTTATGCTATTTATTTGCATTAGTTTATACATCAAGAACTAAATTTTTTTAGTAATTATCATAGTCCCTATATTTTTCGTGCTGTTGAAATAAAACTTCGCCGAATATATCAGAATGTTTTCATCTTTTGTTTTATTTTCTATATTGACATTTTTATGATTGGTATTATTTTTCTAAATTACTATTTTCTGTTTCATTAAAGCAAAATCACTTTCTTCAATTATTTTTCTCTCTTCCATTTACTAGTATTTTTAAGACATTTGTATTTTCCGTGTAAAACTATATAATGTTAATATTCGCATTTGAAGCAAATGGTCCATCTTCTATAAAATCACCCGTTAGAGTATACCTTTTAGGATAATTAGGCATATATTGAAGTTGTGGTGGTTTGTATCTCTTATTAAATAAATTTTTTGAATCGTCAAATTCTTTAAACCACGTATTGACACCAAAATTTGGTTGAGATGGTTTAGAATACATGTTAGATGTTATTATTCTTTCGTGAGTCCCATAACCACTTGTTAAAGGTGAATATTGAGGAGTTACACCTAATGTTAATTTACCGGCATCATTATCTCCTGGAACATTATTTGTTTTTTTTTGTTTTAATGGTGGATCATTTGGCTGACACCCAGAACAATCAATGTCAGCTAAACATTGTTGTCCACTTATAGAACATCTTGCGTTGGGTCCGCAGAAATTTTTACAACTATATGTGGTGGTTAAAGGAAGATCAACTCTATGACTACTGTTATCAAAACATTCGACAATATAGTTTTCATTTGTTAAATAATCGACCCATTTAAATATTGATATCAATAATATTACACTTAGTATAATTAAAAATATAATATTAGATTGACTACGAGAGATAAACATATAATATAAATTAATATTAAAATATTCAATCAAAATGACATTTTAGTAAATAAAATAAACAAAACGCAATTATTTTATATCATTTTAATATAAGTATGACAGAAACCACTGATAGTTCAGCAATTGACGAAAAAAATAAATCTAACTCAAGTGATAATAGTGACTATCTTAACAAACTTGGTGGTTTTATGAAAAATGTGATAATTATTTTTTTAGTTGTAATCATTTACTTCACCGGAAGTGGATTTATACTTTATGCTTGCAAATTAGCACAATCCAATATTTTACCGACGGATGAAAATTGCGCACCTTATACAAGTTCAAAACCAAATATAAATGAAGTTAAAACAAATATTTTTACAAGCGATGATGTTTCAATGAAATTAAGTTTTCCTTACAATGAAGAAAATTCAAAAAATTATCTTATAGACTTGTTTCGCGAATATAAAGATGAACCCAAATCAAACTTTTTAGCAAATTATTTTATATCAATAATTGAAAAAATAATAAATTTAAACTTTTTAATCTTCAATGCTGGGTTAGATAAATTAAATAAATTTCCAGAAATATTTTTGGTTCTATTGGGTCCCATAATATTATCAATAATGACAATATTTATTTTTATCGCCAATAATGTATATTTATGGTTTTTATGGTTTGCTAAAATGGGTTGGTTTTTTAAAACAAATACAAATGATTCGTCTTCCGGAAAACCGATATGGGAAGATGTCTCAATAACGTCGCCTGTAAGTTATGGCTGCGCAATTGGTCTAGTAATTTTGTTTTGTATATTATTTTTTATATCATTGCCGTTGATAACATTTTTGTCGTGGTTATTGATGGTTTCGTGTATAATTTCAGGACTTTCTTACAAATCAGTAATGAACGGAAAACTTATTTCAGTATTACCAATTATTAAGGATACATTTAAATATTACAAAAGTGTTATAATGAGCGTTTTAAGTTTTTTTGTTGTCATTAGCGCATTTAGTAAATTGGGACCGGTTCCCGGGATATTTTCAATAATTACATTGGCATTAATATATTTTGATATTATTTCAATTGATTTATTTAAATCTTCGAATAAAGAAAATTTATCACCTCTTGTAAGTGACAATCAAGCAAAAAAAACTTATTCAATTCAAGAAACAACAGCACCTAAAAAACGGGGAATATTTAAAATATTTTTAGATGGAGTTTTTGGAAAATCTCAAAAAGGTGGTAATATAACTAAAGAAATAAAGAATCTGGCGAAAAATAAATCTTCTAATTAAATATCGTAATTAATACTTAAATAAATAGTAATATAAATTTACAAATGGGCAATCATAAAAAAAAATCTAAATTTCCAATGGTAAGTGTTTGCACACCAACTTTCAATAGAAGACCATTTATAACTACAATGATAAAATGCTTTGAAAATCAAACATATCCGAGAAACCGGATGGAGTGGATTATTATTGATGACGGCACTGATAAAATTGAAGACATAGTATCTCATATTCCTTATATTAAATATTTTAAATATGACGAAAAAATGACACTTGGGAAAAAAAGAAATTTATTAAATAAGAAAGCAACCGGAGATATAATTGTTTATATGGACGATGATGATTATTACCCCCCTGAAAGAGTAAGTCATGCAGTAACGTCACTACAAAACTCACCCGCTTTATGTGCTGGGTCAAGTGCTGTATGTATTTATTTCAAACACATTAATAAAATGGTTCAATTTGGCCCATATGGACCAAACCATGCAACTGCTGCAACATTTGCTTTTAAACGCGAATTATTAAACATAACCAGTTTTGATGAAACTTCTTGTGTTGCCGAAGAAACAAAGTTTTTAAAAAATTATACGATTCCTTTTGTTCAATTAGATACCAGAAAAAGCATTTTGGTATTTTCACATACTCAAAATTCATTTGATAAAAAAGAGTTATTAGAACAAGGCAATAATCAACACATGCACGATTCAGCATTAACGCCTAATGATTTTGTTAAAGAACCAGAGATATTAAGATTTTTTATGGATGATATAAATTCATTGTTAGATAATTATGAACCCGGAAAACCAGAACATAAGCCAGATGTTAATAATCAATTAAACGAAATTAGAAAAAATAGAGAAAAAATGATGCAAGAACAAATTCAAAAACAAAAAGAATATCAAGAAAATATTAATAAAATGAATAGTATGATGACAGACCCCAAATCAATTCAACATAAAATGAATGAACAAGCATTTGAAATTCAAAGTTTAAATGTAGAAAATCAAGAATTGAAAAAAAAAATAAAATATTTAGAAGAAAAAATTACACAGATTATTAGTGAAAAAATTAATGAAAAACGAGTTCAATTATCTAAGAATGAAAAATCATAAATATGTTCTAAAATATATCCTAAATATACTTAAAGATAAATACTCATATACAGTAATAAGGACAAAATGGATTATTACGACTTTAACAATCAAAATGAATCTAATGAGGAACAAAAGGAACAACTTAAGATGATTGAAGAAGTAAAAAAGGTAGATAAAGGATTTAATAGAATTTACAGAAAGCAACGCAATAAAAATAATAAGGTTGTTCGTAAATCAATCAACCTTTATTCATCAGGCGGAACTGGTTCTCAAATTAGAGATGCCGAAACAGGGTTTTATTATCCTGAAATTGTTGGTAGTGAAGCAGAGGATCTATATTTTAAGGTAAGGTTAGCTACCGGTGAATGCAATAGTGTAAATGGGTCAACATCATTCTTTTATGCGTCACCAAGACATTATATGTCTCATCTTAATGGCGAACTGGATGAAGGTGTCCTTCAGAAATGGGAAGAGAAACACAGCGCATACATTTTGGGAACAAAGTGTTAAACAAAATATTATTTATTATAAAATATCATAATACATTTAATTATCATATTTTATTTATTACAAATTTTCAAAATACTTATTTTTAACATTCTTCACAAAAATCTTCATCAAACGTTTCTTCTTCTTCAATTGCCTTATCTGAGATTCCAGAAGCATTTTCGTTTATGTATTTTTCAATATATCTATAAATGCGATTTATATCAAGTTTACAAATTTCATAATTCTCTAGTAAGTTTACTATTTCGTTTATGTCATTATTATTTTTGAGACTAATAAAAAACCCAAATAAATCTTTTTTATCCATTCCAAGCTTTTGACATAACTTCTGTATAAAAAGTGAATTATTGTATTCGGTTGAATATTTTGTTAAAACCTTAGTAAATCTTACTTCAGTTGGGTTGTATTTTTGTTTTGTTTTAAAAGAATCATGATACATTTTATTGTTTTTTAAGGTTTTAATGAGAGAACTCATTTCATTAAATTGCCAAATTTGTTTTTGAAATGTTATTCTATCAATATAATCCGCAAAACAAATATTTTCTAATTGATTAATGTAAAAAGGCACAGAACTTTTTTTATCATATTTATCTATTACATCAATAATATTTTCGTGCCATAATAATCCAACACTCGTTCTATCTGTTTCATTCATTACAATATTATGTTGATTTATTGTATAATAATTATTGAGCATTTTATTAGTGATTTTTCTTGTATCATCATTGTACGATTTCAATTGCAAAATATTTTCAATTATATTATCATTTGTAAATGTTTCAGGATTATTTTCATATAAATTATAAATTATATTTAGTCTTCTTAAATCTCCTTGAACAAATGGCGTAATCTTATTTTTTATAGAATTATCAACCGTCGGAAGCAATAAATTGGTTATATTTTCAATTTCTAATTTTGTAGGGGTTTTTAATTCAATGACATTAGATACTTTCATAAGTTCTTTAATTTTTTTATCAACTTTGTAATTGCCTATGCATATAATCGGGTTTATACTAACTTCTTCAAGTTTTTGTTTTTTCGTTTTTTTGGGTCTAATAAGTTTAATTAATGAATTAATCCCCCCTTTATCACCATTATTCATTCCATCAATTTCGTCCATAATAATGGCTATTTTTCTCACCTTTTTATTAAATAGACTCATAATATTTTTATCAGACATATTATGTTTCGCAATGTCTTCAATAACAGAAGTATTTCTAACATCACCAGCATCATATTTAACAATGTCATAATCCATTTCTTTTAATATATTGGTTACAAATGTTGTTTTACCAGTTCCAGGATCACCATATACGTAAATCCCTTTTTTAAAAAGTATGTTATCTTTATTCAATTCAAATTGTTTTAAAATATTTTTAATATTTGAAACATCCGTTTCTCTACTAAGAAGTTTATTCATATTTAATTTTTCCATTTTATATATTTAACGATGTTCTTTTTATGTAGATTTTTACCTAATCCGTGTTCTTTTAAAAAAATACAAATAGCATTTCTACAATTATTTGAGTCATTCTCAACGCAATAAAACATAATAAAATATAAATAATTTGAAAAAACTTGATTTTTATATCTATATTCTCTCATTTTATACCATTTACTATAATTTTCTTCAATGATTTTTTTAACTACAAGTTCGTTGTCTTGTCTGATCATAAATCTTGTATATTCTTCATAATCTTTAATGGATTGTTTAATTATATGATGATGTAGGTAATAGTTTTTTTTATTTGTAAATATTATATTTAATGGGGAAATAAATAATTTTATGTATTCTATCATAACGTCTGGTAATTTTAAAATGTTTTTACTGATAACATCATACATTAAATGATATGTTCAAATACATTTATATCAATATTATATTTATTATGAAAATATAATATGAAAATATTTACGATGATGTTTGACACGGATTACTAACGCCATATGTTATACCGTCCCAACTAACACCACATTTGGTAGCCCACGTATATTTAGCACAAGTTCCATTTGAACCTGTATATGGCGCATTATTAAAATTCATTCTTAAATGATTATCACCACCTGTCGCAGAACACGTCCCTAAATCTTTCATATTTACACATGTAGTATTATTCCCAGAACCATCAACTACCCAATAATCAGGACATTCTGGAACCATTGGCGGCCACACAGCACTATCTGTGGCATTTGATAACGTTGTGCCAATAATTACTAAAGCAATAATTAATATAATAATAGCTGAATAAAGAACTATTTTTTGAAAGCCGTCCATATATATATATAAATTAAATAAATATATTTTTTTCTATTTACATATTTTATATAAATGAACAATGGACGAGTGGATATAAAAACACCTAATACTTCAAAATTATTTCAAATGTATGATAAAATACCGGCAAATCAATGCACTACATTTAGGAACCCTACTGAAGGATTGTGGACTTCAAACCCTTTATCAAATGCTTTCTTTTCAAACCAAAATATACAAATTATACAGAATGGAATTAGAGCCGGAGTATATAACAGATCAAACAATCAGTATATTATTGGTTCACAAGATTGTGATTCTTTGAAAATTGTTATGAGAAGTGTATTTCTACAACACTCAGCAAATCAAAATAATAATATTACTCAACAAATAACTGAATTAAATAAAATTGTTTTGGAATACTGCATTCAACAAGTTTACGGTGAAGCACAAGGTTACATTAAATATATAAGTGACGCAAGCACATTAGTCGTACCAATTTCTCATCCAGTAATGTCAAATGAGAATGATAAACAACTTGAATTGAAACATTGGTTCTAGATTATCAAAAAATAAAGATATAAAGATATATTGTTTATCTAATAAAATGTTACAATATAACTGCGACCAGTCTACTAATTTTGTTAATATAGAACCTCAAAGGATAAATTTTAATAATGAAACATTTTTGAAAATTGAAGCAACTCTTAGAATGAAACAACTGTATCCTATAACTATTGATAACCCTTTTACATATGATAATGGAAGTATTTCTCTCTATCGTCACGGTGTAGCACATTATCAAGAAGAACTAAAACGAAAAAATATTTATTAAATTTTATTTACAGCATATCTTTCATTAATTGAATTTCCTTTTCTTGTGTGTAAATGATTTCTTGAGCCAGTTTTTTTAATTTGGGATTACTTGTTTTATTATATATTTTATGAGATGTTGTTAATGCGGTAGAATGATGACTAATCATTCTTCTCAACCATTGTTTATCACCAACTAAAAATTGTTGACGTAACAATAATATTGATACACTAATAGATAAAATAACCCCGATTAAAAAAACCAAAATATCAAAATGTCCCATTAATATATAATGAACAATCTCGTGTGCCCAAATCATATTTGAAGCCATTAATAAACCACCGTAAAATAGTGTTTGTGATATATACAAGTCAGAAAATCTATATGCTAATATGTTCATAGGATTAAACAACATACCAACAATAACCATTATAATAAATGAAATAAATTGTCTTTTATATATATTCGCTTTCATATTTATATATTACCCATATAAAATAACAATTTATCCATATTTGATGAAAATAATAAAAAAATTTTATTATTTTTATTTTTATTGTTTTTATTTATTAATTATCATCAATTATTAGTTTAGTTTTCTTGACAACTTTCTTTGCGTTGGTTCCTTTTGATACAACATTTTTCTTTTTCTCTTCTCCACTCATAGCCCGTGCTCTTTCTGCTTTATATTCAATATAAAGTTCATCCAGGTTGTTAAGTTCATTAAGCCACATTTTATTAATTGTTGTGTTTTTAATCTGCTCCAATTCAGTTTCTTTGTTAGACTTATCATTCAATAACTTTTCGACATTTTCTTCAGTTACTGAATCCATAGGCATCTTTACAAGATACTTATAATCTTCATCATTCTCAAGTTTATCATATCCCTTTAACTCAAGCATTTCAATCACTTGTTCCTTCTTCTTTTTTCTCAAATCAATTGTTCCGTCAAGATTTTCTTTAATGTACTTGGCCTTATTAGATAATAATATCAGTTCCTTTTCAATGGCGTCAATCATATAGTCTTTTCTCTCTTTATACATCTTCAATCTTACTTCATAATATGTATCAATAATATCTGTTACTCTTTCATATTTTTGTAGAGTATCATTAGAGTCGAATAAGTGCATGTTTGTAGTAGTATTTGTTGTATATAGTTTAAGAACCTTTTCGACACCATTGCATCCGTGGTCACCCTTAGATTTTTCAAGTTCTGCCAATTTTCCTTTAACAAATGTAATTGTAAAGTCGACATTGGTATCTTTGCTCATGTCATCGTAATCTTTAATAATAGAAGCAATTTTCTTCCCATTTTTGTCTTGTCCTGGGTCGATTAACTTTTCAATTAATTCCTTAAAATCCTCCGTCCAATTGCCAATAGGCAATTCAGTGACTCTAATTTTATCATCCACAATTTTTTCATACAACCCTTTAATTAAGAATTTAGAATCGTCGAGTTTAGTTATCTCGCCCTTAAACCCTTCGTAATATGGAATAAACTCTACACTATCTTCGATAAACAAGAGTTTGTTTTTTAGATACTCAATAATTTCTAAAGGATTATAACACATAATGTCAGTGCTGAAACCAGTACCGATCCCCTTAGACCCATTAACCAAAATCATAGGAATAATCGGTGCGTAATAAATAGGCTCAACTATCAATCCATCATCATTTAAATGTGTTAGAATATTGTCGTCCGAAGATGGAAATATGCTTCTTGTAATTTTATTTAATTGTGTAAAGATATATCTTTCAGAAGCACTGTCTTTACCACCTTGTAATCTGGTTCCAAATTGTCCATTAGGCATTAACAAATTAATATTATTAGAACCAACAAAGTTTTGGGCCATTCCAACAATGGCTCCATTTAAACTCGCTTCACCGTGGTGATATCCCGAATGTTCGGAAACATATCCTGAAAACTGAGCCACCTTAATTTCAGTTGTTAAGTTTTTTTTGAATGCGGAATATAAAATTTTTCTGAGAGAAATCTTTAGACCATCCATTAAATTAGGAATGCTTCTATCACAGTCATATTTCGAGAAATGTATTAATTCCTTGTCAATAAAATCTTCATAGGTAACATTTGTTTTAGATGTGTCCAGATAGGAATCTCTGTCATATAATTTTAACCATTCCTTTCTGTCTTCAGACCGTTTCTTATTAAAAACCATATCTATAGAATCGTCGGATTTATCGGTTCGTTCAAAACCGACTATTTTCTTTTTTTCAAAATACTCTTTAAATTCCTTTCCAGTGCTTGTTCCCAAACCTTTATAATATTTAACTTTCCATCCCTTTAAATCATTCGTTTGTTTCCAATCATTGAATTCTCCATCATTATAGAAATTTAATTCTACTGCTCCTTTTTTCGCCTTCAGAATAGGTGTATTCATAAATCCAATAAATTCAGGAATATTCGCCAATGTAGGCCATTCAGATTGGAACAAATTAATGCCCAACCCTTTAATATGACTACCATCTAAATCTTGGTCAGTCATAAACAAAATCTTACCATACCGCAAATGCTTATGTACGTCATCAATAGTTAAATATTTTTTCCCCGTTTCTAAACCTAATATCTTCTTGATTTCAGAAATTTCCTTGTTTTCTGTGATTCTCTTAATTGGTTCTCCTCTAACATTAAGAACTTTCCCTTTCATAGGATATACACCAATTGAATTACGGTCTTCAGATGATAGTCCTGAGATAATGCCTGCCTTTGCTGAATCACCCTCACAAAAGATAATTATACAATTCTTTGACTTATCCGTTCCAGCCCAATTCGCGTCTGTTAATTTAGGAATACCGCGAACCGATTTAGACTTGCTTCCATCAGTTTTTTTAGCAGCCTTATTCTCTTTAACTTCAGTTAATTTCAATGCTGCTTCCATAACACCCATTTTAGATACCTTTTCAATAAACTTATCACTTACATCACATTTAGAACCAAACTTAGAAGATGGAGTGTTCATAAAGTCTTTTGTTTGACTGTCAAACGCTGGATTTTCAATATCACATCTCACAAATAATATAAGTTGTTCTTTAATTGTGTTAGGATTTACCTTGACCTTCTTTTTCTTTTCAATTAAATCTACAATTTTTCTAGTAATCTGGTTTAGAATATATTCAACGTGCTTTCCACCTTTAGCAGTATGAATGCCGTTTACAAACGAAATCTGGACAAATTCATTTGTGGGTGTAAGAGCAACCGCATATTCCCATCTATCTCCACTATTTTCATATACACGAGGTGATGCTGATTTGTCACCTATATATAAATCTATGTATTGCTGGAAATTCTTAATGGGAACCAAATTGTTATTATATTTAACCTTAATGTTTTTATCGGTAATGGCTGAAACATCATAAATTCTCTTTTTAAGGAGAGAAACAATGTCTGGGGTTAAATTAGTAATTCCTAGACGATTGTAATCTGGCTTAAATGTAATCTTAGTATAAGGTTTATTCTTACATTTAGTAATAGAAGGCTTACATATTTCTTCCAAATTATTCTTGAATTCTTGTTTATACTTAAGACCTCTTATGTGGTCTACCGTTTCAACAGAACCATATGTAGACCATATTAATACTAGTTTAAACCCAAAACCATTTTTACCACCAACTATTTTTTTTTCAGTTTTATCATAATTTGTAGATGTTCTAAGATGACCAAAAATCATTTCAGGGATCCACAATTTATGTTCTGGATGTTGCGCAACATCTATGCCGTTGCCGTCATTTAGCATAGTGATAGTTCCATCGTCATCAATATTAATTTCAATATTTGAAACTGGAATACTGTTCGCCTGTCCATTTGCGATAGCTTGAAGCATCCTAACAACATGATCTCGAGAATTTACTATGCCTTCATCAAACAACTTAAATAACCCTGGAATGTACTTAATGTTTTTCTCAATGATTTTATCACCATCAACATTAAGAATCCATTGGTCTGATTCAACTTCCTCTACTGATCCGATATATGTATCAGGATTAGAGAGAATGTGTTCAATATCAGTCTTCTTCTGATATTTGTTAGAAAGATTTACGTCGATAGCGCTCATTGTATAATTATATGTAGTTTTATTTTTAACTTTATTTTTGAAATCATTTTTTTTCAATAAATTAAATATAATCGTTTGACAATATAATAAAATGACTCAACCGGGGGTTAATCAAGGAAAAAAAAGCAGGAATTACAAACCGTTACATTATATTTCTCTTTACAACGCAATATACCCAAATAAAAAACAATTAACGTGTGCGCAATGCAATCAAGATAAATATAATAAATTAATTGTTGGGTCAAGTTCTTCATCAATAAAAACATCAAGAAATGTAAGAATCTCGCATATAGTAAATAATTCAAAAGGGGGAAATACACAATATGGAAACTTTTATTTAGGACAACCACTAAATATTAACTATTTAGGTAGAATGGAAGGAATGCCAAGTGGAAGTGGAACTCCACCTAAAAATAATTTCATTTAATGCGTTTAGCAATTGTTTGGTTTTTTTTTCTCAATTAATCATATAATGACATTTGAACAAACAACTGGATCTCGTGCTCAAGTATGGCACGGAACTGCTAAAAAAACAAGTGGTGGCCTTACCAAATCTCATTTAATGAAGAATAAACACGGACGTATTGTTTCCAGAAAGATGCATAATACTGCCAAAAGAGAGAACCGTCTTGTTAAGGCTGGATTTGTGACAAAGAAGGGACATTTTGGATTTATTAAGAAGACCGCACACAGACGCAAGGGTAGTCACAAAAAACGCAAAGGCAGTCGCAGAATGCGCGGAGGTATGGCATATGGCGGACCTCTATCTCCTTTGGCTTATGACGGTAAAGGTGAGGGAACTTCAGGAAATGCTCTCCAATTTGTTGCGGGAAACGCAGCATAAATAAATTATAATGTAATTAAATGTTTTACAATATAATTTTATAATGAAGCTATTGTAAATGTATAAGTTCGATAAATTTTTCATATACAATATGGTCAGTGAATTTGTAGTATAAATACTTCTCGAAAAATCTTTTACTAACAATAAATTTTAATTGACTACTATTGCAATATTTATAATAATAGTTATACGCATCATCAAAAGAAATCAATGCCAATTTATTTTTAATTTGAAATTGTTCTTTAATGTATTCAAATGATCCATTAATATCATTCGTTTTATTCCACATTGAACACGAAATATTTAAAGCGAATTTATCTTCAACAATTTCAACGTTTGGGAAAAAATGCTTCAAAATTTTAATAACATTTTCTTCTGTTATATTTCCATTCTTCATCATATTATCTGAACTTGTTTTTGACCACGATTTAAATAAATAACATAATTCATCTATTTCTATTTCATTGTCAAATAATACATCAGTCTCGGGAATGACGACAGTTATGTTTTGTTCCCAAAAATTAATAAAATCTCGATGAACTGGAACAAATTTGCTTGTTATGCCTTTAAAACAATCACAAGTTTCGTCATATTCATACATTTTTTTAAACAGATTCTTTAATGTATTGGAATAAATTATACTTGGCAAATTGGTATCAGAGAGAAATTGCTTCCAAACAAAATGTAAATATTTCCATTCAATCATACACGATTTTGGTTCAAGTTCAACACTTTCTAAAATATATTTGCTACAAAACTCGCTAACAATATCATTGTAATTTTTATTTTTAATATATTGCGAATATGTTTGTAATTCTTCGTCAGATTTAGTTTCAATAAATTTATCGGAACTGTCATAACGGTTTGAATAATGCACCGCAACACAAAGTAGGTCTAACCCAATTTTTTTTAGTATTTCTCTCCAAACATCACTTGAGAAACTCTCATTTATTTTTATCAGCCTGCAATTCTCATAAAGATGGTTTTCGTGATATCTAGTCATAAAATTGCTTGTTACATTGCTATTTCCTATCGACAAAATCGCTACATTATCTAATTCAGTCAATAATTGTTTCATTTTTTGACTTATAATAAAAATTAGATTTGAATGTTTTTTTAATATATTATCACCAATTATGGTAAGAAAATATTTCGCAAAATTTTTAGATTGAAAAAAAGAGGGATATAGAACATTTAATACATTTTGAATAGTATCTGTTTCTGGAATTGAACTAAACAAACTTCTATCCTTAATTTGCTTTATAATATTAATTTTAGTTTTATATTTCCATTGTAAAAGAGTTCTATCTTTTGAGATTGAAGATAGCAATTTATGAATTACATCATCTTCTTTTACAATTAGATATTTCTCACCATCATACTCATAAAAAAAATTATTATTTGGCAAATAAAAAAACTTATTTTTACTTAGAAAAACCTGAATAAATATATGTTGTTCGTTTGTTAAATAATTATTTCTAATAACACGCTTCTCGTGGTTCTTCATTTCATTATCTAATGTATTCGGCAAATAGTTAACTATATGATTATAAACACGTTGTTTCATATATTCATCGTCTTTGTATTTTATTATCAAACCATTTAAGGTTTCGTAACATTTTGTTTCAAATTCATTATTCATTCTATGTTTATAATATAATGTTTTTAAATTAGTTTTTTAATAATATAATAATATAAATGAAGGTTAATATAAAGTATCTGCCCAAAAAATTATCCAGAAAAGATAAGAAAAAACAGTCAAAAATGTTAATTAAATCACGAAAGTTGTATAAAAAAGGCATATACTATAATAGAAAACCTGTTAAATCTTTTAAGTCTACAAAATCACCACACGTTATTAAGGCAATGAAAATATATAAAGTAGATAAAATACAACCTGACTCAAACTTGGCTCGTGCGACTGGTTGTTCTAAATACGCACTTAAAAAAATTGTTAATAAAGGACAAGGGGCATATTTTTCATCAGGCTCAAGACCTAATCAAACTGCACAATCGTGGGGTATCGCTCGTTTAGCAAGTTCAATAACTGGTGGCAAGGCTGCTGCGGTTGACTACAGCATTCTTCTTGAAGGATGCAAACCTAAATCAAAAGCATTAACTATGGCAAAAAAAGCTAAAAAAAAAATTGGCAGAGCAACAAGAAAAACAAAATTAATGTGAATTTCATTATTTATGAACTGATTCATAACCCATCATATAGATATAATTATTATAATCTGTTTCTATTTTATTAATTGTATTTTTATTATTATTGGAGTCTTTTATTACATTTCTACAATCGTGATAACAAATTCCACAATTGTCTTCTGTGGCATATTTAGTTTTTAATGTAGTTTCCTGATAATTGTCAAGGTTCCATCGTCCCAATGGGACTTTAGCACGCGACAAAGGAGACACTTTGAAAAATGCGACTATACTTTTAAAGTTCATTATAATATATATGTTACTAGTTATAGCATCTATTTTCAAATCATTTTTTTTATAAATTAAAAAATAATTTATAAAATAATCATTTTACATTTTAATATTCTGGCATATGTTTTTTAAACAAACAACCTTGTGTTACCAACCCCTTTACATCACTTGTGATTATTTCTGGATTTTGATTATTGCAATCAGCCGTCCAAATTTTTATAATACAGAAATTTTTTTTAGGTGAAATTGTTATCCCGGTTACACAATTTACAAAGTTAACGTTCTTACTTATAGAGCTACCAACAACAACATATGTTAAATCCTTCCAAACCTTATACACATTTTTGTTTGAAACCTTGTATGAAAAGCACCCACCATTTCTATTCTTAGGATCTTCCCAAGTAGGTTTGATACCTTCTCTCATCATAAATAACATACAATTTTCTACAAGAATATGCGGGAGTGTTTCTGTAACTCCAAGAGCATCTTCAACTGTTCCCATTGTTGAAATTGGAATATAACTCTTTATGCTCCAATCAGTATTATGTGGTAAATGAGCCCAAAGTGTCCATTTATCAGACAATTCGTGATAAGAATTTGTTGGTGAAGTTATCGATTTCATATTTGAACTATAAGTATCTGCGTCCATTGTATTATTATGAGGG
>JACKZZ010009662.1_pt1 | contig 16202 bp, 9 predicted proteins | sample 8027871 | NCBI WGS metagenome assembly JACKZZ01 (sample SAMN15724774, study PRJNA655200) | protist metagenome | isolation source: fluorescence activated cell sorting (FACS) single amplified genomes of... | place: USA: West Boothbay Harbor, Gulf of Maine | collected 2000-07-19
GCATTTTTTATCTATATTCCAATTATCGTCCACTTTCACATAAAAGAATGGTTTATAATCTGATACATACAAACAAAATGTTTCACCTATTTCATTTATACCAAACATTTGCATAGTAAATTTCTTTAGATCTCTTTTCATTTTATATTGCCCTTCTTCACTTCCACTTGATGTATCTTTATCAACCACATTATCATATATGTTGAAATCCAACAACTTTAATGAACGCTCTAATGTAGGCATGATTTGTTAATTCTATATGTATTATATTTTTATCTTTAATTAATTATCAATTTTTTATTATAAGTACATAAAATATTGATCTAATTAATAATGCATACATCTTTTTAAACATTTATTATATTTTCTTTTTGTTTTGCAACACTTTCTGCAACCATCCGTTCCATTTCTCTTCCCTTTACATCCTCTTTTGGTTTTCCTTTTACTACCCCCCATCGCCTTTGACATAATTTCTTGTAACGATGGGTCCAATTCTTTTTCTTTACTTAATCTCTCTCTAATTATGCTATGTGTATCTTTCATTAAATCTTTAGTATCTTCTACTGCATCTTGCGCTTCTTTCGTAGTTGCAGGTTTTGTATATCCATATGTATATAACAATGCTCTATAAGGATCTTTTACTGATTGTTTACGTTGAATACCTCGCAATTTCATCATAAACCTTTTATTTTTACCAGCTAATTCATCTCCTTCATTACTAAATCTTGTATAATCACTACTAGGAGTTCTTAACATTATATCTATTTCTCTCATATTTCTTATATAATCGTAGCTTTGTTTAGCTAATAATAGTTGATCCTTTAATTTATTATCGGTTAATGGCTTTAGATTATTAAATTTAGGATTAAACTTCCTACAACTAGGTACTTGTCTATTTTCAAAACCAGGACTTATTCTACAATTACTATCAAATTCTCTACTATCAATATTCGAACAGTATATCCAATCTTCACGATATTTCCAAAAAGGTTTTGTTGATAATCCTTTTGCTCTAAATACTTTATCTACACTATTTATCGCAAATAATTCACTATCTGCAGCTGTTACTATATGATCTTCACTATAGCTATTATTCAGAGCTATTAAATATGGTTTTAACCATTCTTTATTCTCTACAAAATTAAAATCATCTGATACATTTTCTGTAGATTTCTTATTATTATCATTTCTCTCTATTGACATTATTGAACCTCCCCCTTTTCGCCCTTTACATTTAGATTTCCTTTTATTTGATCGCTTTTTTGTATGCTTTCGCTTTTTTAATGTTTTAGAACCTCCATTCATTTTATTTTTTAAATATCCACTTTTTAATAAAAATTCAATCATTTTATCCTTACTTTTAGGACCATTATATTCATCTACCTTCTTTCCATCTTTTAATAATATTAAAGAAGGTACATACGATACATCACTATATGTATTTTTTTTCTCTAAGCTTTTTATTCCATCCGGATTTATTTGTGCAAGTAATAAGTCTGTATCATATTTATTTTCTATATCTTTACACATTTCATCCCATTCATTCTCCATTGCTATACATGCTGGACAACTTGGACTAAAATATTTTGCAAACACTGGATGTTTCTTATTATATTTATCAAATTTATCGGCATTCTTTCCATTTATGTATAAAATTTTCATATATATATTTATTGTAGATTATAATTAACCTAATCTATATTTGAAAAATAATTTATCCTAATTAAATATATATATATGTTAAAATTAATTACTATTCTTATTATATTTATTCTAGGATTATACTTTTGTTCAACCTATACTTCTAAACAAATTGTTGAAGGATTTCAACCTGATTCTAACGCATGTCCTAATATATTAATTCAAAAGGGTAAGGAAATATATTTACATAATTCTAAATTAGCAAAAATACCTGGCGTTAATCCAATCAAATTCAATAATTTAGAAGAATATACTGAATTTATTGATTGGCAAAGAAGTCAAAATATTAAGTGCCCTGTACTATTTTTACAGCACTCATATGATGCACAAGGCAAACCTGTATATAAATTTAGACCTAGTCCCGATGACACTCAGGGCGGTCTTCCACCTGTATTAACTTATGGATCAGATGATCAAGCATTACCATTAAGTATGCAAACACCACCTGAAACTAAATTAATAGATGCTGGACGCGATGATGATCCATACAATGAAAACTCATATCCTGCATATGATCCTATGAATATGTATGAAGGAGAATATACACCTTTAGATAAAATGTTTCATCAACAAGAAGGTTCGGGTAAAAAAAGTACAAATCCTATGGACGTTAATTGGGGAGGTCTAGCCTACACACAGGGAGCAGTAGATGCCGGTTATTATAAAGGAGACGAAGTATATATGAAACCTGGAGAATAAATAATTAATAATTTATTATTTTTATTAATTATTCTTTATTAATAATTTTTATATGTAATTCCCTCTCTAGGTGGACACCAAACAGTCATATACCCTTGTACTGCACTTTGACTCCAATTCTCATTATAACTACCACCATCTACTATACCACCATAGCGAACTTTAGCGCAATTTGCAGAAGTAAATGCGTTGCCTCCTGTAGTATCAATATTCGGTCTCATACGCAACTTTAAACTTTGAGAAAGATCTTTACCTTTTGGAATAAAGACCCATTTTTTTGGTTCTAAAGATATATTCCAACCATTATCTATTTTACCATCACTAATATCAGTTTGTGTTACAGTATCTAATACAATATGATCCATCGCTTGTAATACACCACCATTATCATATTGACCTAATGAATTTGTTATTATTTGTAACACAGCAGTTCCTGATACATCTAAGATATCACTCAATTTGTTTACACCAAATGGTACATCTATATTTACCCCAGTAAGCCATCCATCTCTAGGCATTGTCACTTTTTGAGAATAATTAGCCGGAATTAGGTCATTATTACTGTTGGTTCTTCTATATAACGCTGTCATTACACCCAGAGAAGCTGTTACTCCATTTGCGGGAGCACCATAACTCGTATCCCATATACGAAAGTCAGGGTTAGAGTTGTTTGTGTTGTATGTTGGAAATGCTCCAACAGATGATGCACCAGGCCAAGTTGCAGTTAAATATGCATTAAAAATATCAAATTTAAGTTCACTTCCCATTATTATTCGCTCCTTAGAATAGTTTGGTCCGTCATTCCATCCGTTTTCTAGCCAATATATTGGTGCTTGTAATTCTACCGCTTGTGTATTAGTAGGACTATCTTCATCTGTTGCAGTACTACCTATATTCTTGAGAATATATTCTGTACCTGTTGGTACATTTCCAGCAATTACTACTGTACTTAAATCAAGACCAGGAATATAGAACTTATGTCCAACTTTGTCTTCGTTATACGTGTTATATAAATCTAATACAGATGATGCACCTACTGAAAATGTAGTCTTTGAACCACTTCCTGCTTTAATAAATACATCTTTACCAGTCTTGGCGACAATGTCTATTCCACTATTATCAAGTACACCTATATAGTTATTATTCAAATTTACAGTATTTTTTGCGCTACCGTTAGATAAATAAACACTATCTCCTAATACATAACTAGATCCAGAAAATGATCGAATAATATTGTCATTTAAATTCGATATAAAAAGACTAGATGCGTCCCATTGAGTAGTTCCATTTCCAGTTCCAGAAATATTGTAGGAATTACTATTAGTGCCTCTAATATTAATATAACTTACATCCATGTTTTCCACATTTTTAATATCTCCATTATTTAAATATATATCTGTATTAGCCATTGAAATATCTGATAAAATATTCAATTTACTTGAATTATTGGTTTCGATATTATCAGTTTCTACCTTAGTTGTATTTAAAATATCGTTATTATTCATATCTAAATTACCTGAAATATCGATATTTTGATTGTTCGCTTCTATTATAGTTGCCTTTATTCTATTAACATTAATAATATCATTATTACTCATATCTAAATCGCCATAAATATTAAGAATTTTACTACCAATGATTCCGGAAGGAGAAATACTATTTAAATTAACAATTGTATTACTAATATCCGAAGCATTATTAAATTCTAATCCTCCATTTAATAATAGATTATCACCATCTGATGTAATAGCACTTAAATCAATTATATGACCACCAATACCTGCTGCATTATTAAATCTAAAATCTGCCTTTTGAATATTTATTATATTCGGACTAAAGAAATTTGCAGGTTCAAGAAATTCTGTAGCTAATCGAGATGTAATGACTTTTCCACCACTATTGTCTATTATTGAATTTGTTTTTGTAGTAATATTTTGGGTAAATACATCTTTTAATGTTGTAAAGCCGTTTACATTTAAACTACCATCAATAATTGTGTCTTGTTGAATTTTTAAATTGCCTGCTAAATCTATAGTTCCTCCATTAATATTTAAGATCCCTGTTGGATCAATAATATTAATGTCACCTGATATATCAATTCCATTCAATACTGTTAATTTTTCACCCACATTTACATTTCCCATAAATGTTTCACTATCTAGACTACTTACAGCTACAGAATTACCCGTAGGATTACTATTGAATGTGTCTATATTTACTTGTTTTACAATATTATATCCAGTATTTAATGGTCCAGTAGTTAGTGTAAAACTTTCATCTAATGTCCAATCTCTATAATCACTATCATTATTACCAGTTCCTTCATTATTATCATATAATCTAACTGTAGCATTAGAAACAGTTTGACCTCCTTGTTTAAAGCCAATAATTAATTCTATATTAGATTGATCTGGATTTCCAGCAGAAGTTCCATCAATTCCAATACAAATAAAATTAATACCGTTCATCGTTATATCTTCACCATTACTATGTATAACTTTTATAAATGGCTTAATAGTTGATGGATAATTTGGACCTGGTTGAGGATCATTTAATGTAAACTTGTCTGAATAAAACCCAGCAATGAATTCAATACAGGTAGATTGGGGTTCTTCTGTTTTAATCATGAATCTACCAGAACATACTGTAGGTCCTGAATTTGCAGGAAGTTGATCTGACATATTAATTTGTGCTATTCTGAAATACTTTATAGTATTAATATTTAATAGCTCAGGACCAATTGTCTGTAAAAATTGAGTATTATTAACAATAAGATTATTTGATACATCTAAATTATTTCCTACATATAAATTATTTGATACATCTAAATTATTAACGCTTAAATCATTAAAGGAAATATCTCCCCCACCACTAGATCCTTTTGGTCCATTATATTTTATAAATGATAAGCGCGGATTACCATTTATAGTAATCCAATCAGTAACATCTTGTTGATCTCCATACATCTCAATAAATCCCGACTGATAATCCATTAACCAAAATAATGGGGACTCATACACATCTAATGAATTGGTCCCCGAATTACTCCATAATGTTTGTAAATACGATTTTTTTTGTGTTGCATCATATAAAAATGGTATAGAATCTTTCATTAAACTGTTAAATAGACCGTCACCATCATCTATATACCATGTTTTATTAGTATTGGGTGAAGGTTGGCTCATCTCTGCCTTATAGTAAAATACTAGATCTGTTCCAGGTATTTCATAACTTATCCCCAGCCCCGCACCAGAATTCGCAAAACTAGCGTCTAATGCGGTTGACCCATATAATGTTTGACCAAACAAAGTATATGTAATGTTTGATAAATCAGCTGGTATGTTATTTGAAAATATTGATTCGTTTGTTACATAACTTCTAAATGGATACTTATGATCACCACTATTAAATGGATCATTTTGTCTAACATTTACTACGCCTACAAATTCTTTAAAAAGTAATTCTGTTTTTTCTGGATCACTAGCCATAATATATAAATTATACAAATAATATTTTATATATTAATTAACATTAATTAAATTTATATTTATATTAAGGTCCTTGTCCGAATTCTACATCAATACTTCTTATACTAGAACTACTAGCGCTTAATGTTGAAGGTAATCCAACTGTTATTTGAAGTGTAGTTGTTTGAAGAGAAGAAGAATTTGTAAATATGCGATATGCCTGGCTATTAACATTTGACAACCATGATCCTGGCCATGTATTATTTACTCGGATTTGACCATCAAATACCGGTATGGTTCCTGAGAAACTGGTTGATGGTTCTATAGTTGAATTATTATTCTCTGTATGATATACCCAATATCCATTTGATGCACTTGTTTTACTAGAATCTTGTGACAACTGATTACCATTAGAATCTTCAACAATCAATTTAAAAAATGGTATATTACCACTTGTAACTGGTATAATTGGTGCATCTATATTAAAAGTAATATATTTTTGTACTCTTGATATTATTCCACTATTTGAAGCATCAAACCACCATTTTCTATTTGAAGTTAATTGTGTATTAATAGTTTCTCCACTTAATCCATTTATATCGAAAATACTATAATCTTTTAATTGACCACTTGGATTATAATAAACATTGCTTAAATCTGTATATGGATAATCTTGATTATTATTATTATTCACACCTCTAAATGCCCCATTAGCCCATAACAATTGTTTATTTGTTGCTAGATTTTGATGATTATATGTAATGGCTACTGAAAATGTAGAGAATCCAACACTTTCAATCATTTGTGCATTATTATTAGACGCAGTAGTTCCAAAAAAATTGTCAGGATTATTATTTGAATTTAATGCAGTACCACCCCATGTATAATCCCACCATAATGATTTTCCAGATGTACCAAATGAAATATCCTGTGGTGGTATATTTTGTGAGTCAGGAGTATATGTTACATTATTTAACACTTTACCTTTTATTTGAAATTGTGGTGTTGCATTATATGTTCGGGAATATTTTTGTGTATCAGTGTAAAAAATATTCGATATTTTTAATTGAGGATCAAAATCAACATTTGTTATTGTAGTTGGATTTGGAAATGGTTCTATTTCTGAATCAACAATATCTCCTGGACCATTAGGTTGATAATATAACTCAAACTTACATAATCCACCAATGTCATCTATTGTAGGTGAAGCCCATGTAGCATCAATATCAGATATATTATAACTAAAATCAATATTAATAATACTGGAGCCTCCAGGATTTTGCTGACCTTGTAAATAAGTTCCCAATGAAGGATTTGGATTAGTATATCCATTTAAACTAAAGTCTATTGGAACATTTGGTCGTTTACCTATGATAAAATCTTTAAATAAATACTTTCCACTAGTAGTCCAATTTGTACCAGCTACTACTGATGGATCATTATAGAAATGTTTTAATCTTAATTTATATGGGTTATAACTATTATTACATATATCTGGATAATTAGACAAATTAATATTTCTTATATCTAATTTTGTTAGATCTAATCCTGTATAATAACCTTGATATTGAAAATTAGGAGTTTTTCCAGCTTCAACAACCGATGTATCTATATTAAAATATTGATTAGATAAATCAGTCTTTTCTTGTAAATATCCAATACTAGGATTAGCCGAAGTGTCTCCAATTATAATTGAATTTTGAATTGATACGTCTAAATAAGATAGTTCTCTACCTGACGTGTCCTTACCTATTAATTTATCATGATTTGTACCAAAATTATTTGCTACTAGTATTTTTCCAGAACCGTTAATAACCTCTCCTGTAAAATTAGATGAATTTTCTAAAAAATTTACTGACTGATCATTTGTAGTAGGTGTATTACCTGGTCTAACCTCGAATACTTCATTATATCCCGAAATATCTATCTTGCTTATATCATAATTAGTAATGACAACATCTGCAGTAATAGTATCTTGATAATTAGAAGTAGTTATAGCTTCGGTTCTAGTAGGTTTTGGTGTAATAAATTCAAAAGATACACCACTTAAATTATATACTAATGTATATGATGGATCACCAACATTATTAAATCCATACAAATTTGTTAATGTATATTTATATTGTGGACATACAGATAAATCACTTATCAAAGATGATTCATTAAATGCTACATTATTTTTTTTCTGTAATATAGATGATATATCAAATCCAAATATTTCGCCACTTAGTCCATTAATTACATCGTATCTTTTATCTTCCATTTGATTATTATTACTTAAATCAACTTCACCGCTTACACTTATACCAAAGGCATATGTTAAATTTAAATTAGAGTTTATTTCATCATTATTTGCACCACTATTAAATGGTGTATTTAAACATACATCTGCTGTACCAGTTGTAGATAATTCAATACTAAATGTTGATGGCTGAAATGTTGGAGTCATGGATATAATTGCATCTGTGGGCGCATTAGCTATACCAAATGATCCTAATTCAATGAAATCGCCAGATAAGTTTGGTATATATAGATAATTCCAAGATGCATCATTAAGATAAATTGGATCAGTAACAGGAGTATTTGTTCCGCTATTATCCATATATATTCTGAATTGATATCCTTTACCTAATTCTAATCCGTTATACGATACTCTATTAAAAGGTGCCACATTTACTCCATTATTCCCACATAAATCTGTCTGTATAGGATTACCGCCGCTACTAGTTAAATAAGCACTAGTTAATGTATTTGGTAGAACCGTTTGAATCGCAGATGAAGAATTGTCAATAGTTAATGGCGTCCATTCACCACTAGGAGTTCCTGCATCATACAATAAATATTCTATATTTATATGTTGATGAAAAGGCAATCTTCTAATTTGAATATTATCTGATTGATTATTAGATCCATCTGGATATGATGTATAAGTACCAAATGGTAATGCAGACTGTTTATTTACAGGATTACTCCACGACAATATAATAGTTCCGCTTCCTAAATTTTCATTTAAAATACCAGATCCATCCGTAGGTGCTAATGGAATATTATATAATACAGATGATATATCAGATGATGCAGTTGATGATGATCCTTTATTTGTGATTAATGCTCCATTTGTATTAAATGATACATCAAAACCACTAATATCAAAATATATAGCACTCACATCTTGAGGACTATTACTTGTATCTCCTACCGTTATTAAACCTGAACCACTGCCTCCTCCTGTTGAAAAATCTCCCTTTTTACCAGTATATTTTATAAATGATATTCTGGGTCTTTTAAACTGCTGACTACTTACATCAGTTATATTAATATTACGATCATTTTGTAATGTATTAGGATCTTGATAAAATTGTAATATGCCTGTAGCTGCATCCATTGCCCAATTTAAACCGTCAATTTCATTTTGAGATTCATTAACCCAACTAGTTCCGTCATAATATTCAACTATAGGAGTATACATACTCGGTACTTGATCATTATAAAGGTACGGAATCGTATCTAATAATATATTATTATTTGTGAAGTCATCTGAAGATGATAAATCAATTAACCACCATGCTTGATTAGTAGCATTCGTTTGTTGTAAATAAACTCGGTGATAGTATCTTAATGGTAATAGATTCCCCGAATTGTCTGATAAATCCACAAAACTTATTGTTTGATCTTTATAAGTAGTATTCCAACTAGTATCAGGTATTTGTGGTTGTTGTGATGAACTCCATAAATTAAATAGGCTTACTGGATTTGTAAATGGAACCTCTTCAATATAAACAGTTTCTTTAAAAACTCCCGTATTTGATTTTTTACTTTCACTAGAGTAACTAGTTCCACCAATACCAGCACCATATATTACAGATGTTTGTGCTACTCCTTGAAATTTTTTAAACAATAGATTAGTTTTATTCTCATTATTTAATTCGTCTGCCATAACTAATATAAATTATTATTATATTATTTATAATAATAATTTACTAAATAGACCTAATTAAGCATAACTTATGTTAATTGATTTAACTGCCTTTCCTCTATTTATTCCTATAGCTAAATATTGGTATATAGCGTTTGCTGTATTTATCCGTCTAATATATCCACCTGAATTTGTTGACCATATACCATTTTGTATTCCATTATTAGTACCTGATTGAGCAAGTGCAAAATAATTTAATGAACCTGGTGTTACATTTTTATTTGCACAATCCAACCAAGGTGAATACGGCTTTGTACCAACTGTATTCCATGTATAAGCACTAGCTCCAGATTGTAATTCTTCTTGATAAAATAATACATAATCATCTCCTTTATCTAATGTAGTACCCGATTTATCCTTAATCACTACATTCATATTTAAACTATTAACTGTATTTGATAATCTTATTATTAAAAATTTTAAATTCGTATATGATTTAGTTAATAAACTACCATTTCCGGTCCAATAATAATTAATATCATATTTTATTGTTTGCGTTAAACCACTACTATCAAATATACTATAATCTTTCATAACATTACTTGGATTATAGAAATTACCAGAGTAATCTATGTATGGGTAGTCACTTGCTGCAATTGCATTTGAACTATTATCACCAACCCATCCACCATTACACCACATTGCAGTATAATTATTTATACTAGCTGTCATATTATATCCTCCGAGTGTTGTAGCTTGACCAGTAGATATATCAAATACATTTACTAAAGTATTTAGTCTTGGTGATGTATTTGACAATCCAGTTACTGTTAAATTAGGTATATTTGTAGCACCTGTTTGAGGTTCTGGATATGGTGTGTATTGCGAAGACCCATTATTAAATGTAAAATCCCACCACCATGCTTTACCATTACCTGATAAATCATTTTGAACTATTCTTTGATCAGATGGATTAGGCGTTAATGTGACATTATTTTTTATGTTAAGTTCTATTTTAAATTGATTACCGGCAGCATTTGAAATATCTCGAGAGTAAGGGAAATTTGCGTAGTCTGTTGTACTTAGATTACCTGTATAATCTACCATTAATGTTTTATTTACACTAAATGTTTCATTAACACCTGTTACACTCCAACTAGATGATGTTTCGTCTGTACTAAATGGTGTTCCAGACGGATCGTAATATAATGTTAAATCGTATAAACTATTACTAGTTGTTGCATCGTCTGGAGCCCATATAGGATGTAAATTATCAATATCACAAGTTACATTAAATTTCAGATCATTATTCGGATCAGTTGGTAATGGTAATCCATATAATTGTTTTGTTCCATTTAAACTAGGATTTGTCGTAGATACTGAAAAATTATTACTAATTTCTGTAGATATTTCGGGTTTTTTTGCTAGATTGAATGATAGACTGTTATTTGGACTCGTAATATTAGTGGTTCCATCTTGCTTGTACAATATTTGATTAATTTTCCATTCATATGGGTTATATCCATTATTACATATATCAGGTATTATACCTAATGATATATCTCTTAAATTAATAGATGACACATCAAATCCTAAATAGTAGCCTTCTGTTCGTGATATATCAGATACATTTACTAAATCTATAGTTTTACTTGAAGAAATTGTTAAATATGTATTACTATCTTGACTATTATTATCATTTCCGGTAAAACCAACTCTTGTAGTGGAACTTAAATCAATAATTTTATTACTATTCTGATCATCCACATAAGAATATATATATGTTATATCTTCGCCGCTACATGATTTCCCTAACATACTGTTTGCTGCTACAAAAGATATATCAATATCACCATGAGCAAGACTATTATTAATTTGAGTATATGATTTTGGTTCTCCAAAATTTGCTGCTAGATTATAAACTCCTGATTGAGAGAAATTAATCGAAGAATTATCTTGTAAAAAATATACAGAATATGAATTATTGTAATTTACTCTACTTATAGCATCTGTCATTGAATATCCATCGGTATTTAATGGATTAAAATTTTTACTATCTAAAAAATAGTTATAATTATTAGTTACTGATGATCGTGAAGGAATTACAACACCAGCTTGTGTTTTTACTGATGATGGTGCTGGAACCAACTGGCTAGAAAAATCTTCGGCACTATTTACTGCATAGTAAGTTCCTATTTTAGTATTATATACATATTCTGGAAATGCATATATATCTAAATTTGTTCCTGCACCTTGAGGATTACCACTAGGAAATCCCCAAAACTGTTTATTATAATTTGTCGCAGGCCATCCTTGACTAGCATCAAATAAATAATTATTTGTACTATTACCTCCTATTTGAACAGAATAATTACTTCGTTGTCCAGATATATCAACGCCATATCCTATACTAAGAGTTGAACTACCATATGGGACATTTATACTAGCATCCATATATAATCCACCTTCTCCTCCGATTTTTAACTCGTTGTAGTCATCAGAATTTGTATCAAATGCGATTGAATCGGGAGGTAGAGCTGGCCCAGGATTACCAAATGGAATTCCAGACCCATCTGGGCAATATAAATAATTCCATGAAGTATCACTAGAGTTATTTGTATATGCAATTCTAAAAACATATGCTGAACCGACTAAAAATGGTACTTGTATTGTTACCTTACCATTTGGGGATATATTAGTAGATGCCACTGGATTTGATGGAGTAGATTGTGTACTTACTAAATTTAATTGATTTATTAATGTAGGAATAAAAGAACTACTATTTGTTACACCAGAGCTATATGTAATATCTGTCCATGTTGGTGAACTAGCATTAGTATTTTTATATCCAATAATTATATCATTAATATATGGTAGATAATTTAAAGTATTATTATAACTAGGTGAATTATCAACAAAATTAAATGCTGCTTTTGTTTGGGATGGTGGTTTCCAATTTGCAAATATGTTTGTAGAATTAGTACTAAATGCACTACAATCTGTTGAAATTAATGGTTTATTAAAAAATAAATAAGAGAGATCAGCAACTGTAACATCACCGCCGCCGCCACCTCCGCCTCCGCCAGAAACATCTATTTTTACAACTGAACCAGAAACATCTAATGAAAAACTAGATGCATCAAATAAGACTGTATCAATATTAGGGTATATTTGAGAACTATTATCTGTATAACTACCAATATTAATACTTCCACCACTTAAAGAATAAACATACGCACTCAAATCTTGAACTTCAGCACTTAAATCTTGAACTTCAGCACTTAAATCGTATAGGTTATAACTAATATCACTTATATCTAGAACTATACCACTTAGGTCTAAAGAATAAACATAAGCACTTAAATCATATAGGTTATAACTAATATCACTTATATATTGAACTATACCACTTAGATCTAAAGAATATACATAAGCACTTAAATCTTGGACTTCAGCACTTAAATCGGCAATAGATTGTTTTATAGCACTTGTATCAAAAGTACCACCGCTTAATGTATAAACATAACCACTTAAATCGTTGAATAGACTTAATGGAACTGAATCGGTAGGTTGTGTTACTGCTGCTTGTAATATTCCTGTTACTTTTTGATTATTTATAACAATCGGCATAATATATAATATTTATTTATAATAATATATATCCATTTTTACATTATTTTAATCCGTCTAAGTATTTCATATTTTCTTTTAAGGTTTCTCTATATTTATTAAATTCATTTATTCTAGTAATTACAGTTACTATTTTATCATCATTTGGATTTGCTTTTATCATAGCCGCTAAAATACTAATAGATTGAAGTGATACAGAGCTAACACGATCCTCTACAGCTATAATCATATCTTCCCATTGTTTTCTATTTTTTACTAAATTCATATCTTCTATTGTTTTATTAGTTGCATCTGTTAAACTATCAATATTTGCTTGTATTCTTTTACTAGCCGGATCATCGGTTACTTCAGTTTCTTGAGCCTTAGTTTCATCTGTACCTTCAAATAGTCCCATAAATTGTTCCTTACTATTTTTTTTTGTAATAACTTTATAAATCAAAAAGCATAAAATTGCTATTATAATATATCCTAAATATGTAAAATATTCATCTTTTAACATCATTATATACTAAACTAATAGAAATTTTTTTATGTTTTCCACAGCAGTTTTACTAATCTTTCTTGAAATTCCAACATCATTCATTATTCTTATATCATTTAATATCATTTCATTAGTCTCTAACATTTTTATTAACTTACTAATTGAGGAATAGTCCTTCATTATTGTAATAGCAGTTTTGTTACTAACTCCTGGTATATTAGACAACATAATTTCACCAATATTATCAGGTGTAATGTTATTTTTTTTATGTTTCTTCATAACCTCACAATAATTCTGCTCACTATTTTGTAAGTTTGATTCAATAACATTATTATTATTTCCATAATAATTCTCTCTTTTCGATTCTTTTTGCAACTTATCGGCAAAATTAATAATCAATTCACATGTTTCATTTATATTTTTTGTTCGCATAACAGAAAACCCTTTAAAATAATTTAAAGTGATTAATGAAGAATATAATGTCTTTTTATCTATTCTACCCTTTTTTTCGTTATATCTCTCCATATCCCCTTCTATGATATAAATAATATTGTGGTTATGCGTATTATATTGGTTTAATCTAAATGATTGTTCGCTATATCTACCATCTTTTATACTTGAAGCTAAATCATAGAGAGATTTTCTCTCAAAAATAATTTTTTCTTCATTGTCATTATTTAATAAGATCATATCACCTAAAGGAAGACTTTCTGTAGTAATATCATGATGATGTTGATTAAATAATAAATTAATATTCATCATTACATCACTTTCTCTGCAATCTATTTTTATAAACATAATTAATTATATTATATTACTTATGTTTAACTACTTATTTTATATTAATTTAAAGCAAAGGTCCACCAGCTCCAGGATATCCCTTGGAATATTTTTGTGTGAATCTGAATAAAAAATTTGGACGTTGTGCGGGTGCAGGAATATAGTTTGCACCAGGATTTGAAGGAATCATAAATCCAGTAGCACTTGGAGCAGCGCCGCCCTTTTTGGGTCCTCCAAAGTATGATGTTTGAATACCAGTTGATGTAACTGATGGTTGTACATTAGGAGGAGTACCAGATCCAAGACTAATAACATTAACTACATTATTAGGAGTAGTTTTAAAATATCTAGCATAAGTAGCAATATTATGTGCGTATCTTGGATTAGGAATAGGAGATCCTGAAGTAGTAATGTAACCAGGTAATGTTGGTGACAAATATAATGCAAATCCAGCATCAGCAGTTAAATTATTAACTACAGTACCTGATAAGTCAGGTATAATCGGAGCAGTTCCATGATATAGACTTATTGTACTAGATGCTTGTTGCCTAAATGCATTCACCTGTTTCGAATCAAATGGGACAACTACATTAGGCATAATTCCATCTGTACCACTAGGTCCTCCGAATTGAACCTTTCTTGCGACACCAGATCGACCGCGATGACTTTTATATCCGTTACGTTGAGGCATAATATATTATTATATGAGATAATATATTATTATTTAACAATTTAAGCAACATATCCACTTCTGGAACCGGTGAATAATAATGATTTCTTACCAACACCACCAGATGAGAGGGGGTTGACAGATAATAATTTGTTCTTTTTCATGAAATCTAATTGAGATGCGGGTGTTTTACCAGCAGCTAAAGGTAATAATCTACCACCTTTAATAATTTGATGTCTGTAAACTGCAGCATCGCTTAATCCGACGCGAGGAGCGAGTCCTCCCATAATTCCGAAAATCTTTGTGTTATTAGCAATAGAAGGAGTACTTCTAGCTCTTTTACTACCTTGCATATATCCGACGGGCATTTATATAATCACTAAATATTATTTTTTAAAACTTATTTTATAGATTTAACAAAATATATAAACAGATACATATATATAATTGTATATGACAGAATTTAAAATAAGCCATGATGATGATATTGTTAAATCAGATGAAGGTCTCGTATTTAATCCTTATAATTCAAACAATGTTGAGATTACATTGAATCAAGTTCAATCTATTCTAAATAAATATGGAATTGCTGCAAAAGTATCAAACCTTAATCTTTATAAACGCGCATTTATTCATAAATCGTATACAAAAAGGCCACAAATATATAATTTACAAGAAAATATTACTATTACTGAACAACCAATTGATTGTTTACCGCTTCACACAAAGTCAAACGAAAGACTAGAGTACTTAGGCGATGGTGTTTTAGAATTAATTACTAAATATTATTTATATAGAAGATTTCCTAAAGAAAACGAGGGCTATATGACTGAAAAAAAAATCGCACTTGTAAAAAAT
>JACKZZ010022102.1_pt1 | contig 16201 bp, 22 predicted proteins | sample 8027871 | NCBI WGS metagenome assembly JACKZZ01 (sample SAMN15724774, study PRJNA655200) | protist metagenome | isolation source: fluorescence activated cell sorting (FACS) single amplified genomes of... | place: USA: West Boothbay Harbor, Gulf of Maine | collected 2000-07-19
GGCTCAGTCAGTCAGTAGTCAGCAGAAGAATTACCTCGATCTCTTCTTCCATGCATAATTTTGGCATGGCCTGGAACAAATAAAGCAAAACCCAAACAACTGAACGGCACAAACTCGACCTAACCTGACTTTGAATATTATGCATACGCATTACCCCTTGCACGCATATAATATGTTACATGTACAAAATTCGGATCAGATCGAAAGTACATCTTTGCTGTTTGAGTCACATGCTTGAACTTTTTTTTATTGCCCTCTACTATATATGTGTATCGCTTGTGCTGGTAGTACACGTGTGTGTATGTGTGTGTGTGTGTGTGTGTGTGTGGTTTATTAAGGCAAAGCCATCAACTCACAGGGGCATTAGAAACGTTCCATGTGGCAAAATTTCTCACTTTGACGTGTGTTTTGGAAAAGAGTGGGACAGAATTCTTCATAAGTGGGAGGCCAAGTACGTCAAGTACGTCAATGCACAATCACGAACCATATATAGCATCATATCTTCAAACTACGATGAAATTGTTTCAGTGCGACGCTCACCGCGCTCTGCCCGACCTTTGCCCTGTTTTCCGAGCTACTTGCCTCGCTCGATCTGAGATGCCTACCGTTCTAGCTACAGTCCTAGTACATACCCGGCAACACTGTGTCTGTTGATTAAATTATTATTCAGTTGAGAAAGACGACCGCAGATTCCTCTGTCTGGAGGTGAGTAACAAATATGCTGGCCCTCAGACACCAGAATCCAAAGCGTACTTTGACAAATTGTGCTCCGTGGACATTCGTCACGTGGCACACTTTCTTTATAATCGAAACATTGAAGGATTTAACCCTAAGGCCATACCGCTTTTCGCGCCTTGCTCGCTACACTGTACTTTCGTTTTCTTTTTATTACTATGACACAGTCAGATTTTTTCGTACCGGCAACACCCTGTCACCAGGGGGCTTTCGCTTGGGTCTCAGAGGCAAAATTGAATGATTGACACATAGACAGAACATGTATGATGAGTCAGAGCGTCTAAAACGCAAAATGGCCCAAAAAGGCTATTTTCGGCGGTTTTTCGGTCTTGGCGAAGTCAAGATGTGGAGCTTTTTCTAATGAAAACTTTTTATCTCATAACTAAAGTAATTACATGTAACCTAGAGATCAACCCTATGGAAATTTCATTCGACTAGTGAACCAACAAGTTTCGCACGTGGCAACTGAAATGCGTCATCAGCAGAACGGCCATGGTCAGAGGGCTCGAGCTAGACAGAGCGGGGTGCTTTGCAGCGCTGGTCAGGGGGGAATCCGTGGGAGCCTGGGTTGGATCGCCTTGCACTGTGTCTGCCGTTGGTGCTTCTGATGGAGTTGCGGTTGGTGCTTGTGTGGCGCCAGGAAGAAAAGTGGGAATTGTCGTCGGTGCCGTAGGGCTGCTTGTCGGTTGAACAGTGCTTGTGGTCGCCATCCACGCCGTGACCTGGCTGAACGTCGAGTCAGATGAAGTGGGAATTGCGTGACTGCCCGACGCAGACGTGACGATCGTAGGATATGAGAAGACGCCTGCCTGACTGATGCTCAAGTCGTTGTTAATGATCCAATCCTGCTGTCCCATCCACACGAGCGCCGAAATGCTGTTGAACGGGCTGGCGGCTGTCACCGAGTTCAGCAGCCCTTGGTGCGTCTCGGTCAGATACCCACAAAACATCATGGCAGCTTGAAATGTGTTCGCCGGAGCATGCGAAAGGTAGACGGGGACCATGGCGGCTCCTTGGCTATACCCCAGAATGCCCCAGAACGGTCCCTGGTTCGCAACGACGTTGTCGAGCACTGCCATCGAGGCGGCCGCGACGTTCGGGTCAGTAGTGGGGACACCCTTCCCGCCGGGTGGATCAGGAATCCACAGTCGGTTGCGTTGGTTGCTCCCTCCAAAACCACCATCAGGGCAAACGAATTCGTCATTTGGAAAGGCGGCTTTGAGTGCATTTATCCCGCCGTCATTGCAAAAACCGGCGCCTGACATATCCCCACCGTGAAGGGCGAGGATCTTACGAGACTTCCCTAGCCCAACTCCCAGTGCCACAGCTAACAAACTTGTTTTTCGATCCATGGTGGGCGCTACATGTACAACAGAAAGAGGTCGAAGAGATGAGGACATAATGACTTACACAAACAGAGAGATTAAGGTTAAAATACACCCTTTTGCCTATGACAACACCAGTGGCACCAGTAAGAAATGTCTATGTTGTTTACTTATGCGCGAGTGGTTGTGTGTAAAGGTATTGTAGGTGTGTGTAAGGTGCGTGCAAATGGTGTGTAAAGACATGTGTAAATTGTCTTGTAAACCAGTCAGTCAGTGGCCAAGTTACCCACTGACTGACTGACGAACTCCTGCTGGCTGCTTCTTCCAGCTGCTGCCAGTCAGTCTGTTGTCGAGACTGATGACTGACACCAGCCAGCGTGCACGACTGAAATCTGTCTCGATTGTTGACGTCTTGCTTCTTTTCGATGATTTTATACACGTGTGGGAGTGAGTCAGGTGACACTCAGTCCACGTGATACTAACACGCGCCGCAGGCACAGGGGGTCTAAGGGGTCCTCCACTCCGTCATCAATAACGAAGGTCTTGCTTTTATCAATGAGATGGAGTTGAGTTTTTCAGTCGATCCAGTTGTATAATAAGTGTCTGCTTCTTGCAGCCAACCGAGTTTCAACACTCCCCTCCTTTATTTTAAGTCCTTACTCTTTCCTCCCATTCATATTCTCAGTGGCCTGCCGATTGCCATGACGGGTAGCTCCTCGAAGGTTGTCTCAAGGACCTTATCTACCCTTGCAGCTGCATTTTTTCTCCTCGAGAGCCCAACAGTTTGCTTCGCAGAGTTCATGAATTCGTTTTCAGCAAAAAGTTTTGGTTCTACTCCAAAAGGTGTGAGTGCATCGGGCAGTAGAAGCGGCGACAGGAACACCGAACAGCGGGGCCAAGCCACGGAAGAGGTGGTGGCCACCACCAAAAAAAAAAAAAAGAAAAAGCAAGCGTGGGATGAAAGCAATCAGATTAACTGGAAAAAGGTCATCCGAGAAAAAAGAGTGAAAGGCGTCCAGCGACAGCAGTATGCATTGCACATTCCTCGTGTCACTGTCCAGGTCCCTCCACTAATTCTTGTAAGTTGCCTTTTCTCGCTACATACGCTTTAACAAAATTCCAAGGAACTTATGGCGAACAAGACCTTGCTTGCTGGCCACATGCCTTTCGTTGTCACCGATGCCTTGGAAGGCTGGCCAGCTATGGACAGGTGGAGAGACCTGGACTATTTGAAAAAGAAGGTATGAAAAAAGAGAAAAGGTTTTCTTCCGGCTTGCTAGTATTCCACCTTTTGTAATTTGCAGGTCCCGAAGGAGTGGGTTGACTTTTACAAAAGCAACATGTACAATGTCGGAGATAAGCCTTTCTTGTTTCGAATGGATCAAGCAACCGAAATTTTCAAGGGCAAGAGCGAGACGGGACTCCCAAGGTTCAGTGATGACATGATCTTTGATTGAATTCGCTTCTTTGTCAGTGATCGTGATGTTTTTATACGGACCAACACTCGCTACTGCCCGTTAGATATATGCAGCTTCGCCTGGGCCTAGACGGCTTTCGCGTCCTGGAAGAGGATCTTGTGCGAGACGACGAATCATACGGTAAAGGGTACTTGCCTGAGACCATGTGGAGTGAGGAGCAGTGGATTCACAAGTGCATGAAGAACCCACACGACGTCGACAACTTTTTCCGTGTCAACCAGTGGAACATGCTGCTCATTGGCGAGCAAGGCACTGGCATTTTCTTGCACCATGACCACCTTGCAGCCTCCTCGTGGCAAGCCCATACTGTCGGCAGAAAAGCCTGGGTACTTTTGTTTGCTTTTATCTTCTTTTCTTGCTCGTGAAAGTCTAGTCGTTTGTCTCTTTCTCATGCTCACCCCAGGTCCTGTGCCCTTACGACCAGGGCAAGTACCTCGGTCCCGAAATCAAGGTGTTCGAAGCCGACTATGCGGCCTATCCCCAGTGGGGCAAGGCACACTGCGGCCGCGTGGTGGGCAACGTCGGAGAGCTCCTGTACTACCCCGCGTATTGGTGGCACACCACCAAATGTCTTGACTCACCCACAATCGGGTAGCCTTCTTGTTTAGTGTTTTTTTTTTCGGTTTCTTTTTTGCTACTCTGTTGCGCTACGTACGATCTGAAGATATACTTTGTGGCGTGTGCACAGAATCACCGGTCTGATGGTTGGAGTGGAGGACGACCGGAGAGACATCAGTTTCCAGGTGCACCAGCAGTTTTACAAAGATCTGATGAAAAAGTGTGACAATCCAGGGAAAGATATCTCCAAAACATGGCCGGGAGCTGCGCCACCCATCTCCAAAGGAGCCTGTGACGCTCTGCCTGCGTGCTTGAAGATATGGCAGCAGCACAAAGCCCAGCTTGGTAATGTTCAGTTATTTGGGCTGACGATTCGGTTTGGATGATACAATTTTGTCGACTTTTGTTTATTTTCCAGGTGACAAACATTATTCCCTGAGGAATCCTTATGCGGACCACCTCTTAAAAAGTATCGAACTAAAGAAAACCTATCCCGTGCGCTCTGTCCGTTCTCTCATCGCCGCATGTGTAAGCTATTCATTTCTCGAGCGTGGGCATATCCAACACAATGGTTATTTTTCTCGTCTTTGACCCACGCAGGCGCACTCGCCCGGCAAAGCCAGCTGCTGGTTCTCTCTCAAGGAAGCTCTCGACAGTTTGCCAGCCTCCAGCGATATTTTGCCCTATAAAAAACATACTACCTCCGAAACTGCATATAGAGCACAGCTTTCGGCCATCGCGACATCCCACGCCGCAGTGACAGTCTTGAAGCGCAACAAAAGAGACAACAAAGAGGTAAGGAGTTGGTCGTCAGGTAGAGGCGGCCGACCGAACCAATTGGAGCAGGTTTGGTCGGAGGCAGATTTGCACATGCACATGCTGGATCCGCTAGAGGGGCTGGGAGGAGGGTCGTTTGGTAAGCGGGTCGCCAAAGCCTGGGAGCCGACTGATCGTGCTTTTTCTGACTTGGAAGCAGACATGAAGCAAGAACTGTAATATTAGGCAATGGCCGCTGATGGCCGCCGAGCTTTGCTGGCCTGGCCAGCCAACCCTGGCCCGCGCCGCCGCATGCTGCTGCTTGACTGGCCGGCTTCATCTGCAGTTAGATCTACATTAATCTTTGAAAGCTAAACCAGGCCTCACAAATGGCCACGGCCAAAATATGCGTCGCAAATCAAATCACGCAATGCGCGGATGGGCACCGACAAACACTTGAACCCTAGTTTAGAGACGGCCAAACGAGCGGAGGCTGACTCTCCGATCCGTTCCGAGTTTCAGCTGTGCGGCCTGGGAAACTCTGGGCTAATCAGCTGGGAGGGGATGGGAATGGGAGCGACTTGCTCGGCCGGTGGAGTCGTTACATGTACTTGAACTACCATGTATACAAGGTTTAGAAATGTGCAAAAAAATGTGCAATGAACACGAAAAAATATAATGTGAACTAGTTTTCCAGCGATGCAGACGGCGAGGGCAGCGATTTTCGGAGCAAGTTGGCCAACTTGAGTCGCAGTCCTGGGCTGCTGATCAAAAGATCCTGTTTGAGAAACCCCAGGAATCGCGCCAAATCCTCTGGCGAGTCCCTTTTGCCAAGCAAGTCTTTCAGGGCCATCAAGCCGTGTCCGTCCACACACCCTTCGAGAAAATCGGTGATTTTTTGATATGTTAACATAATTTTTGCAAACTTGTCAGCCAACCTTCGAGAAAGGCACTTTGAAGAGCAATCAGACCATTCTCTTTGAGCCATTCACAAACTTCCTCTATTGTTAGCTGAGAGGCCGAGGCAAACGCACTTGTGAACACGGTCGCAGACCTAGTTTAAGCGGACAAGGGACGGACCAAACACGCGCTTTTGATAAAGAAAAAATTTACTCGGAGCAAAAGTAATTCTAACTACCTTTGCCTTGTGGTTAAGGGAGGAGCGGAGGGCGAAGGAGAGGCCGGGTCCGGGTTTGTGAAAGCCTTGGATACCGCACCAACGATTTCCCTATGGTTTTTTGTGTCATAGCCCCCGTACCTGAGAGACGGCTAAAATGAATAGCTCGAGAGAGGAACGACTTCAAAGATGTGAGCAAAACGTAATTTTAGTCAAGCAGATTACCAGAGGTCGCCCCCGACCATAAAACCCAGCCATCCATCGCATCGCACTTCAGTCTCGGTGGTGTAGTTTTTGTCACACATGACAAAGATTATCTTGAGTTTTTTCTTTTTTCTCAGGACTTGCGCGTATTTGGCCTGAAATGAAAACGAAGAAAGTGCCGGCGCCGGGAAGGGAGTTGCGACGAACCAAAACAACAACCTCTGCTTGGCAGTTAGCTGACTGCTTGTACTGTGGAGAGACAAGCATCACGAAGACTGAGGAGTTCTCAACCGCAGCCGCCATGACCTTCAAAAACACACGAAGCGTATTCGAATTGACAAAGGAACGCGTTTGCATGCCTTGTCACCTCGTCTGTGTTGCCGGCCATTGGTCCCACAATCGCGGAGCCATCCTCGTCGCGCCACACCTATGCAGAAACCCAACCTGAAGGCTGTCAAAAAGCCTCCAATTCATGGCGCATTCACCTCTAGCCCTGCCTTTCGAAGTCCAGTTGTCAAAGCAATTGCCAATTGTTTTTGGGACCAAGAATAGCTAATCATGACGTGTTTCTTAATGTCTGCGCCAGCCGTTTCAAGTTTCATCTCCTCTTCAATAAATGACGCCTGCTCAACTTTGTTGGGCGCCAGGCGCCGCAGCAGTGAAGAGGCCGATCTCCGAGCCTCGACAGGAATGTCCTGCGCGCATGTGACAGCAAAACACGATCAGCGAGATATTGGAACGTGGTGTGTTGAAACCAACAACTAACTGAAAAAAGCAACGTATCGCATTTTAACCCAACCCACCTTTTTTTCGCTCTCGATAAAGAGCACTAGCAAGGCCTTCACATCGCTCGAATCAAACTGCGACTTGCCGCAAACTTCCTCTCCTTCTTGTTCAATATTTTGTGAGTTGGGAAAGCTCAGTGAAAGCAAGCCTTCCACTGCCTTCGCTGCCGAAACTCTGCAAAAGGGTGTGTAAGTGGGCGGCCAACGAGGCAAAAAGAACAATTAAGAAGAGAGGGGTGCAAGAACTCACGAATCGTCAGCCCCCCCCGCCGGCACGCGACTTGGACTCTTCTTGGTGAACGAACTGAGATGAGCCCGAAATTGCGCAATAGACAAAGATGAATGGGGCGTGGAAGACATACAGGGGTGGCTCGTTGAATATATATATATGGAAAGGCATCAAACCTGACGCAGGGCTTCGGCAAAGAGGGGAATAACGCCCCCTTGCATCAAAGCTTGTTTATTGACATCTGCCACCTTTGCAAAGGAAAAAGCACACACGATTCAAAAAAAACACAAGGAAGGAACGCAAAAGCGCAACGGGAAGAACATAGCCAGACCGCCAGTGTTCGGAGAGCGCCAATCAGAGCAGCCAAAGTGACACTTCCACACACGTACCCTCTGCCTCCTTTTCCCTGAAGGGTCACGTTCAGACACTCGATGACGTCGTTGATTGCTCCCTTGTGTTGCTCCAGCAAGTCCCTGCCCTTGCCATATTCATCTGCCCCCGCAAGGAAAATAAGTGCGCAGTTGAGGACGATGCGTTCCACGCCTTTCGTCTTAGGGATGCCGTCGTGGATGATGGAAAGAAGGCCGGCCGTCTTGAGGGCTGGTCTGGCCGCGCTCCACTAGGACACACGCATCACACGAATTGGAGAATTTTTGGTCTCAACCCGAAAGGGAGCAGAGCAGGAGCAGAGAACGGAGAGTACGGTGCACCTGAGTTAAGTTCATGATAGAAGAGATGGCAAGATACTTGACACTGATTTGGTTCGAGTCGTTCCATGCATATCTGACAAAAATCAAAAGGCCATCAACGTGTTGAACCGTGATCCGCCTCGTGCGCGTTTTACCTGTCATCTTTAAGCACCCTGATCAAGGGTAGGTGAGCATCTGTTTCGATGATCATTTCGGCATAATTTTTCGTTTTTGAAAAGTCGCCAATAATGTTGAGAAGAGACATGTATTCGATAGTTATCTGAACGGGAGTAGAAAATAAAACTAGAAAAGAGCAAAAACAATGTAAAAAAACATGGGGTGTCTTACCTGCTGGGTGGTGAAGGCAGCGCACAAATTGAAAATTCCCAGGTCTGCCAAACCCTGCTGGTAGTAAGGTGAGTTGGCCATGCCGGTGAGTTTGAGTGCAGCGGTTTTCCATTCGGCCTTTGAACAGAAACGTAAGATATAGCTACGAAGCAGCAGCAGAGCTTTAAGAGCAGTTTGAGCACCTTGCTCAGGCTGGGAGTGGACATTTTTTTCAAAATGGCTTCGGCATCTGCAAGCGTTGGAGCGGCTCTAACCCTAACCGGAACGTATGAAGCCGCGTGATGAAGGGAGAGGGAATTTAGAATTGTGAAGCTTAGCTCGCCTGGACGGGGCAACCTTGTCCTCCCTGTCTCCATCATCATAACGAACAGCGTAGAAGTTACCCGGTCCCAGCCTGGAGATGACTCCAGGAAAATAGTTGCCATAGCCCTTGAAGTTACTTTCGATTCGGTCCCCGACTTTGAACAACAATTCCACAGGCTTGTCATTGACTCTTCTCCGCAGTCTTTCTGCCGGCATGGCCTTTTCTCTGTACAACGCGCTGATTGAAGCAACAAACAACTGAAATCAAAATCAGGAGGATATACTTGTCTCCATCATCATAATCGACGTCGAAAACCGACTTCAACTTCAGTTGATAGACTTTCACGACAACTCCTGGGTACCACACCCCAAAGTTTTGAAAATTGCCCTCGACACTTTCGCCAACTTTGTACGTTTGCAGCGCTTTGGGAATACGGATCAAGCTGGGGTTGACATTCTTTTCTTTGTCGCCGTCATCATAATCAATGCTATAGTTGCCTTCATCATTGGGGCCTGCAGCGATTTTGCCCTGATAGAAAGAGCCACATCCTTGGTAGTTGCCCTCGATAACATCTCCGACTTTAAAGGAAAACGGGCGCTGAACACGGCTCGCAGGCACGCTTTCGACGTCCCCATCATCATAGTTGATTGTAAAGAGGGCCCCACCGAGCCCAGAAGCAATGGAAGCAATCTTTCCTGGATACCATATTCCCACGCCTTTATAGTTTCCTTGTACCCTTTCCCCAACTTTGAACGACATGCCCTGCAAAAAACGAGGCTGAGGGAAGAAGGGAGGCTGAGAACGGGTAAATGAGAAAGAGAGCAGGCGGTCGTTCGGAGCCAAAATGCAAAAGTTCACTGCCTGAACGCACACAAAAGAGTGCAGGCAAACTGGGCAACTAGATAACGTTTAAAATTTGGCTTTATTTTGAGACTCTCCTGCACGCCACCATCAATCATTCGACAGCAATCCACTCAACATTGCTTCCTCGAGCCCCAATGTCCAGGCAAACTCTACCAAACAGTTATATTTCCACCAAGGCGATCGGGAAGGATAAGGAGGACCGCCTTGTTTGTCTGCGGGGCTGCCCGGGTTCGATGAGAAAAATTCAGACAAAGAGAGCAGCGGAAGCTGTTGAAGGACCGTCCAGATGGTGTCTTCGTCAGCACTTAAGATTTCATTTCGGTGTATAACAACAAGCGCAAGCGCTGTTCTGACCAGAACCTGAATGGGATCAAGCAAATAGTATCAAAGAAGAGCAAAAAATAGAAGGGTCAATGGGCACAAGGTGGAGTGGAGTGATTTTTCATTGCCTCAAGTGGCCGCCTCAGTGCCCTCCACTCAGCACACGCTTGGGGATACCGCTTGCTCTTCCAGGCACCGATTGATACCGATTCCGCCTGGGTGCCACAGTTAAATTTTGCAACTACAAGTTGAACTACGTTCAAAGGTACGATTTACCTCGAAAACATTAATCCAAATGGAAAGCGCAAGAGGTACAGTCGAAGTGAGCTGCACGTCGCGAGTTGGAAGTGACGAGGGTGAAGACGGAACGGATAATGAGGAAGGAGGAGGAACGACAAATAGAGAAAGAAAAAACTGGCCGATGAAAGAGTGCGGGCTTTCTGGAAGTAACTCGCAGAGCTTGGCGTGACACTCTGAAGAGACGGTTGGAAGGGCTTTTTTGAAGACACGGCGGCACCTGCAAGGAACGATGGGAATGAAAACGAGATAAATTTTTGGCGAGTAGATGAACATTGAATGAAAACGAAATAAAATTTTGGCGAGTAGATGAACATTTTTCGAAAACCTGTCAAAACCAGGTATCTTCTTTTGAAACATGGACTGAAAGCGGCTCACTATCCCCACCATCAGCCAAAAACAAGTTTCCAAGCACAAAGCGTCATTCTTTCGGATCTCCGCCTCAGACTTTCCGGCTGAATCGCCTGAAGAGCGCGTCAAAGCCGAAGCTGTCGTCTGTTTCTCTGCCTCTGCAGTCATGTCTGATACGCTCTTCCAAGCTGATGGCGAAAAGGGAAACGACGCCAACAATGCCCCCGCCACAAAGTTCAGTCCTTGGCAGTAGCCAATGCTGAAAAAAATCATGAATGAATAACGTTGAAAAACCGGCGGTGAAGAAGCAACAAACAAAACCAGCAACCTGGGATTGAAAACAGCGAAGCTTTCGAGAAGGGTTTTCAGGAGTAGCTCGCCGAGACTCGCGTGGGAAAACCCGGCAGACTTTGGCAACTTGCAACAAAAGATGGGGCCAATGAGCGTGCGGTGCAGGTCTCTCTTGATGGCACTCCTCCGACCAGGAGTCAGCACGTTAGTCCTGCTCTTTGTGAAAGTGTGCTGAAACACACCCTGGTTTTTGGAGAGAAGACTGCTGACGCCCACCAATTGCAGTAGCTTCACTACAAGAGGCTGCAGCTGCACCACATCCTCGGCGCTGAAGCCGACACTTTTGCTACCGTCCCCGCCCTTTGGCCAACGAATTGCATTCATCACGCTGGGATTCTGCCACAAAACAACTCCTTTACAAAAACTACTTTGAGTACAGGGAATATAAACATACAAAGAAGGCCGGTGTGAGGAGAATTTGGTCGGCTAACCAAGAGATCGCTCCAAAAGCTTCCCAAATATACTTTATTATTATTTCGCTGCTTTGGTGTGAGCGTTTGAACACAGCACCGAGCACAAAGGTTAAAAAGGCACCAAACGGAGCAAAGTTCATGCGACAACGAGAAAAGGGATGCATGAAAATGCAGGAAAAAGAAAGGTTGCAATGATCCAGGCAATGAGCACGTAAAAGGCAGCACGCACCCACTAATAATATAGCACATTTTTTTCACTTGTATTTTTACAGTTGGCATTATTATCTTGGACTTCCAGCCGTCCAGCATGGGCATGCTGTCCAGGTGTAACAGTTTCAAAAGAAAAACTGTACCCCAGCACCACTTGTAGATGCGTTGCTGCTTCTCGTGCTGTCCGCCATCACCGAGCGCCTACTTGGAGAATTGCTCCCAAGCCCAATCAAGGGGCTATGTCCATTGCGAACAAGCGTGCCATAGTTTCGGAGCCATGGCTGCAGCTTTTCGTCGATGCCACCGTCATCAATGTTCCCCCCTGCTTGCTTGAAACCGGCCTCCTCTCTTTCTTTAGCGCTAGACAGACTACGACTGCTTGGAGGGAGAAAGATCTCAGCCTCCCCATCTAATTCCATGAGCCCAGTGAAGTTCCCCCTGCAGAGTCTCTGACACGTTGTGCTGTGGGCCTGCGATGCATGGAGGAGCAGTTCAAGCTTTTGCAAAGAGGCGGTATATAAAATTTTACCAGATATGGAAGGAAAGGAAGCTCACACTCTGTGGGAGCTTTGTGTCCCACGCTGCTTGCAGTCACACGCAGTTTCGTCGAAGGAACAGCAAAGAAGTCAATGTGAGAATTGTAAGCAACAATGATGGCCCATGTATCCTCTTCGTCGTCACTGAAGGCGGGAAGGGAATCTGCACAACACAGACACCCTGCTTGCGGAAAACTCGCTAGGATCGCTAAATAGAAAGTTGCAACCTTGGTTCAATCTTGTGGTTTGCAAACCAATGACAGGTCCCACCTACAAATCAACAATTTTCGATTCCTACCATTTCTAACTTTTATTTTGAATCATCAAGTATTACCAGCGGAGCGCACCCTGACCACGCGCCGAACTTGATACATAAAAACAAACAAAATAAAACAAAAGCGGGAAGAGACAAAAGCGGGAAGAAGTGAGTGCCAGCAAAGAGCCCAAAACCTACCATAGATGACCGCAAGCATTTTGTTAGTGGCAAAGAGGGTTTCTCTAGCAGTAAATGTTGATCATGATTCTGACGAGTGTATTTGAGCGATGCATGCAAGCAGCGCTCTATGTCAACGAGTCTGATCTCCCCCAACTGATCTCCCACAATTAGCATCCAAGTTGCGGGTGAAAGACTTGCAGTTTGCCTTTTGTCGTCGAGCCCAATGTCATGACTCGGTTGTCCGAATGTATGCAGCGCACTTACACCATTAGGCTGGAATGCTCTGCACAGCAGCCGTGCACCTGCGGTTGGCTTCGATTGTGTTTTAGATGTTTGATGATCAATCATCACTTCCCAAATGCACACGGATCCTGCCATCGCCTCGGAAGAAGTCAGTTCGCGGCAAAATCCGGCCACAACAAAAAAACGATTTTTGAATCGCAAGACTTTGATGGATGAAACCGAGCCACACCTGAAGAATCACAAGCTAGTTGAGCACGCGCACCAAAAATCAAAAAGGCACATCAAAAAAACCCCAGCAAATCAGCATCGTTAAGACAGAGCATCCTCGTGTTACTTTTTAGCTCCCAAATGGAAATCGAACCGTCCAGTGAGGCAGAACAAAGCATATCTCCACCTTGAAATCACGAAATGAGCCCAACGTAGTGAAAGTGGTCAATCACAAAATAAACCCTTCATAAGTTGGAGACAGGAAATTGGCCCCGAATGCCCGTTTCGTTTCGGCATGGCTCGAATGCATTTGAACGATTCCCAATTATAAAAGCGGATTGCCCGATCAGAGCTACCTGCTACCTGAAAAAAAATTTTACGATCGATGCAAACAACAAATTTAAGCGCAGGTACGGTGCATAGTTATGAGCTGAGTTAATGAGAAGAAGCAAACGATGAGAAGAAGAAGCAAGCGAATGAAGCACGGTGCGACAAATGCATTTCCATAACTGTTTGGCTTACAATGAATTCTGCCGACATTGAGACGCACGTAAACTCAGCGTTTCGACCTTCAATAGAAAAAAATGTTGTCCCTGGTGCTTTTGAATTGACACAGCTGGCATACCTTCTAGCCTCAGCGAGCCAAGTGGCTTAAATGTCCCCAGCGAGACCAAGCGGAGCTCTCTTCCTATGCATATTCCGACCACCCTTTGCTCGAAGTTTGCGCGAATGCAGGAGGATCTGCTTTTTATTCCATGATGATAGTGAATCCCTTGCATTTTTATAGCATCAACACGTTTCTCTGCTTGGCCTTCTTTTGGCTGAATCTGGATTTCATCGCATTGTTTGCGATCCTCGTTTGCATTGCAGGTCAAGCAAAATGTGAATTCGCGGAAGGAGAACAAATCCCTCCATTTAGTCATTGCTTGAAACTGTTTTCCAAAGCGAGCAGTGACACAACGGGACCGAAATATTTTGAGTGAGAGACAGCTCCTTTCGCACTCGTCTGCTGAGGGAACGAGGAAAGTACTGGTCTTGATTGTGCTTTCATCTCCAGGCCACGCGCGAGACAGCCAAGCGTTCCACAGCCATTCAGAGTTGAGTACTTCTTTTCTAAATTCGGTGGAAACAAGTAGCAGGGTGCAAGCTTGACATGGACACAAGACCTCAAAAATTTTCAGCCTGGAACAGTGGAATGTTTGAAATTAGTTCGCACTCGCGTTTGGTTCCCACAGCGCACACGTTGAGGACTGAGCATGCAGCGAGTTTTACCACAGCGCGACTGGCAATTCCATGTTCTCCTCCACGCACGGAGGTAAGCCTTTGAAGGAAAAGCTTCAAGCTGTTGACACAAAACCTACATATGTGTTCGTGGTAATGTGATAGGCCATCAAAAAGCAGCCATGCCCTCGTTCCCGCCCACCATCCACCCACGCAGTGCCAGCCAGCATACAAATCAGTCAAACCAAAAACTTCCCAAATATACTTTATTATTATTTCGCTGCTTTGGTGTGAGCGTTTGAACACAGCACCGAGCACAAAGAGTAAAAAGGCACCAAACGGAGCAAAGTCCATGCGACAACGAGAAAAGGGATGCATGAAAATGCAGGAAAAAGAAAGGTTGCAATGATCCAGGCAATTCAGGCAATGAGCACGAAAAAGACAGCACGCGCAAGCATGATAATTAACAATTTCTTAGTAGTTAGGACTACTACCAGTACGCTTGACTCACTTCTCATCATCAGTCATCAGTCTCAGTCAGGCGTCAGTCGTCAAGAACTACTCAGTCAGTCGCTCAGTCGCTACTGAGCCTTTATTTATATTAAACTGAGTCAAATATTATCATAATGACATAACGAACATGCCGGATCGATATTGACTCTCGGTGCATTGATATTAATAATATTGAAAAATAACAGCAGTCGTTTACGATAGAGACATCTCAAAATCTTCTTTAGAGAACCCTTTGGAAGACGAACTGGAAACTTCAAACACCATTTCTTTCAACTGCTCCTTTGTGAATGAATACCCCAACTTACTAAAAACCCTGCCAAGATCCCCGGCCTCGACTCTCCCATCTTGGTCGGCGTCCAGTTCCTTAAAAGCCTCGTCCGTCTCTTCCTGCACAACCACATAAAAAAAAACTTAATATGGCCGTAGGAAAGCAGCACAGGAAAAAAAAAACACAAAAAATATATGGTTTTGAAAGTGAAGAAGGCGGCGAATGGGACCTTTGTTTTTGTTGCATCATAGGACCGCGTCATTAACACGACAAAGTTGTCAAAATTCAAAGTCTTTTCTCCATATCCAACATCTGCACAAAACAAAACAACTTTGTGAATATAAAAAGCGCCAATTTAAAGCGAACAATGACGAGGCGACCGATATCTGCAATCAAATCCTTGACTTCCCACTCTGATTTTCTCACACCCAACGAATGAAGAACGGTGACAAAAACAGCCCTGTGGAGAACACGATTTGGTTACACTGTTATTTTGGCTATGGTACAGCAAAACAGCAGCGTACGCAGAAATATATCCTTGGTTTTGTGAGTCTAGCTGGTCCCAAATAGAGCGCAAGCCTGCCAGCTCCTCTTCCCCCAGCAGGTGCGCCATCACCGTCGAGCCAAGCCACAAGAACGCGAGACTTTCTATGCAGAGACAAAAGCGGCACACAATAAGCACATACACTAAGCACAAGTACTAAGCACAAACACTAAGCACAAACACTAAGCACACTAAGCTCCACACATTAAAATTGATGAACTCCAGGTTCAAGCGGAATTCCCACATTTTGCAGTCACTGCATCTTTGCGCAACTACGTAAAGTGTCGCAGAGCATCGCCCAGCATCGCCTATCTCGCCATCCTTTCACAGACAAGTAAGGTGTGACATTATTGGTCCGGTTTCGTCCAAAGGCTGGTTGTTGTAGTCAGTTCAGCAGCAGTGAGGAGTTTTTTTTGACTTGAGTGAAGAAATTTACCTCGATCCCTTATTGTCGACACAAAATTGAATTGATTTTTGCTTGTTAAAATGACAAAGCCATGAAAGGTTTGTTATGAGGTTGCTTAACAACACATGACCTCTCAACTATGCACATAGCATCTGTGTGGGTAGCATCCACTTTCTTCGAAGTTTGTGTATTTCGGATCAAGCCGTTATAAACAACCTCGCGGTAGTCGCAGCTAGTCGTAGATGTGTTTGGGTGCATGTACTATACTTGCTAGTGCTTGTATTGGGCTCGTGCGAGCATGTATGCATGTGTTACGTGCCCTTTACGTTTTTGTTTAGTGGTTTTTTCTGTACATGTTGTTTCGGACGTCATTTTTCACTCTGTTGGCTTCCGTAGGAGAGTACTGGCCTTCCAACACCTTCTACATGTCCAAGTTATCATGTCTATACACTTTTCCACCCCCTACACACCCACAGGACACGTATTGACGAT
>JACKZZ010022822.1_pt1 | contig 16199 bp, 14 predicted proteins | sample 8027871 | NCBI WGS metagenome assembly JACKZZ01 (sample SAMN15724774, study PRJNA655200) | protist metagenome | isolation source: fluorescence activated cell sorting (FACS) single amplified genomes of... | place: USA: West Boothbay Harbor, Gulf of Maine | collected 2000-07-19
TGATGATGAACCAGAAGTAAGTTTTCACCACTATTCCCGTCTTTCTCTCTCTCGCTCGCTCTCTCTCTCACACACACATGCATAGTCATTCATTCCGATTCTTCCTTTGCTCCTCTGTCCCCAACTTATAACTTTCGTCTTCCCATTTCTTTCTATCTCTCGCTCTTTTATCCTCCCGCGATCATCAGCCGGGACATGAAGATTGGCAAAGGAAAAGAAAGAAGTGGCGGGTCCAAACCTTTAAGAAGTGACGATGCTTTTCACCCTCTCTCTTTCTCTCTCTCTCTCTATAAATTTCTTCGTATTCACTCATATTTCTCGTTGTCTTGTTCCTTGTTTGGTAGGAATCGACACGTTGTTGGTTACAAAGCACTTCTAGAGGAGCTGAGTGCGTCTCTCTATCTCTCTATTTATATCACCTCTCTCGTCAGTCATTCCTCTTAATCAACAACGTCTTTTGTCATGCATATGTGCTTCCAGACGGTTCAAGGGGCCGTATTAAAGGCATCAAAGCCGGACAGAACTTCCTGGATTTTGTTCCGCCTCCTTCTGCCATTACTACCGCAACTTGGGCAGGTACGGACAGGGGCCGCTTTACGCTCCTCTGTGTGTGTGTGTGTGTGTGTCTGTGTCTGTGTCATCCCTCTCTCTTTTGAGGGTGCAGGTTGCAAGTGAAATCTATTTTCTTTCTGGTTTCCCTTTAACATTCTTTCAATTTTTCTGGTGGTACAGCGTCACGTGCCACGGCTGGTGAGGAAGAAGAGGAGGGTAATGGAGAAGGAGACGAACACGGAATCAGAGGATCAATGAAACCAACCCCTCCAGGTACAGTTCTAATCCTCCCCATTCATGTCTTCATCCTCATCCTCATCCTCTCATTACATATAGGAGGCAAAGATCGTGCTGGCACAGGAGCAAGAAGTCCAAGGGCAACCAAGGTACTCTCTTTCTCTCCCCTTATGGAAGCATACAGGATACATACATGTCATCCTCATCCTCATAATCATCCTCATCGCCTGTAATTAAACAGGGATTAGGGTCTATGCGTCCAGGGATGATGGTGCAACAACTAGAGGACAAACTACAACGGACCGATGCCAAGTGCGATTTTCTTCATCCTCATATTCATCCTCCTTTCCTCAGCACCTCAATTATTATCATTGTATTGCCTTTGTTGACGATTTCCTCCACATCCTCATTATCCCTTAGGTTTGCTCAACAGCATGCGAACGCAATGAAAGCACTTGCTCTGAGAAAAAGTCAAAACTTTAAAGTGGCGAATAAAAGAGGTGTGGAGCATCTCCAGATATCTTCATCCTTTTCATTTGGTCCCTTAACTTCATCATTGTTATCACTGAATTATGACTCACTTCATCTCTTCGTCAACCTCATCTGATTCAGGTCGTCGTGTGTCAATCGTTGCGGGAAGCACCGCGTCCGCGGCAACGGCCGATTCCGCCAATAAAAAGAAACCTTACAATCGGTTCGTTTCTCTCTCTTCTTCTTCATCTTCTTCCTCTTCTTCATCATCACTTATCTCCCCATTCTCTTGCTCTTCTGTAGCACCTCCATCTCTTCGCGTTCAGGGGGTGCTCCCACCCCTCCGATGTCGGTAGTAAGTTCAGGGATGGTGTCCAACCGATCAGGTGGAGACCTCAAAGACCTGCCCCACGGTAGCAAAGGAAACTCTCCCGCATATACCAAGGTATTTTCTCATCCTTGTCCTCATCCTCTCATTCTCCCTCTCTATCATTCTTTGCATCGTTTTCATCATTATCGTGATGACCCTTGTCATTCTCACTGTGTAGCGTGAACTGCGTGTCAAAACTACAGCCGAGAAACGATCGCCAGGCACACGTCACGGCAGGTAGACGGGTTTCTCTCTATAGATAAATGTGTGTGTGTGTGTGTGCGTGCGTTAATTCATATTCTCTCTCTCTCTCCCCATCCTCTGCTTCCAGTCTTCCTGCACCTCCCTTTCTCAAATCGTTGAGTCCAAGTGAAGATACTACTACCAGCACCTCTGGTAGTCCCTCTTCGGCATTGCTTTCTACCATGAAATCGTTCCATTCCGTCAAAACATCTCGGTAAGACTCCTACTGCCTCTCCTTCTCTCTGTATCATCCTTTCCCTCAACTTCACCTTCATTCCAGGAGCCGTGGTAGTAGGTTTGGAAGCATGGATTGGGATGTGGGAGGAGGGGGAGATTATTCCCCGTTCTTTGGATCCCGTAGTTTGGTAGATGAAGACAAAGAAGATGAAGTGGAGGACGAATGCGAACCTTCATCTTCGTACCAGAGAAAAAATCTGATGGAAATTGCCATGGAATTAGGTTGGTCTTTAGTGCACCCTCTCTCTCTCTCTCTCTTTCAAACACACACATACAGTTTCCTCCGCATCATGATGATTATTCTTTTTCATTGTCCATAGATCGGGAATCTCCTCCTCCTGTACACCGTGTGCGGAAGGCGCGAACGAAGAAAATTCCGGCTTACGTTGTTAATGTTAAACGTCGATCTCCTCAGACCGTGGAAATGCTGAATAAAGTCTTGTCTGAGGTATCTCTCTCTTGCACTCTTCTTCACTGCACGCACCACTTGTGTGTGTGTGTGTCGTATTTCGTGCACTGGCTCTCTTGCTTACTCATTTTCCTTTTTCTTCCTCCACAGCAAAAGAAGACCATTCAGGGCACAAGACAGGAGTTGCTCACGCTGCTGAACTTTGGATCAGCATTGCCGGTACATGCAGACTCACATCAAGATGTATACACGTGCAAACTTCTCATTTCGATCACCTTCTTCTTCATCCCCATCGCCCAGCAACGGCCTGCCACTGGTACGGGTCGCAGCAACGCCCCTAGCAGTAGTCGGATCAATCGTACCAGTAGCCGGATGAAACGTCAGACGAAATCGTCAGACGGTAACGCTGTTCGGCCGGCCACTAGTATGGGTGCGTCTCTCATCCGTCTTGGCCTCTCGGCGTCACCTCATCGTCTATGCTCTACTCTTCTTCTTCGTCGGAATGAAAATTACGATGATTCTGACTGTCATGTTTGGATTTTCCTGCTCTAACGATGACGTCACTACCTCCCCTGCTCAGGTGCAAGTGGTCCCGAGACTGAATACAAAAACATTCTCCATCTCAATCGTATGACTGAGATGGATCCTGCCTACCAACTCCTTCTCGCATGCGACTCCTTTGTAGAAGAACAGCAGATGCGAATGGTAAGAAAGTAGATGCTCCGTGCCCCACTCTCCCCTCCCTCTCTCATTCTCATTCTATCCGCTCTCCTTTCCCTCCTTCATCTCTGCCATCCATGCTCTCTTGATCTCTCGAACAAACCATCGTAGTCCAAGCTTCGAGGGGAGTTGGATTCAATCAAGTTTGAAAGACCCGCCAACTTTACTAGGAAATTCAAATCATTCCAACTCAACACCTATGGACACAGGTGAGACGCAATCCTCATCCTGCCCGTCAGGGTTTGCATCATGATCATCCCAACCATCGTTTACATTCTCCTCATCCTCATCTTTCGTGTCATCATCACACACCCCAGCGAAATGTCTTCAAGTTTCACCGTTGACATCAAAAGCATGAGGTTAGGCGCTGAAAAACTCAAACTTGTCACCAAGATTGAAAATTTACAGGTGAGAGACAAACACACAGCGAGAGAAAGAGAGAGCGTGTATGGATGAGGGTGCATGAAATTTACTAAAGGCCGAGATCTTGTTTCAGTGGGTGCCTACCATGATCGTGATTTCATACAAAATACTGACCGTCATCTCTCGCTCTCTCTCAGCAACAAACTTGGTTTGATCAGTTAATTGAGCGGGCTCAGGAAGCAGGACAGCCTTTGTCAAACCCAGAATTGCGCTTCATCATTGCCCTCCGGCGTGTAGTAGAAGACGGGTGGAGGGTCGATGAAAACCTCTTCAAAATGGTGATCATCTATACCCTTCTCTTCCTCATCCTTCGATTTTCCTCATCCTTTGTCCTCGTCCCTTTTGTCTGAAATCACAGATCCTTCTCAACGCTATCAAACGCGACGATCACAAGAGTATTCCCTTGCAGAAACTTATTTCTTTAGTTCGAGAAGACGTATTGAACATGGACCACAAAGCATACCATTCCTTTCTCAGGGTGCGCCTCTCTCTCTCTCTCTTTCTTTCTTTCTTTCTTTCTCTCTATTTCTTTTGCACTTTTATCATCTCTGGCCCTCTCTCTCTTTCATTCGTTCCCCTTTCCAGTCCAACAATCTATTTGTACCCAGTACATTGATGGCAGAAATGAAATCTATCCGGAATCGGGAACTTGCATCGCGGGAGAGAGAAATGCAACCAAGAGTGTCAGCGGCAGGGACGTTAAGGGCAACGCTAGTGGCGGCTAAATGGAGACGGTAGTGCTATCATCACCATGTCTCTCTCTCTCTTTCTCTTACTTACTTTTGGAAGCTATCGTAATTTGTTAAATTACCGCCACTCTCACGATTACGATTGCATTTCTTCCCTCTGTCTCTCTCCCTTCCACTTTCTTCTTAGTACCACGAAAGCAAGCTCTAGAAACCTCTTAGGTGATGACTCTTCAGACAATGACAGCGTCTTCTCTCTCTCTCCCCGGGCATCGCCTTCACCTGCAACATCACGAAGGTTTGACTCTCTTTATCCACTCATATTTCTCCTCGAAATCTTTTGCGTGTATGTGTCGTGTATGTGTGTGTGTGAGAGAGAGAGAGAGAGGGAGAGAAAGAGTTTAAGCGTCATGTTTCAACAATGAAACACTCGGAATTGCACATATGCTTTCCACTGTTCACATCATCATCATCCTTCTCCTTCTTATCCCAGATTTCTCGGAGGCAGCAGCAGCAAGTCGTCCTCCCCTTCGGTGAGTGGTAGCAAACCTCTATCTGACAGTAGAAAATCGTCTTTTCGTTCCACCAAGACTCAAAATACTGGCGGAGAAGAGGGGGAATTAGAATTAGCGAGGTAAAAAAAGAGAGGCAGAGAAAGACAGAGAAAGGCAGCATCATGCACTTGCTTTATATTCATTGGATCTACGACGAATCAATACAATAATCAACGGGGTGGGTAGTATCAAGGGGTCATCGCAATATAAAAGTGGAACTGCGGGTATCATGGGTGGAGTGTGGAGTGCCGAGGTTCTCACCTTTTCCGAGGGTAGTACTTAGCAGGTGGGGTAGTGAGTCGTGAACCTGGGTGGCTAGCTAGTAGTAGTGGAACACACCATCAAACGTAGCAGGGAAACTCAATCTTTTATCTCTATAAAAAACGCACCAGCCGTTTTCACAGCAAGCTTGTCCATAATTCCTCGTTGACTCGCTCTTTTAGAAGAGAATATCACCTTTCTAGGCCCCTTTTGATGAATTTTAGTCCCTCTGTGGCAGAAAGTAACCTGAAGTAGGTCAGTTTGTTCATATAGTATTATGATTGCAAATGACGAGGTGGGTACTTTAAATAAATATTCAAAAGTCGAAAGCTTGTCTAACCAATATCTTAATACCTCTCCGTACGTACAAATTCTCTTTATAATCGATGTTATACTACTCAATGATTACATGCCTATTAAAATTTAGTCTCAGAAAGGACTTCATCATGCAATATTCGCGAAGATAATAAGGCGCGCTCTCTCAGAATTCGACTTCGTGCTTGTCGTTGCTCTTCTCACCACCATATTGTGAATTTCTGGATCTGATACTTTCCAAATGTACATATATATACACTTGATTATGTCCGTGTGCCCAAAATTTATCCCAAAATTACTCTGCGTCATGACGCATTGCGTGAAATATGCGGACGAAGCAAAATCGAGTCAGCGAATATCAATGTATCCTCGTCTGTACAGCTTCAGCGTGTCTAAATCACCGTATTGTAATGAATTAGAACGAATACCCCGTCATATTACCTTAGCCCTTGGTTTTTGTCTCTTTCGTTGCTGTGTTTGTGCTTCATTCAGCACATCTCTTTCATCGCGCGCAGCCTCGCTCCTCGCTTTACGACCTCGTGGTGCAAAGCACCAAGAACGTAGCAGACGGTTCTCCTTCGTCTCCACACGAGGCTGGTCTCACGATGTTATATCCCCCTCCTCTTTTTGCAGAAAATGGGCCTGAAAGAACAAATAGTTGATTTCGTTAACCCGAAGCTGAAGGGGTACGACCGGCCTGTGTTTGTGGCCATGATCGTCATGGCCGCGACGTACGCGGTGGTTGGAATCGTCTTCACTATGAACTCTGCCAGCAGTTGCGTGGAGCAATCAGTGATCCTCAAAGGGTGGCAAGTCGTAAATATGATCGAGAATAACGAGTAAGTATGCCGCTGCTTCTTCTCCCTTCTTGCTTTGTTCTCGTATTTTAATTTCTCATACAAGAGACTAACGCATGTTTCGTCTTCTTTCGCTTCCACTGTCCCCAGGGTTGCATGCGTTCGCTTCGTCGACAAACTGGTCAATGGAGACGAAGTCCCTACGCTATCCGGTTGTGGAATCCCCCAATCCTTACCCTATAAAGATAGTATGGGCATGAGCTTCGAGCGGCCCTCCGGTTTTAAATTCTGTGAGGGGTCAGATCAGGAGTCAGGAACTTATGATGGTACTAATGACTGCGATCTCCTGTCGCACGATCTCCATTGGATGAACTTTGATAAGTGCACTCCCGCCGGAACGATCTTGGGTGCCTCCCTTGGTTATGCAGGAGCAATTGAGGCCGTTTTGACAATTATCCTCGTCAAGATCTTGCTTGGCGCGGGATGCATCAAGAAGGATGGTGATGTAACCTTGAATGAATACACCAAGACGGAAATCCAGAAGATGATTGATGCCTCCAAGGATGGCGAGACCAAGGACGTCTAGCTTAGCTACTGTAGTAGGGCGATCGAAATAGAAAAGGTTTAGAAAATATACACATCGTTCTGTAGCGTTGCCTTCTTTTCTTCCCTTCATCTTCTACTACGAGGCTGGGTATGAATCTTGTATGCTGAATGTCACAAAAACATCTTAAATTTTGAGAATATGCTGGCCAGTCGAATGCACGCAAATGAGAAAAAATTTGACATCACACCACGCATATCAATAATCTAGAGGGATGAGAAAGTATCCCACAGCCAAAACTGCTGGGGAGTTTGTCGTTGTGTAGATCGCTAGCTGGTGCCAGCAGCTCCTACGAGTAGCTACTCCCTTGTACGTAGCAGTAACACTAAGTATAGCTGGCTTCCTTCCTTGCTCACTGTGCACTGCAATGCTTTATATACGGTGATTCCTTTCTGCATTAGAATGTACAGTCTATACTTAATCAACACTGCTGGTGTGCTTCTTTTTATGCCTGGGGGATTTGTTGGGGTAGCAAATACTTCCCACAAGCGCTCGAGCAGGCTCGGGACTGCTCGGGAGCCGTAGCATCTTAGCTGATTGCACAAAGTTGACTGTCCCTCTTATTGTTATTAAATTGTTTTGAACATTACTATGTAACAGCATTGTAGCACAGGGTCGTGATATTTTTGACGCCACTCTCACACGACGACATCATCAGGCACCACAGCCACCACACGACCCGCCGAGGACAACTAACTTTTTTATGTAATTTAAAGGTTCATACTTGCTCTAATTCATTGAAAACCAGCTGCATTGATCATATGTGGATCTGGCTCCAATTTTACACCAGATTGATGAGCTTCACTCCTGCGGCCTTGCATTTATTAACGACCTGTTGAGGACAGACACGAAGAAATCAGTGCGATTAGATGCACTGATAACGACGACGATGGGTGTGATGAGGATAACGACGACGATGGTAGTAATGAAGTGGTCGAGTGCGCGACCTCGATTGGGTTCTGAAGAAATCCAGTTCCGAAGGTTCCATATCCTGTACAGTAAATCAGGACAAGGAGAGTCAGGCATGACGACAATGAAAATGAGGATACAGATGTTGACAAAGAAGGGGATGAAGATGAGGAGGAGGATTTACCAGGGATGTGAGCGGCACGTGTTGCGTTCATCACCATAAATACATTCTCATAACCAGCACTCGCCGCATTCACTGCAGAGAGCGAGAGAGAAGAGAGGGGCGTAAAATGGAAATAATTAAAATGAAAAGATGTACGGAAGAAAAGAGAAACTGAAGACCGCCGTGTACATGCACCAGCAAACAGACGTACATGCGGTGTCTAAGACGCAATAGTCCATGGCTAAACCACACACGAAGAGGTTTCTTTTCTTTCCTTCCCCTCCTTCAGCTCCTCCACTGATAACATCGTCAAGGGGGGTCTAGACCAGAGAAGAAAGTGCAGTGACAGTGATAAGAGGAAGGTTATCAAGACGGTCGTGACTTGGTCGTGGTAGAGACGATGCTGATGGTAATGAGTGAAGGAGAAGGAGAAGGAGAAGGAGAAGCGATACCTTGCGAGTGATGGCCATGACGTCAGGGGGCGCGTTGACATCGAAAGCAAAGTTGGAACTTTTCAACTCGAACCCTCCGGTCCAGCAGACGCCTAGAGGATAAGATGATAAGCAGGATGAGAGTGGGATGAATAAATAGGAGGAGGAAAAGAAGAGAAGGAAATGCAGATGGCGATAAAGATGCATGCAGACAATGATAGCTTACCGCATGTGACTGTGGTGTCCGTGCTGACCGTCAGTCTTCCATCTGCTGCTGGGACAGAGTAAGGGAAGGCACCAAACGAATCGACTGGAAGAGAGAGAGAGAGAGAATTAGTCACGAAGAAAGTGTGACAGAGAGAAAGGGACAGAGAGAGAGAGCGTACTGGTCTCGTGAAATCCCTTGAAGACAATGTGAACGTCGTCATGTGCTTCTCTTGCTTTCGTCAAAGCCTCGGCTACGGGAGGGAAGAAATGGCTGCCTAAAGAGTGGTGAGAAGATAAGGAGAGGAAACCGAGTATTAATATTATAAAATGATACAGCGACGATACGCCTGGAGATGAGAAGGATGAGCGAAGATGCGGAAAGAAAGATGAGGTTACCTTCAGATCCTTGGACACAGTGAGGAGGGAAGGGGCCACCATGAGGAGCGAAGGAGCAATGATCATCAGGATGGTAATCTCTAGTGGCAATAATCTATCAGGACGAGACAACGACGCAGAGAAGGGGGGGGGAGGAGAAATGAGAATGAAAAGAGAGAGGTGCAGAGAAGAAGGAGGGGGTGCACCTTCCCCTTCCATGCTGCGACGTTTCCGATTAATCCGCACAAGATATCCGATGCTTCAGCTCCTTCTGCAACACCGAAGCGACCGCCTGGGATGTATGATTTGAACGAGGAGAATGAGAGTGAGGAGGAGGAAGAGAAAAAGAAGAAAGGCAAGACGGACACATCAGACGAAAAGAGGACGGAGAGAGATGACCGGTGATAATGAGACGGCAAATAAAAGACGATTGAGAAGAGCAAGCGAAGGTTGGTATCACAGCCATTGATTGATAGTGCAAACGAGGCAGACAGACACCACTCTGGGCCAAAAAGTCTGCTCGCTTGCCTCACCTTTGGGTGCATCTGCAGCCGGTAAAAAATCGTTTTGCATATCCACGACTACCAAAACATCATTGGAGCCTGGTAAAGAAAGGGGTGGGTGGAAAGCATGTCGATGTGAGTACAAGGAGGCTGCGAAGTGTGCGTGTGTATGTGTGTGGGGAACTTGGGAAGTGCTCACGCCAACACAACGAGAACTCGGTTAGTACAATCATACACCCCTCACCCTCTCTTTCTCTTTTTCTATCTGTCTCTGCCCATTTTTCGTTTTCGCTCTATTGATTGCAGGCACTTCAAGAATGAATGTAGAAACGGAGACGTATTGTGAATAAGCAATGCAACAGGTACCGAGAGTACTGATGGAAACATCTTCGAGATTAAATCCTTCTGCGTCTTTTGCGATAGCGAGAAATTCTTTCAAAAGCACTTTAGACATGGTAAAGTTGAATTCTCGATCAGAAATCTTCTGGTGTCGGATAATGATTACATATGTTCATAATGTATGTATTCTACCCCATCTAATCAAGTTCGAAAGTACCACTGCATCAGTAGTAAGAGTCACTGATTAGTGGAATTATTACTCCAGGAAATATACATCGTATGATCGTCACAGATCTCATTCTTACTGGTAGCTTCCCTAGTTCTCATGTGCATGGATACAAAAAGTGTGAAATCATGCGCCGCTCAAGGCTCGAGGCTTCGTCAAGGCGCCGCCGCTCTGCCTCCTCCTGGCCGCACGCCGCACTGGCTGGCTGGCTGGTGATGTTGCTTGGCACTCTTCTTCGCACTCCCTTCTTATTGGCTGTTCCTCGCACAACATCGTAGTGTTTTTACAAACACCAAGAAGCAAGGAGGGTCGTAATCGATTCAATATATATTTATTTATTAATAAAAACATGATGTATATTACATAGGGTTACATCTGTATTCGCTCTATCCATTCCACTAGCTAGTAGGTACTTTCGCTAGCCTCCTAGTAGGGAAGGTCCTCACCAAAAGCTGTTTCATGCATTCGTAGTAGTTGTCCTACTCTCGATATATTGCTCGTCTTCATGAGCGAGTTTCTCATCAGAATCGCTCCTCATCCCACCTGTGTCCTCGTGCTTCCGCCTCTGTACTGATTCTTCTTTATTTCAGGGCGAATGACGACCATGAAGCCTCATTATTCGGCTGTGTCTTGAAGGGGATGAAGATGAAGAAGTAACAAGGAGTGAAGAAGAAGATGACAGCGGCAGGGAGTTGGGACGTCTAGGAACGAAGGAAGGAGATACGACAGCGGTGTTCTCTTCAGCATTACTACCAGAAAAAGAAGCAGAGGCTCTTTCAGTATCCACCAGCAAGCAGCTCTCAGCATCCTGGTCTTCATCCTCCTCAGCAGTCTTGACTTCAACCGCATCTCCCACTGAAGAAGAAGAAGAAGTCCACGATTTCACCCTCGTTGTCACTTTGATCACAGTCGTCTTCGCAAGGCGTAAAGTTTTTGTCGATCTGGAGGAGGAGTGGGAGGTAAAGGCAGCAGAACGGACCCGTTCCTCGAGGGAGGCGGCCTCAGACGAAGCTACTGCCACTTCTGTGTCCATTGTAGCTTCGAGACGCTTTACAATCTGCTGAGGCGATGGTGATGGCGAAATCGCTGTGATGGCGTTGGCTTCCTTTTCTCGCTCCACTGATGCTGCCGCTGCCTTTGAGGAAACGACGACGTTCTTTTTCTGACATGGCGGGAGAATTCTAACCGCATGCACCTCTTCACTGTTCTCCATGACTCGAGGGGCACCTGCAGGATCGATGTACGTAATTGAATAGCTACTACCCTCCTCTTCTTCATCATCGGCATCTTTCAGTTCCATATTGGCCAAATACGAAGGGTCTCCAGCTGAACAACCAGCTTGCACCAGTCTGCGGTGACGTAATTCCATGATTTGCAAGGATCGTGACCTGCTTTTGAACCGGCATCGAGTGTTGGGACGTTTTACGAGGAAAGGGGAGGGCTTGATGAAGAGTTGAGGTAGGTCATATTCAGAATGAAGGAAACTGCGTCCGTTGCTGTTATTAGAGGGGAGAACCGCCGCGGCGTCGGCCCCGCCGGTCACCGGGGGCATCATAGAAACAACAGTATCCTTCTGGAAGGCCCCTCCATGCAGCTTGTAACAGATTTGAAGGGTGCAATTCGGTTGGATATTGTACTCCGATAACCGGACATGTTCGTTAGCGAGGATCTTGGAAGCGTTCATAACGTAAAATGAAGGTTCCACGACACCGCCAGTGCTGGCCGTATTTTTTCTGCGGTGTTTCAATTGGCGAAAATTCATCAATATGGCGGTGATTTCACGTTTCAATTCGTGGACAAGCATGTTTTGATGAACCTCTAGGGTTGTGGTGGTGCCATTCGGTAAAGCAAGGAAAATGGGGGACATGATTTCAGCAAGTAGTTTTCTCGCTTGTGTTTACTTCTTGTTCTTCTTTCCATCCCTTTCCATCTGGCATGCATCCAAAAATAAGGCAACATCAGGTCACCGACATCAGTAAAACAAAAGGCCGTACCATCACGTACCATCACGTACCATCGAGCGGTACCATCAGAGCAGTACCATCAGGTACCATCAGGTACCATCACAATCCCCGATGGTAGGGGTCTTAACATATCATAATCATAACATTGTTGTACTTACCATACACAGTGATGGTACGGATGGTACGGATGGTACACGATGGCAAGTAGCTACTCTAGTAGCTTATTTTCAGGTACTTTCGTTTCTCTCTCCATTTGATTTATCGTTCTAGTTGGTTGAATACAGACGCTCATGTGGTTCTATTTCATAACTATACCCCTATAAACATACCTCGACCTTCAATCACAATGATCTAGTGGCAGTGAGCAGCGAATGGTCCTTCCGAGGCTACCTAGTAGTAGTACTAGCTAGGCGACTGGCTGGCTGCTGCTGGCTGGCTGAGAAGTTGTTCGGAGGAGGCTCAGCCATCGTCCTCTCGTCGTGGAGAGGTCCAAACACGTGCAGCCATTAATGTCTCATTATACGTTCATCGTGCTGGTAGCCTTCAACGTCAAGGATGATCCATTCTAATGGGAGAAACGGGAGAGGACGAAGCCAACAAGAAGCTGCTGTGAGAGTTTTGAAATTTCAAACGAAAAGCATCCCATCCATACGCAATCAAACCACAAATAAGAGGTATACTGATGAAGCATTGAATATATAGCGTATTGGTATCATTTTTGGTGGCATTAACTGGAAATTGGCTAGGAAATTGCTTGCTTAAAAGTGGAAAATTCTGGATTTCTCTGTGGCTGGAGGAAATTGTTTTGTGATGCTGCTGTGGCTGTCTGAGTCTGTTTGCTGAGAAAATTTGCTGGCTGCCAACCATAAATGATACCAATACGCTAAATAGTCAACACAAAACGTTCAGATACGGCATCAGAGACGCGAACTGACCTTCTTACTTGTTGCTTTCGTTTGAAAATTAAATATGCTCTCGAAGAATTCGGAAGGTATCGTCAGTCAAAATCATACCTGGGGAATATATGCAGCGCACACAATCGACGATAAAGGCGTTCTTTTGGGTAAATCAGTGACTAAAAAATTTCAAATCTTCTTCAAATGTTCATTGAATATATAATGCATGTATCAAATTATATTTTTTCCATCAGAAATGCCTCGTGGACTGCACGGCAAAGGGATTTATAACGGTCACGAATTTTGCCCAACTTGCAGGCAATCTGTGCCAGTATACAGAAATGTCTTATCCGGAATCGCTCTACATGGTAGATATGGATGTAGTGCAGAGGCGCGCTTGCCGTTGGCCGGTTCAGGTGGGGAGGCGGACAGCGAAGACGACGATTTCCTCACCAGCAATTCTTCATCGTCATCATCTTCGTCATCGGGTGGAGCATGGGGGGGCATGAGTGTGGAAGGTGGCATGGACGACGACATATTTCCCCTAAACGGAGAAGATAGCAGCAGAAGCAGAAGCAGAAGTAGCAGCGGTAGCCAAGGTTTTCTTGGTGCTTTTTCTTGGTTGTCTGATGATGAGGAGGACGATGATGGCGGCTACATGCCGGACTGTATGGACGATGACGAAGATGACGATAACCATATCATTAGATTGGAAGCCGAAAGAATTGCTCGAGAAAGGCAGGAAAAGGCAGCAGTGAAGCAAAAGATAGACGACATGTGGGACGCGGTTGCAGACAAGTATGGGCTATCTACCAAAGCGGCGTGGTTACTTGGTGAGTTCGTCGAAGAGAAGGGGAGTAAGACGTTGGGTTACTCTATTCTGAAGCTGATTAAAGAAATGAAGGAGCTAGATCCTGATTTCGCGGACACTTTACCTGGTTCCTATGCGACTATTGATAGAGCTTTCACGAAGGCGCTTGAGAAACAAGAGGAAATTGCTCAGCAAGGTCTGGATGCTGATTCATCGTACACTAGCCTCAAGATTATAAGAACAGCTGAGCTGGAGGATCTGTTTTCGGCAAATCCAGCTGATCTTGAGGACTTTGATTTGCCCCCACTGCGTATCAAGAATGTCGGGTTTTAGGATTGTGGCCAGGTGCATGTTTGCCGTTTTTGTATGGTTGAAAATCATCGTCTCTTTGATCCTGCTAGTGCATGCAAGCCTCGAGATTTTCAGAACATTATGTTGGCATGGGGTGTGGGTGTACCAGATCCCGGTGTTGGAGGGGACAGCGAGCATGAAAACGAGACGTATACTGAGATGCTAACACGCTTAACCTTGAGCGGCTTTCACCTTACAAGTGCGCCTCCTTTCTGCGGACACATGGCAGAAATTCACGACGAACGATTTCGAGCCCACCCGGAGCTCTTGAGAGCCGGTAATGCCTTGGAGAAGTCCAAATATGATTCCTTGCACACCCTTGGCAATGGAGTCTGTGCTCGTGTCCTTGACGATATGTGCAGCTTACTGAAGCGTGAAACGTTGGGTTTGAGAGGTTACGGTTCCTTCAAGTCGACTCTGCAAAGAATTAATCGTCACAGAAAATGGTTTGTCCTCCATTGCTTGTTGCTCCCGGTATTTTTCTTTGTCATTGCCCTGTCTAATTTTTTTCTATTCCACCTTCAACTGGGCAATGACACGGGTAAAGGAGAAGCTGGGCATAAAGTTGTGAAGAAATTAAGAAATCGGACGCAGAAAAGGAAGGGTTTGATGGTAACGGCGGGCGATTGCATGGCTTGTTGCTTCCTCTACATACTACCTTTCTATAGTAGCTGCATGCATCTGCTAACTCTAAATATTCAATTTTTATAGGGGATGAACAATTTATGATTAGAAGTGACGTACAATCTATGGTGCTTGCAGATCTCGAGGGTATACGTGCCTTCATTGCGGAAGCAGAAGTAGCCGGAGGAGGTGCTGCTGTTTCCTCGACCCTCAAACAGGGCTTGTTTGGACCAGCGAAGATGAAGGTGGAAGTTGAGTTGCACAGCTCTGGTGATCTTTCATTTACTTGCACTGGAGACTCGTCACGGTTGCACCATGAGTTGTTCCATTCTGATGAGGAAGATGGTGAAAGCATCGTGCTGTCCGAGGTCTTCAAAGATTTTCTCAGCGACTTTTTGCCGAGCAGTGGCTGCATCATCGACGCTGGTGAAAAAGGTGTTCTCTGCCTGTACATGAAATGCCGCTTGGTAGACAAGGTCACGAAGAAGTCAAGAATTGTCTATGCTGACCGCAGATATGGGCAAAACAAACGACGCTTTCGGTCTAGAAACATCAAAATACGTTACGATGCTGTATAGTTCGAATCTAATCTTCCTGCTGGTAGAGGCATCACGAGGAATTACATGAAGATGTTATGTTGTCTCACAATTACGAAAAACAAATAAACAAGCCCTCCTTTTCTGATGGGAAGATCCTTCCGCTCCGGTTTGAATACGTGCTATGACTCTTTCCGTGGAGGACTGGTATACCACGAGCTCTTTCCCTTCAAACAGCTCGTTTCAACGAATATGCTTCGAGCAATTTCTCTCCGTTCTAACGAAACAGTGAAACGGGTAGCACTTCTACAAGAGGAGATCAATACGAGAGTATTTTATCACGTTGTAATATATTGATTACGCTATTACTGTTGTCAATAGTATGTCGTACATAATTAGTAGCTAACTGTGTCCACTTTCTATCTTATGAGCAGCAAAAATCTACTTAGGTTCTTTGAAGCTTGCAGACAGAGATACTATGCAACTTAAAATCTGATCCTATGCAGCCATCAATAATCAGGCAGCCGTCACTAGATACACACTGTAGATTCAGTATTCAAAACATGTGCTGTAAGTGGGTGCATAGCTGGGTAGAGACGCCTTTCTCGTTGTCATCCTCGTCGAGGTGTGCGTTTTGTGTGTGTTGCGTTTCAACCCTCCATCGCTGTCAGAGCAAAGATAGAACCCTCATATCAACCAGAGTATTCCACAGGAATAATTCAATGTATGTTCAGTCTTTGATGTAGAATTCATTCAGTTGCAGCATCTACGCAGAGAAAGAGCAGAGCATTCTATATTTTCAGACACGACAGGAGTGTATATACGGCAATACCTCTCAGAACCAGGATAGCTCTAAACTGTGTACTAAAATATGTCTAGAGGTCACAATAGTATATAAATCAATTCTATATGATAGCACAAATACTGGTTCTGTCTGTGAAGAGAATGAGTGCAGACTTCTTTGTATTTCTGATTGACTTGACAC
>JACKZZ010016931.1_pt1 | contig 16196 bp, 10 predicted proteins | sample 8027871 | NCBI WGS metagenome assembly JACKZZ01 (sample SAMN15724774, study PRJNA655200) | protist metagenome | isolation source: fluorescence activated cell sorting (FACS) single amplified genomes of... | place: USA: West Boothbay Harbor, Gulf of Maine | collected 2000-07-19
CCTTCAAGCATAGCCAGTGACATTTGCTTTACAGCTAGCTTACCATCTGGATATCTTTTTCTCAATGAATGTAGACAAACTTTAGCGTTATTTATATGAATGGGATCAATTCTTTCAACAGAGTTATCATCAACTAATGATGGATTTAATGGTTGAAATTCTTTCATACTACGAATTAATTGAATCCCTTCATCACTATGTGTGAATGATTCTGTATCGTCATCTGTCATGGACATTTTCCCACCTCCACTACCAATAGCCCAGCTAGGAAACCAATATCTCCAATCTAAGAAGAACAATGGTGGCATAGGTGTGCCATACTCTTGTGGTAATACTCTATCTAAATAAAGAGCAAGTACGCCATACAAAATCACATCAAATGCAAGCATACCTAATGTGTCTTGAAAGGAGTAAGCTCCGTCGTCCATATTGTCGAGTTGAACACCAATATTACCATACTCATAACTTGCAATAGCATCAGCACCAAATGCAAATGCTGTTGGTGATAATAATGAGAATAAAAACTTTGGTATTTCTAATTCTTCATCATTTGTATAAAAAAATATATAGCGAGGAAGCAGTGTAGCATAAAGTAGTACTGGTGCTACAATGCTTGCTAATTTTGCATTTGAAAAAAATACAGATACTAACATTGCCATGGTGACTAATGACATAGAAAATAACCAAAAATACATAAATATAAGTAATTTATTAGATGCTTTAATGAAGCTACCAGTCGTCAAGGAATAGGTACTCCATGCAATCCACGTAAAAATTAACCCGTTTAGTACTAGCCAGGATAGCTGATGTGGAGTATCGCCTAATCCCATAATTTTCATAACTTCACGTATTTTTGTTTCTTTTTCTTCAACAGATGTTTTGACAATACGTGATAATGGGTACATATATGCCATACATAAGCCCAATCCAAGGATATATCCGACTTGGTTATAAAATGGATTATTATCGAATTCAAGTACTGGAAATGGCATAAACCATGCTTGAGGTTTAACACACTGTTCATTTTCTTGCCTTGGATATATACTTGCATATTCTGTTGTATTATAATAATCTATGATAGTTATATTGTTCGCAGCTGCAGCTGTGATATTGCCGAGAGGCACACTCCCTGTATAATCGAAGGCCCAAGTATCAATAGAGTCCTGCAGTGATAAAAACCCACTATATAAGTATTCTCTATATCTACTACTTAAGCCTAATGCATTTCTATTTAATACTCTATTTGTATTTGGTACTAAAAAATACGGCATCCTGATTTCATAATTCACCCTGTCGGGTCTAACTTGATGGAGAACAACTAAGCAAAAATAACGATATCCATTTTTAGTTAGATGATCAATTGCTGCATCTTCTGTATCCCATGCCCTATATCTCCATGGTATATTTGTAGGATTTATAGCAGGTGCTGTTCTATTGATATATTCCATAAGTGAGTCCACCTCAGGTCCAGCAGGTGCGAAATTGATACTGCCCACTTGCAAAAGATTATCAAGGCGTCGACCTAAGCCTGTTGCACTAATTATACTACCAATACCTCCATCAGTAAAACCAGTTTCGCGTAAACTATTACCAGCATTTATAAATGTATTGAAATCAGGTACAGGAAATGGCTCTGTCAATAATGTATCAATATAATCTGTCGTTCCGAGTAAATCAATTTCATTTGTTTGTGGATTAATGAACGGTGGTGGAATCGTTGTGTTCCATACAGAGTAGTCTGATGTAGGTTCTACTGTATACTTGGTCATGCCATATCCATACACCATGATACCTACAATAAGGACGTGACACACGAGTTCACAGAATGTTGTGCGAAGATTACGCCTCTTTTCAAGTAAATTTTTCCCAAAATGGGCACTAAATTGCTGCATTGCTGAAGCTCGCGGCATATCGACTACGAATAATTCTCCTTACTTAAGGTTCCTATGTGTCTTCCAAGCAAAACGAGAACTACCACGTAAGATACTACAGTCACCGGGATATTGATGAGAGATTTTGTTTTTGTAAGGGTATTTACAACTAGAAGTAGATTCTTCTCTATTCAACAATAATTAAAAAAATATCGATCATATGCTTTCTCTTTGAATCTCTCTTTCCAAAAATCCCCAAATCCCCGGCCAAGACTATCTCCAAACCCCTTTAATTTCACGAAGTTTTGTCAAGGAGTGTTTAATATTTTCAATAACTGCAATAATAAGTATGTCTTCATTTAAAAGTGATCGTGATTTAGGGTTTGATATGGAAAAATACACGGATTGCCGTGTAAGGGTAAAGTTCCAAGGCGGACGAGAAGTGGATGGCGTCCTAAAAGGCTACGACAAATTGGACAACCTAGTTTTAGACGACTGTGTTGAGTTTGTAAGAGGTACGTCTCATTACGTGGTGATGATTGAATGCTTGTTAAGATAAACCAATATTAAAATTCTTCCATGATGCCTTGAAATGATTCTAACTATTCCTTTACTAAATTTGATCCTCCACTTATTTCACACAATACATTTAAATGTGTTCTTTTACATCTCATCTTATTTATTCTATTAACATTAATGAATACAGATCCAGAAGATCCTAGTGTTGTGACAGAGAATACACGTACATTGGGTCTTGTAGTGTGTAGAGGTACTCAGGTCTGTCTTATTAGTCCCGTTGATGGTCTAGAGGAAATTGCTAATCCTTTTGAGGAAGAAGAGGAGGAAGAGGAAGCTTAGGAAAAAGCCTAGGTCATGCCGTACTTGTATTGTAAATCTCATGTATGTAGAGAGTCTGTAGGACGTGAAACTTTTATTTCTCAATTACTATTCAATATATCTTCATCATTTAAGTAATGCATCACATATCACAAGCCTATTATCATTAATCATGGTTTGGTGGCCATTACCATAACCATTTTCAGAGAATTTTGATTTTTTTGATGACCGGATTTTGAGATTGATTGACGAGATGCTGTAGTAGGGCAATCAAAATGGCATGCTCCTGTTCTTAATTAGTATTATATGGCTACAATTTGCAGCAAAATAGAAGAGCGCTGCTTTTCTCTATAAGGTCATGCTGAGTTTTCAAAAAATATGCCTTGCTGTACTCACACTTGCAGTCTTCTACACAGGTTGGAAGCATGGTGGGCAAGATGCGACAAATTCGAAGCACTACAAAGTCATGTGCAATAATAAAGGCGGTTTACACAAAGAAGATGCTATACAGGAAAATATGATGTCTAACCAAGTGATCGAACCGTGTGAAGAGGATAAGGAAGAGGCGATGAATTCAAGTGCGAATGAAGTCAAGGTCAAGAAGGCACCAACTTGGGCTGCACCAAAATGTGTTGGTAGTGTTAGTGGCCAGCCTCATATTTTTACAGTGAGTGAGAAAAAAAATAGTAACTTAGATTTCGATCCCACGCACGGCAAGAGGATCGGTGTGTTGGGTCAACGTGGAACCACAATAATGGTTTCACCCGCTGCATCTTCTGCTGCATCTGAAAGTGGAAAATATGACCATGAAAATAGTAATGCACGTGAATGTACATATGTCGCCCAATCTTATTCTCATCATTGTCTTGGCATTGTATTCGCATCCAATTTACATGGTGGACCACACGGAATGGGGTATGATGGAGATGTCGAGGCAGGGGAAGAATCAAATTTAAAACACGATATTACAACACATACATATCACTCAAGCAATGCAAGAAAAGTAACAGGTGTACCAGTTATACGTTATGATGATACTGTTGATAAAGATGGCTTAATTATTGATGGAACTAATGATAACTTAGTGGATCGAGCGGAAAAGGGTACGAAAGAGGATCAAGAAAGCAAAGGCATTGGAGATTGGAATCTTAATAAAGGACACCATCGTCCTGTTGGACATTTTCGTAGACCACCTAAAGAACGTGGTTTTCAACGTGTACAAGAAAAAATGTCGTCCTTTGTTAATAAATTCACTGGAATAGAGGCAGAACTTGATAAAAAATTAAATTGGCGTGGTATTAAACGAGGTGATGATGTTGTCGTAATGGTTGTTAATGAAGGTGAAACTGATTTATTTTTAAATTTTGCATGTTCATGTAAATTACATGGTATTAGTTTAAAAAATGTGATAGTATTTGCAGGGAATAGGGAAGTGGTACCGATATTTGAGGCCACAGAAGCACTCGCTGTTTATCATCCTGCATTCGCTAGTGTGTCAAAAAAAGCGAGTAATGATTATCTAGATAGAGTATTTGTAGATATGATGTGGTATAAAGCATTTAGTGTATATCTTGTATTACGTCGTGGCATTAATATACTATTTCAGGATGTTGATTTGGTATGGTTTAGAGATCCTTTCCCCTATTTCACTTCACCGAATGGAACTGCATTACATACTACACTAAACAGAGGCGAACCAGTTCAAGGTTATTTTTCAGATGATGGACAGCGTAGTAAACGTTATTCACCTTATTTTTTTAATTCTGGTTTTTATTATTTAAAAGCAACAGAACGAAGCGAATATTTCGCTTGGTCAATTATGACAGATTTCGATGCCGTACAGGTAACTGGTTCACATCAGAACGTGTTTACACTACGTCTAGTAGAAGGTACACAAGGTTTTGGATTAGGTGCAGCATATACACAAATATTACCACCATATTCATTTCCAAATGGTATTTTATATCATCATGATAAAAAATATATGGAGAGATTGAATAAGAAAGAGGAAGATCCGTATCATTTTCATATGTGCTGGACTCAAGGTAAACCGCAAAAATTAGAATATTTACGTAAAGCTAAAATGTGGTATTTACAAGAGCAATGTAGTGCATTAGACGATTTAATTGCTCCTAGAGGTTCTATGTATAGAAAAATTATATCTAAAGACATTGGTTACAAGAGAAGAACGGCAGGTTGGACTGATGTCGATGCACCTGAAACAGAATCGTCACAATTTATAAGAAAACAATGTTGTATGGCAACTGGTTTAAGTAAGAGGGAGATTAAGGCATAATACAAACAAGATGAATATTTGTAGCATAATATATCGAGTGTTCCTTTTTCTTTTTTTAACACACTACTTACAATAATACGTATAAATCTATGAAAAAATCTTAAAATTTGCGCTTGCTATCACGAAGTGCACGGTATGCTTCTTGTGCTTGAATTCTAAGTGCATTTTTATCTTTGTCATTTGCTCTTGCCCCTTTCTTACCTGTGACTGGGACGAGATATCCATCCGCCATACGGTACTCGTTATTTCCTTCATAACCAGATGATTCACCAACAATATCAGTAATTTTTCTTTTCTTAATTTTTATATTTTTCTTAGATTTGTAATCATCATCATCATCATCATCATCATCTCTTTGAAAACTTGCCCCAGTGTCTGCTAAGCCAGCTGTCTTGAGCTTCGATGATCCATGTTCTATTTTACGTTTTTTTTCATTTTTTTTTTGTGATAAGTTCATAATTTCTTTTGTACCGTCAGCATTTTTACGTTTTAAGGGATCAATACCCTTGAATTCTGGTGGCATATCCATTCTTTCCCCGAATTTCAATACTTCTGCTTGTTGAAAACCATCCTCACCACCCAGATCAGATTGTCTTAAAGCGCCGTCATCTCTGCTACTAAATCCTTCTTCAATAATTTCTTCATTAATATCAAAACGATCAATACCTTTCTTTTTATATTTTTTTGTGATAAGATATTCTTTCTTTTTTTTCCCTGTTGATGTTAAATTTCTTAATTCATCACGTAATGCGAGACGTGTTGTTTGTCTTATGCGTTGTTTAAATTGTTTTAATGTCTCACCATCCTTTCTTCCTTCTAATTTAGATTTCATTTTTTCAGATGGTTTCTTATGTTCTTCTGCACTTATGGCACGCATAGCTTCTCTTTGCATCATCTTCTCAAAATGATCTTCATCTTGAAACTTTGCAATACGCTTTTGATTAGCTTTACGAACGGCATCATCATGAATCTCTGGAGGTTGGTCATGATTCATTTCATTAGCAGACACAGTAGAACGTGACTGCTTGGAGAAAGGATCACAAGCCTTGAACTTCTTGTATCTTCTTACTCTGCCCATGTTATCTTCAGCTTCTTTTTGCTAATCGGATCTAATGCTCAGAGTTTCGTTGAAAAGGGCCAGTTTAGCTGGAGAGATCACTTAAAATACTCAGAAGCTTTAGAATATGGGTAAATTTTTACCATCGCGATCATTGATACGATGGCAACATGGCATCTCGAAAATGGGTAAATTTGTTACAAGTTCTGTACGATTGCATCTATTTTCTTCGTGTTCTTTGATTTTGCAAATCATAAGTTTTTTCTGTTTTCTGATAATCCTTGAGTAATTAAGGGTTGAAAGCAGCAAGCAGGCACGGCATGAAGAAAGGTAATGGTGCAAACCATGGAAGTGGCATTTCATGGGCAAAGCGGGTTTTCCAATTGTTTCTCATCACCGTGGTATGTAGCTTTGCGTTTTTTACTTTCAATGCAATAAGTCATCATGATGGTGAGGCTCTCATTAGTGGGAATACTGAGAGTGTAGCTTTAGCAGCAAAACGAGGTCAGCTGCGAAAGGGAGCGGCATTATCTGATGTCAAACCAAAAAGCATCCCCCCTAAAACTATAATCTCAAGTCCCTCAAAAGAAAAGCGTGGAGGATTGTCAAATTTTATAGCCGATGGAGATGGTAATGAAAACTTTGCTTTAAAACAAAAATCTAAATATGCATATGTGACACTTATATCAGGTATTGATGAAAGTTTTCGTTATCGTGGCTTCCTTTATAATGCTTTGATTATGAAGAAAGCTCTTGCTGATGCAGGTTCCACAGCTGACTTCATTGCTATGATTGGCTATAAAGATGATGATAACACAGCTCCCTTTAGTGATGATATGAAATTACTTACTGATTCTGGTATATTAATATATAAATTACCACGATGGGTACATGAAGATCATGACTTAAGTTTTGCTGAAATGGCATTATTAAAAATAACACCATGGTCATTTACACATTATGATAAAGTACAATTTTTTGACGGTGATGTCATGCCCACAAAAAATATGGATTGTTTATTCAAATTAAAATATAATACATTTACTGCAGGTGCTGTATCACCATTAAATTCTGGTTGGTATTTAGGTATACCAAATAAAGCAGCATATGAATACATGAAAGAAAAAGCAATATGGCGTTTATCCAAAGACTGGGACAAGGAGTTAGGTTGGAATGAAAAAATGCCCTCAGGTCTCGTCGTCCGTGGGGGTCAACCTGCTAGTAAATTATGGGATTTTAATGGTAGTGATATGGACCAAGGACTTCTATTGCATTATCATGTCATTAATCATGGTCAATCATTGCTAATAGATACACAAACTGGAGTCACGCGTCTGTATGTTGGTCCTCATGGTTTATCGGAAAATCCACCGAAAGTTGTAAAAACGGAAGCAGCACTAGAATGTTGTCATTCTATTGCACCAAATCCTACATCAATGTTTGCACATTTTACAGGTAGAGGTAAACCTTGGATGTTAAATGATGATAATGATAAAAATAAGAATGAAAAAGAAAAACGGTTGAAGAATAAGGACGTCCGGAAATGGTTCGAAATATTAGATTCATTGAATATAAATGAAGTAAATTCTAAAAATATTGGTAGTTTACATTTAGGATCACCATTAGGATTTTGGAATCATAATTTTCCAAAAGGTGGATTCAATTTGCAAGATAAGCATGCTCATTTATCTGCAGATAAAGAATAGAGAATTGATATTTATTTTATTGTAAATAATTGTGAATCTATGTAACAGATATCTTCTTTGCGAGTGACTGATGACTGAAAAAAAGGAATAAGGAATATACTAGTTACATCTCCTCAGTCTTATATATAATTACTTTTACATAACCCTAAATCACAGTGGGTAAAGATTGGTGACTTAATTTCTACCACCAAAGCCTCTACCCCCGCCACGTCCACCACCAGCAAAACGACCACCCGGACTTCGTCCGCCACTGAAGCCTCTACCGGGTGGACCTCTACCGGGTGGACCGCGACCACCTCCTCTACCTCCGCCTCTTGCAGGACCGCCTCTTCCACCTCCGCGTCCTCCACCACCTCTACCTGCAGTCTTGCCAGGGTTTGTGAATCTTGCAAGTGGCATTAGCTTATCTGTTGATATAAACACTTTATCACCAACTTTAAATGATTTTGATGTTATTCCTGGATCAGGTTTAATTGTGAAATAAACTTTATTAATAGGACCAAACACTTCCTCAACCTTTCCTATCTTACTCTTATTCTCTAAATAAATACCAGCATTGAAATATGGGATCATCTCATTTGTTAGCTTAATAACCATTTCACCTTCCGCAGAATGTACAAATTCACCTGCTTCACAAATCTCAGTAGGTGGACCTTCATCAGCAAAACCTCTGCCACCTCTGCCTCTACCGCCTCCATCTCGACCTCCACGACCACCTCTTCCAGGTGGACCACGGCCGCCACCTCTACCTGCACCTCTGCCAAATGATGACATATTTATTTTTTTTCTCGAGGGAGATATGATGCAAGATGTGCCTCTCGAGCGAGCGTAAGGACCGCTGTCGGTGGAGATACCCACTTGGAAGGATTGATGAAATTATAGTGTAAAGTAGCGCTTGATAATACACAAAGAGTTATTTATTAATATTTTATAAGAATTTATAAGTGTATTAACTATGAGCTTCTCTCGTTTTCTACGGTTGGGAGCAACACTTAGATCCAAAACAATTTCCATGCAGATTGTGAGACCTATTAATGAATCTATTAGAGTAAGACGACAATTATCTACAACAGGAAATAAAGATTTCATGGCGCCAGTAATTACAAAAACAAGCGGTAAAAGCAAAGAAGATTCCATAAATATGGCAGAGGATGAATGGGTGGAATGGGTGCAGTCATTAGAACCCATGGATATAGAAAGAGAGTTACATAAAGTAAAGAGAGCAATGGGATCATATTATACCTTAGGCCACTATGGTGATGCATTAAATTCTGCATTAAAATTAGAACGTGTTATTGACAATACCATAGGACGAATGAATCCTGTATATGCATCGTGTCTCAATAACATTGCATTAATGAATAAAATGCTTGGTCATAATGATGTTGCTGTAACAAAATATACCGAAGCATTACAAGTATACGAAGGAACAGTTGGTAAAGAACATGCAAGCTATGCATCTACATTAAGTAATGTAGGTATACTTTATAGAACTATGAGTGAAGGAGATGGAGTAAAAGGAATGGAAAGATTAGAACATTTAGATAGTGCAGAAGAAGCTTTACAAAGTGCTTTAGATATAAGAATAGCTTTAGCACCAAATAAATCAATGTCTCAATCACGTGAAGCCTTAAATAGTGCAATGAATCTTGCTATGGTAAAGCGGCTGCAAAGTAGCAAGAGTAGTGCTGCAGATAAAGCGGCAAATAAATGTGAAGAAACTTTACAGGAAGTTCTTCAAATGTGTAGAGAATTATGTGGTAATAATGATAGTATGACAGCTGTAGTATTATCCAATTTAGGTATTGTATTGAAAGCTAGATCTAAATTTTCTGATGCATCAAAAGCTTATACTGAAGCATTGAATATAAGATCAAGCACACTTGGCGATGCACATCCAGATTCAATAGTATCAATGCATAATCTTGCAGAACTATATCTTGCAATGAATGAACAAGAAAAAAGTGAACAAATGCAACAGGCTATCCTTGATATATTAGATAAAAATCCGACACCAACACAGCCAAAAACACAACCTGGTTTACAAGCCAAACAGCCGTGGGACGATGAAGAGAAAGAGATAGAAGAGAAAATAGCAGCTGCCGATAAAACAATGAAACAAGCTGGCCCACCGGTAACATTTGCAACTAGAAAGAAAAAACCTAAGAAGAAGTGAGAAATTCATCTGTGCTTGATTACAACTACTATCACACACCACACACACACTGTAAGTATTATTAATATTTTGTCTCTTTGCACTCACATTCTTATTATCTTGGACTAATTATCGGTGCACTTAGTAATGGTAAACAAATCAAATTTTGATATGTATGATCGGTGTACTTACATCGAACACTTTGACCAGGAACATAGGCAGCCGTGTCTACTTGCCCTCCAGTCTGTGAATTATCTACTACAGGTGAATTCATTCTATTACGTAAAATTTGTTCTTTAAAAAGTAAACCACGTATATGATGAGTACATTTCAAAAGTTCTCCTTCTTCATAATTGCTGTAATGAGTAAGAGTAGATGTCCAAGGGGACAGCCCATGTAGCTGTCTCACAAGCCGTACAACAGTAGCAGCAAGCATTGCCGGATTGTACCGAAGAAGTGTACCTTCTACAAGGGTACGATCACATAAACATTGAGCAATTAAACAATGATGTGGTAAAAATCCCCCAGCAACCATATATCTAGTGAGAAATGTATGTACAGTAGGTGCACGAATGTCCCATTGTAATATTCTCACTATATCACGCTCACAATTCACTAATTCACTCTTAATGCGCTCAATTTCGATGTTGGTATTATCATCATATCTCGAATCTTTTTCATGTGATGGGCTTATTGTATTCACTCTTGAAAGAAATGAGTCTCCTTCTTCAAGTTGAATAGGAATATATGATGGAGTACGTGCTCTTTTCCCCCCTAAAGCGATGTGAGCTGGTGAAGGACTTGACGTCTTGAACAGTGTTGCTGCTGGAGTTTGATATGAATTAGGGCTAAGAGCTTTCTCCCATGTTGAGATTAATGGAGCTATTGTGCTAAGATATGACGAAGTATTCATTGATGATCCTTCATCAAACTTTAATGCAATTAATAGTGCACTTAGACCAGCATGCAGTAACTTTGTCGGATATACTAGCAGACAGTGTAAAGGAAAGGAGAACATTTGAATTTCATCAAATAATATCTTACCAAATTCATTTGATTGAGTATAAGAACTATTAGAGGATACTACCTTTTTTGCAATATATCTATCTAAAATGTTTACTGCTAAATGTAACGTTCCAGGAGGTACTGCATGAAAGAACTGTGACACTAGAGCACTCATGACATCAATGACAATACTGCGATAATCAGGGCTCTGCTTGCACGCTACTATAGAGCTCGGGGGTTTCAATGTATCTGAATCATGTATAGTATTTGAATTATACATCCATTTCTCATATTTAATCATTAATTCACGAACATCTTCTGCTTCCGTCTTGAAAGTATTGTATAGTGATACTTGAATATGTGAAGCAAATTCCACACGATTCTTTACCATACTATCAATATTCACAACTGGAGCCTTTAATATATTCAAAGGTGAATTAGTTGGCGGTATAGTACTTATTGTTAATGGTCGAATATGAGTTGTTCTTTGTGTCAACTCAAGTAAGGGAGGAAGACCAAGCCATTTCATGCTAATATCAACTAACTTGTGAAGATGATCATTCGACTCATGATATGAAGGTGTACTAGATAAATGGCGATCTGGTGTTACATGAGCATATTCTAACTTTTTGACATGAAATAGATCCTTTCCCTGTGAATGTCTGAATTGACTGTCTGTATCAAGGCTCTGTAGGGAGTCTAGATGAAAAATACCACAACCACGACTGCGCTTTGATAACGGCTCACCATTAGAGATGGATGCCATTTACAATATCTTAAATGCAATTAAATTTGGGTAGAATGAAACAAGATTCAATATTCAACCAAAGATTTCTTAGATCCTTGTCGAATATATACTGAGTGAGCAAACACACCACCTAGAAAACTTCCCAAAAAACGATCGAGCTTGTGTAATGTAAATTTATCCAATAACAACAAGTTCTTCTAATTTCCCAGAGATGGAGCCCCTTCTTCTTAAAAACCTTTCAGTCCCCGGCTGATTTTGTTATTTTATTTTGTGGAGAGCACTAAAAAAAAAGTTGTTATCTACTTTGAATATTTAGTAATAAAAAAGAAATATGGAGTTTGTATCTAGCAAAAGTTCGCATGATTTAGAGCCCCAAGTGGAGAAGGAGGGTACTTTTGAATGGATTGCCTCTGGTGACTCTCTTCTGAAGTTCTTGTCGCCACGATTTACAGGTATAAAAGATCCTTTTTATAAGGAAGGAGAGAAGCGAGTTTATAGACAAAGTGTATTAGTCATTGGTTGTGGTACGTCTACTTTATCTGGTGATATTGCATCATATAAGCCTTCAAGTAATGTCGATTGTGAAAAGGATGACTTATTTAGTGCAAAGATGGTTGTATCAATAGATAATGATCCTAATATCATTTCGTATATGAGAAGTCAATTTGGTGGTGATGAAAAGATTCAATGGCAAGAATATGATATTGTAGAAAATGAAGGATCATTAAGTTCTGATGAATACAATGATAGATTCGATTTAGTTGTAGACAAAGGTACACTAGATGCTGTATTAGTTGGTGGAGCAGTTTATACTATGTTATTAGATATCGATCGATTATTACGAAAAGGTGGTGCATATGTTGTATGTAGTATTTTTGGACTTCAACTATTGAGTGCATTACTAGGATTAAAAGAATTAGGTTGGGAGGTGCTATTTCATACAATGGATAATACTGAATTAACAGCAGATACAAAAGGAACAATAGCCATATGTAAGAAAATAAATGACACACCAATATCACCAGAAGCATTACAAAAAGCAGAACAAATTATTATGGATGAACATTTTAAAAATGAGTCACCACTACTAACCCCAGAATATGAAAATAATATAAGAAAGCGTTTTCAGGCAGTACTTGTCGAAAAAAAGAAAGAAGCCTTATTAGAAGAAAGGAGAAAAGATAATACATTAGATAGTCGGGAATGCTATCGTGTACTTATCACAGCAGAAGAAGAGCGCTTGGGATATGATTATGACTTATTTTGTGAAGACTTATCCAAATTTCATGATGATGATAGTGGTGGCAGCAATACAAATTCATTAGATAAAGGGATGACTGTAGAGCAGTGTCTGGAGTTTATACGTATTATGCAATGATAAGCAAACGGGCGGCTTAGCGTGAGAAAGAGAATTTTGTTTTTATTGACTAAATAATTATGTAATTATTAGAAATTTGTACAAGCATGAAAATTTGGCATGTTCATGCTATCCAAAATAGCACTTACTTCTGTTACTACCATCCACATACATGATATGACTGATAGAACTAATAAGTTACACTGAAGCGCATTTATAATACTTTTTCAGGTTTGAGTAGTGTATGGTAGTTAAGGATTTCCATAATCCATATCAACACCAAAACCACATAAAGTAGTATCACCTTGGTATTGCTTGACAGATGGACTAGACCAACCACCAAATGAAGAGAAATCACTGAAAGATGCTTTATTATCGTAGTGTGCATACCAGAGTGGCATGGATCCTCCATGTGAGAAGCTCGAGCTACCGAAGATAGCACTCCATTGGGAAGCAGAAGTGTATACACCACAGCTGTAACCAGATGATTGACAAGCAGAAGCTAAGCTCTGGTACCATGCTTGGTTGGCACTAGAAGAGCCTAACCAATACTGAGATCCTTCAATATCAAGCCAGATCATACCAGTGAAAGCACTGCAAGAGTTCAAATAATTGGTTAATTCATTGATTTGGGTAGCAGCACTCTTGGATGATTGAGGTGATGGAAACATATAAACACCACGGTTATTAATTCCAGCATTCTTAGCTTGAGTCAAACTACCACATGAATTAGTATCTACAGAGCCTGAGGACTTATACGCACGTGGGACCACATAAGATACACCGTTAGATGCGAAGCAAGATGCAGTGCTTGATGAGAGTGGTTGACTAATATCAACACCCATAGAACCACCTGATAAACCTAATGAGTCAGAATTAAATAAAGCAGATGATACTTCTTCTTCAGGGAAATATTGGAAACCATAACTACATTCAAACACAGCTTTAGGTAGTTCCTGGGCATCATGTTGAGCATAACAAGAAGACTTAACAGCGGATGATTCACACCATGCACAGTGCTCAGATCCTTGTTGAGTACTTAAACAAGTTTTACTGTCGGTGATAGATTCACAAGTAGTCGCAGTCACAGGTGCAGTTGCCTTCAAAACAGGTTTATCAAACCAAGAACCAACACCAGCAAAAAGCTTCTTCTTGCTGCTAACCTTAGCATCCTTACATGTGAATACAGCAGCAGGAAGACCTGCAGCATCATCAGAACTCATGCATGAATCACCGACAGCAGCAGATGAACAAAAGCTACATCCTGAGGTGCTGGTACATTTGCTTTCATCACTGATTGACTCACAATCACCGGTAGACATAAAGTAGTAATTATCAGCGGAAGGTTTAGCAGTAGCACCAAGTTTCTTAGATACAGATGCATCAGTGCATGTGAATACAGCAGCAGGAAGACCTGCAGCATCATCTGAGCTCATACAGGAAGAACCGACAGCGGCACTGTCGCACCAACTGCAACCAGAACTACTGGTACATGTTTTTTGATCACTGACAGATTCACAATCACTGGTAGACATGAAATAGTAATTATCAGTGGAAGGTTTAGCAGTAACACCAAGTTTCTTAGATACAGATGCATCAGTGCATGTGAATACAGCAGCAGGAAGACCTGCAGCATCATCTGAGCTCATACAGGAAGAACCAACAGCGGCACTGTCGCACCAACTGCAACCAGAACTACTGGTACATGTTTTTTGATCACTGACAGATTCACAATCACTGGTAGACATGAAATAGTAACTACCGACGGTAGCAGGTGTTGCATCAGGCTCACCAATTAAAAGAGCATGAAGAGCTAAACCAATTTGGTTACCACACTCTTTGTAACTTTGTGATTCCCATGCAGAGACAGCAGCAGTAATTTCATGGTAGATATCAACACCATTGACAATAAGATCTTTACCAACATGGTAAGCAAATGTTTTAGGTGATTTGAAACCAGTAGTAATAGTATCAAGTAAAGATTTCATTTCAGGAGCAGTACTTTGACAGTCCTTGAGAAGAGATTCAATACCTAGAAGAGCATTACCCATGTCCTCCATACCGTTTTCAACCTTAGTGATAGTAGAATCATCAGAGTGAAGTTCTTTAATAGCTGCATCAAAAGCATTGTAAACATTTACAGCATTATTGGCACAACCCTTAAGATCAGGGGCATCTTCGTTGAAGAAACCACCAATAACACCTTCGAACATGTCGAGAGATACAGACCACTGCCATGTAGTACCAGGCTTATCGCTAGCACCAAGCATAGAAGACGAGGATGCATCCTTGCATGTGAAAACTGCAGCAGGAAGGCCTGCAGCATCACTAGAACTCATACATGAAGAACCGACTGCGGCACTGTCACACCATGAACATTCATGACTGTTCATACATTTACTTTCGTCAGAAACTGATTCACAATCATTGCTGGACATAAAGTAGTAAGCATCAACATTTTTGGTGCATGTGAATACAGAGGAAGGCAAAGCTGCAGCATCTTCATTAGATACACAGGAGTCTCCTACTGCTCCAGAAGAACACCAACTGCAGTTCTTAAGACTACAGTCAGATTTTGAAGTAATGGAGTCGCAGTTCGACGCATTGGCAACTGCAATCACAGCTACGAGAGCTATAATGAAACGAAACATTTTTTGTATTTGATGTAAGTCAAACTGATCGCACCAGTCAACTTGTGCGATTTCGTGCACCGTCCGCTTCGACCACCGTCCGGTTTGAACAGATGGGTCTTGGTCGGATCACCGCTTACAAGAATATATATATACCAGGTATATATATACTGGTATATTATTCAAAAAACAATTTGAATCGAGCTTTTGAGCTAAAGTGGAGGAGTGCCAATACCTACATAAAATAATACAGCGAATACAGGTGATATATACTACTCTACACTATGAACATTATACAATTCCTTCTTTCTTGCCATGCGATTGTACACAGGGTGCACAAGAGCTGAGCTGCATCGGATACCACAGAAGCTTTTGTTGCTTCTTCTCTTTCAGTTATACTATATTAACAGGTGTATCTAGTCTTGTTTCCGTTTAAATATCCCATGGTTTACACAGATCCGACTGGGAGGTGCTAAACTACAGTGTTAAGATAAAAGGCACTATACACCACTTTCTTCCTTACTTCTACACTGT
>JACKZZ010014513.1_pt1 | contig 16184 bp, 17 predicted proteins | sample 8027871 | NCBI WGS metagenome assembly JACKZZ01 (sample SAMN15724774, study PRJNA655200) | protist metagenome | isolation source: fluorescence activated cell sorting (FACS) single amplified genomes of... | place: USA: West Boothbay Harbor, Gulf of Maine | collected 2000-07-19
GACCGTGTTGTACGTGGATTTCTTCTACTACTACGCGATGTCAAAATGGTATGGGAACAAGCTGGTTCTGCCCATGGCTGCCTAGGCGTCTCCCGCGGGCGTCTCCCCCCCAAGGACGATCAGTACCCTTAAAACCAACCCGTTTCATTCGAAGAATCGAACCGAGTCCAATGGACCGCACAGCTCCACTGTATCGGACACTCAGTGGGGCCAAACTTGATTGAATCCATCGATTTGTGGCAACGTGTTCGCTAGCGTGAGTTGCATCTTCCGTCCGTTGCTTGTACCCCACGCGTACTTGGATGACAATAGTAGCAGGTATACCCATGGTTTCTCGTTTCACTAGATTCGCCACGTTTCTCGTTGCCACATGACCTGAATCTGAAAGTGGATCCATGTCTCTCTGGGACGAGAAGAATCTGAAACTGTGGGCACCAGAGTGGCTGGAGCAGTGGTTTCTCTCCAAAAGCTTCGAGCTCCAGTACCCCGGTGAGGATGCGAAGTGCACCCTGTCTTTCATCGCGGCAAGCATCGAGGGGGAGTGCTCGCTGCACCGCAGCAAGGTTGCGCAGAAGCCGCGCGCCAACTTTGAGCTGAAGATGGATCTTGATTGGAAGTGCGAAGTGGTGGTAGAAAATGGCAAGTCCTTCATAGATTCGAAGGGGGAAATGCGGGTTCTCGACTTCAACAGCGAGGACTGCGAGGACGAGTTTGAAATAAAGCTCATCTGTGACGACGTGGCGCCGGCCGGCGTAAACCCGGCAGAATTCAGCAAACTTACGGGAAAGCTCAAGGACGCGGTACGCAAGGAGGGCCTCCCGAAGCTGCGCGCGGCGCTGCGCACGGAGTTTCTCGTGGCCGTCTACGAACGGGCCAAGGAGGGGAAGGAGCACGGCGGATGATAGGGAGTAGTAGCAAACTCTGGCGAAGTTCGCGAAACAAGGGTGGCGACGTGCGACAAACGCAGCTGCTGAGGATCGATGCGACAACTTTGAACGTTGAAGACCGAAATCATCAGGCGGATCCGGTGTTATGTTTTCAGAATCTACAAATGTCAAATCGCAAATATCTGGCCTGTGCGAAAGAAGAAAGAAAATGACGCGTTCGTCCAATTCGGAAATACTACAATGACTCCGATCACACCGAATGGCTAACTTCGTTCTCGGCTTTCAGGTACACCCCATGCGCTCGGTGACTCCCGCATCGCAACTCCAATTTCGAAATCTCTTGTAGTCAAAGGAAGTACACGAGGTGGTCATCATGGATGAATTTTGTTAGGCGTGTTAGCATGCAAGTATGAATGATGACAAGGTGAAAGTATGAACAAAATCATGTGATGTATTTATTTTTTTGCTGGCTCTAGACATCTTAGTAGATCGTAAAGTTTGGCCCCCAGCTTGCAGATTGACTGCAAAGATTTTTTCGGGGTTTTTCTTTTGAGCGGAATAGAGTTGAAGAAGTCTCAACGCAAGATGAGTGGTCTGCGCAGCCTCAAGGGGCCCGTGCAGCTTGCGGCACTGCTGGTCGTCCAGGTCACCCTCGTGGTTTCCGAGTCTGCGCATTTCATGCGCGGGAAGAACGGTAATGCTAATTTGCCGCGGTCGTCCTCACGTAACACGAGTAAACGTGGGAGCCCTCAAGTCCTCTCAGCGGACGAGGAGAAACTGGCAAAGCCCTCGACGCTGGCTGGGCTCCAGAGCATCGTCAACATGATGCAGGAAGCAGACACGACAGATACAAAGCGCCTGACGCAGCAGATGAGCCTGGTGAACCTGTTTCCGCGGCTCAGTGCTGCAGCGATTCGTCCCGGACACAAGGGAGGCGTTTCCAAGCGCGAGCTGACCGCCATCGAGCGCGAGTGGAAGCGAGCGCCTCCGATATTCCGGAACAGCTTCGAGTCTCCCACTGCGCGCGCCGCCTGGCACATGTGGGAGGAGAGCTGGTTTCTGAACAATAAGAACAAAAAGAAGAGGAAGACCGGCATTCTGAAGCGCGACCCCCTGAAGGAGAGTGGGAAGAAGAGCGCGGCGCTAAAGAAGGGACAACAGAACCGAGAGGGGCAGGGTGGAAAGAAGGGCGGAAAGAAGAAGCAGGCCGCTGCTGCTGGTGAGCAGTACTCACCGCTGCGCGTGCAGCTTGTGTATAAAAAGTGCCCGGAAGTGAAAAGCGACACGGAGAAGGAGCTGGCCAAATGGCGAGCGAACTGCCTGCAGCAGGCGGACCTCGAGAGGGTGAAAAACGAGGCGCTGGACGGCGGTGCGGTCGCCCAGGTGACGCTTTTTCACATGAACACCGTGATCCTGTACTGCCGCAAGCCGCAGAGCCAGCTGACCGTCCTCAAGAAAGTGAAGGCTATGCTGAAAAACAAACTGCAACGGCTCTATTTCTCGGCGGTCGAGCAGGGCCGCACTTTCGCGGATACTAACGACGAAGACTATGGGGACAGCGACGCCAGCGACTGCGCCGAGGACGGCGGCTCTGTGTGCTTGCGGCGGGTCAAAAAAGGCCCGGGCGCGCTCGGCAGCAAGCTCGGGCGGGTCAAGGACGCGGTGCTGGGGAAGATTCCGCAGGCGCCGGTGCCGCAGAGCTTCAAGGAGTTGCCCTACTGGCGCGCAGTCCACGCGGACGCGGCGTTGCGGCACGTGGAAAGTGTCGATGGCGGCGCGCTGCTGCGGCGACTAAAGCAGGTGCCCGTGAAGGTCGCGGTGTACGATTCGGGCATTTTCGTGGAAGAGCAGCCGGACCTCAAAAAGGGTGCCGCCAGCAAGGGCCTCTTCCCCCATCCGCACCCTTGGGGGGACGAGGGCCAGGAGATCATGGATCAGGCCTCGGAGGATCACGATGCGCAGAAGCGTAGGATCGCATACATGGAGCCGACCGGAAATCACGGGACCATGGTGGCGGGCGTGATAGCAGGGCCGGAGCGGTTCACCATGGCGCACCATTTCATCCTACCACAGCTAGTGGACCTGCCTTCCTCCGAGCTTTTCATGAAAAAGGACGAGGAGAAGGGTGCGTCGCGCCCGAACTCGCCGAGAGGTGCGGATCTTTTGGAAAACTCCGCGTCACAAGTTAACTTTTCTTAATATCGTTCATTTTCGTAGCGTATTACGAAAGCGTTCGAACCCTTCTCGTGGCTCTCCCTGGCGACACGCTCGGCGACGAGACGCTCCCTTTTGTGTACTCTTTGCATGCGCATCCTGCATTCAGCTCTTTCCCGAGATTATTTCCAAATGTGAAATCCTCCTCGCTCCGTCCACAGGCTTTTCTCCTCGTGGCATCGCGAACAGCATTGGCGCAGCGTTTGCAAAATTTCTCCGCGAGTCGGACCTAGAAGCCCGCAACCGGTACACTCTGCGAGAGGCATTTGATCGGTCCGTTGGTCTGGGTGTGCACATTTTCAACTGGTCGGGGTCCGCGGCCATCACATACACGGAGATCGAAGCGGACCCGTTGCTGAATGGCAAAAAAGGTCAGCTCCCCTTCGTGATAATCCAGGCCGTGGGCAACGCGCCAGGGGAGGCCTCTGCCGTCTCTCACCAGCATCAACTGCGCTGCCTCGAGCTCCCCAACGTGGTGTGCGTCGCCGCTGCCAGCGAGCAGAGGACCTGGGGTGACGTATTGTCTACCGGTGGCGGAGCGATCGACGCGGATGACGAGGAGGGCGAGCAGATTGGCGCCAACGCTGAGGTCACGCGTCTCGGCGGAAGTCGTCGCGGCTCACTGGCAAAATACCGTCCCTTCTACGAGCAGATGAAGCTGGACCACGTGCTGTGGAAGATGCTATTAGCGAACAATCACGACGGAGAGGCAGCGCTGGACATGGTGGACTACCAGTACGGCAAAGTGGAGGGACAAATCGCTGTAGCGCGGAACGCAGAGCACCGAGAGTGCCCCGAGCTGGCGGCTTTCTCTATGTACGGCACCAAGAAACTGGCGGAGCACGCGCGAAAGTTACAAAACGGCGAGTTACCCTTTCGCAGCCAAGAGGAGCTGCGCAATCGCTTCCGTGACACTGACTTTCTCACGCGGGCAGAGATCGAGCTGCGTCAGAATTGCGACAAAAATGGGCGCCTGGAGCACGAAAACGGGCGTTTGTATGCGGATCTGAGCGCGCCCGGCTCGCTGCTCGTGACCACGCGTGGCGACTACGACAGTGACTACTATGCCGAAGCAGACGTTCCGTTCCGCGAAGCGCTCACCCGCGAAGCGCGCAGCGTCGAGTTAGACGGCGAGCAGCACCTTCTGAGACTCCCGGAGATCGCGCGCCACATCACTCTCGAGAGTGGCACTTCACTCGCCACGCCGCTGGTCTCCGCGGTCGCGGCGGTACTGGCCGGGATTCTGGTGGACGCGACGCAGGGCCGCGTTGCAGGCGTTGGTCAGAAGAACCCGTCAAGGGACGCGCAGCTTTTTCCGTTCGCGCATGTGGCGCCGAAAGTCGTCCAAATACTGCGCTCGCTGAAGGGGAACGACCACGTGCCGTGCCTGGAGTCTATGGTGGAGGGCGGAAAGTTCCTTAACATGCTTAAAGCGGTGAAGGCCACGCTCGCGGAAGCGGAAGAGATAACCAGAAAGCTCGGCTCCGGCGCCGCGGGCGCGCGCGACCAGCTGGTGGGTGCGCCGGTGCTCAGGTCGCGCAGCGAGGACCTGGTGGCCGCACTGGAACGGCGGATTGAAACTGGCGACGAAGGGAGAAGCTGATTTTTGCGTGCGACCGACGCGATTCGCTGTTGCATTGAGTAAGGCCCGACCATTGTATGTAGCTAATTGACGGCGACAGAAGATATTCGAGCTTGGAAACGTGTTGGCAACTCGTATGGATCACACTTGCTGGCCAAAATATAAGAACGGCGAAAAATACAGGATGTGCTGAAATTCATTGAACAGCCGCTCAATCGGTAACTTCTGGCGCTCACATGAATGGAACGCCTGGGGAGAACATCAAAGCCGGAAAAGCTTTCCCTCGTGTTCGACACCTCTTTTTCCCTTCCTCACTGAAAGATAGGTGACAGTGTTTTTTTTGGGGGTCAGGACTCTATGGTAAAGTCCGGATTGGTCAGCACAGAGTTCTCTATTTCTTTTTTTCTCCCTGGAGTCTGTTCCATTGATTACTATTGATAACTCTTCCAATACCTCGAAGTTCTAAAGTTGGACTGTTGACACGATTGGGCTGTGATATAGGTTAGCCTATTTGTATGTTCAGCGTGTCGGTCTATTTCTTCGAATTAAAAAATAAAAAACAAAATCATGTCAATCTTTGCTCGTGACGGTCGGCGGACTGGTTTGGAGCAGCATGAGTATGTTGCCCGAGCGTATCCATTATTGTGTCTGGTTTGCAAGAAGATGAAATGTACGACATGCTCGGCATGCAAGACTTTTAGCTTCTGCAGCCGGGAGTGCCAACAATCAGGCTGGAAACACCATAAGGCGGTGTGCAGCAGAAAAACAAGGCGGCCCTTGTTGCGGAAGGGAGAATTGGCGGGCTCTCAACCCCCTCGGACGGTGTCGAGCGCGTGCTCAGGCTCAGAGACATGTTTGTGCAAACCAACGGACGGGCGCCCCATCCGATTGAGAACGAACAGCTACAACGCGCACCGGCCTGTGCCATGTGCGGCAGAAAACTGGTCTCTGTGCAGGAGCATGCGTGTACGACATGCCGCCAGGTCACGTTTTGCAGTGCCGGTTGCAAGGAGGAGGCGTGCAACGGTCCGCGCGCTTTTCACGACCAGGAAGCGTGTTTCGCGCTGGCCATGCTGAGCGAAGGGGTCCGCATTTTGCAGGAGCAATCGGGAGCACCAGGTCTTTGCAGCCCGGCCCAGGGAATCGCCCGCCAATCCAAGCCCGTAGCCGCCCTTTGCGTTGCGAACGAGGACGTCTTCAACCTTGTTCGGATTGCTTCGGACGCCGTGGGAGGCTCGGACGATGATTGCGCCATGATCAAGGACGCTCCACCATTTCTTGTGCCATGGTTAACTTACTTTCTGCGCACCGCGTTCCCGCGACCCATGGATGGCAAGAGCATTTTAGAAATGATTCCAGGGTTCTGGGGCGTGATCGCTGACAATCTCAGCTATCCCCTCAGTGTCGTGTATGGACTCCAGATGGCCCTGCTTGATCAGCGCCAGCCCGATACGCTTACTTCCCCCACAGAAATAGTTCTGACGAAGCCCGGTAGGCTGGTGGTCCATGTGATTGGGGCTGCAGGATCGGAGACTCGCGGGTTCGGCGTCTGGGAGGAGTTGTTTCATCGCCTGCCGGGCCTGACTGAGTTGGAGGTGTGGCTCATCGGTCCTGAGATGCCCTACTCTACGCTAGCGATCAAGAATTCAAGCTCGGCTTTTGCGGAGGCTTTCGGCTGCCGCTTGTGTGAGAGCTGTAAGAGAGCGGGCAGGACCGTGCTGCTCCAGATGGCCCAGGCGGCATATGAAGATCTCATCAAGGACCTCAGGGGCCCCCCTGCTGACCTTTATGTTTTTTTTAATTGCGGGTTTTCAGACACTAGCGGACCTTTCGTACAGGGTGCTGAAACGACGCTCACGGAAGCATGGACGCCCTGCCTTGCGAAAGGCGGGCCAATCAACCGCAGCAACCCCCTGATCGTCACGTCCTTCACCGTTGACGAAGCGCGGGAAGACGGGGTGGTTTTGGAAAGGCATGGATATTCAGTCAAAGTTTTGCCGCACGAAAACCCATTCCTCAGTCCCCTCCGCCAGGTGGACGTAGACTGTAGGGATACATTCGCATTCAACGGAGCCATCCAGGTGGCGTGGGCGCGAGAAGGGCAGCAGGTGGCCGTCACGGGAGGCGGAGAGCAATGAGTGTCATAACGCACTCAATTTCAGTCTGAAGGCAAAGATACATGGTACAGGATTCACAGTAGGGTGGGCAATCGCAACACCATTGCTGTATCCAAACAGTCGCAATGGTGTTCAGATTTAAGCCTCTGGATTTCGCTTACGGTTGTCTGATCCGAATGCTAGCGTTGATCAACGGCGTGTTTCACAAACTCGGAAGGGCTGTAAGGTCATCGTCTTTTCCGTAGAATCATGCCCATCTCCAGAGTTGTGTCAACTCGAAATGCAATAGCTTTCCATTCGGGGTTCGAAAAGAGCATCAAAAATATCCTGCGCGGGCCGAGACAGCTTGGGGAGCCAGATCTCCCGAGGCAGAATCGTCGACTCCATTTGTCAAGTCCTCTAGGGTTATGATAGCGCAGGGTTCTCCGGATGTTTCTGATGTGGATGGAACTCTCGATAGGAAAAAATGAGGGTGAGGACTTGTGATTTTGCAGGGTACTACCGGCGTTGCTGACGCGGATGGAACTCTCGACTGGAAATGATGAAAATGAGGATGCAGCCCTCTTTGTGCGCCTCTGCACCATCTCCGGGTTCTCCTTCGACATCCGTGTTGAGGACCCGGCAGAGAGTCGTTTTGGTGCGCGAGATGCCGGTGCTTCGCTGGAGTCGAGACGCAGAATCGAAAAGCCGGCGGTGCTTCGCGCAAAAGGACTGAAGGAGCTGATCAGCACCTCCTCGCCGCTGCACCCGGGAATCCAGGTACCGACGTTGTTTATTCGGCTCTTCGTGGTGGGGGACAGCGCGGGCGGGGCAAGTCGAGAATTGGAAGACCACGAGCCGATCGTCCCCTTTTGCGAACCCTTTCACCATTCGGATTCCAATGACATTGATTCGGGAGCCGCTGCCGCCAATGATGCAGAATCTGCCGAAGGGGAAAAGCGGCCTGAAGGGGGGCCTATGCGCCTGATGGTCGCCTTCTCGCAGGACAAAGATTACCGCCTCTGTGATGAAGCGAAACTCATGGCGCGTCTCGAGCAACAGCTGACCGTGAAACCCTTCGGCTCTGATGATAAATTATCGAAATATGATCGATCCCGGGAGGTGGCCATTCTTTGCTATCATCTGGCGGCGCGTGTTGTTCCGTGGGAACCGGTTCCGGCGTCCTCCTCGTCCTCTGGTGCCGCGCACCCCGATAGTCTTCCTCCGGAGACAGCGGCTTTGCATGACAACATCCGCCGCGCATTCACAGCGTCTCGTCGCGAGTTTCGCAAGCATCGGCGCAATTTGGCCCTCCGTGACACGGGAGGATGGGCCAACTTCGCGGTGCGCGCGGCTGCAGCGCCGCCATTTTTGCGGGAGGATCGCGACTTTCTCCGTGACCTGGTCGAGGACGCACGCGATGTGCGTCCCTACCTGCACAATCAAGACGGCTGGATGTATCGGAAGCCGCCCCCAAGTGTCTCCAGCATATTGCGCTTCGTGGCGCCACGCGAGCTAAGAGATTCGGAGGACTTCGTGCGGAACGTCGTGGCTGCAGAGTGCGCCGCGCTCGCTTTTGCGTCGGCGCGCCTCCTGTGCAGTGAGGAGTTCGTGCGCGAACTGCTGCGCGACGCGCAGATCCTCGGCATGGATCCGTGCTGCGTGGACGAGGTTTTCGCTGCAGTAAACGAGCGCCTGCGCGATTCCGAGACGCTGGCGAGGGCGGCGATCCGGGCGCAGGGGGCGGCTGATCGCGCCGCAGACGGTGCTGGGAGAACTCGTGGCGCACACTCTTGTCCCGTCGTTTTTCGCATCTCGTCGCGCCTGCGTACAAACCGAGATCTGCTGCGCTTCGCACTGACGGAGGGGCAGCCTCCATATGCGGTCGGAAGTGTAGCGCCTCCAGAGGTGAAGACCCTGTTCTCGACGCAAAACGCTTCGTTTCACATGGCCGTCGTCGTGCGCCTTGCGCTCGACTTTGGGAAAGAGGCAGTAGATTGGAGGCGCATTCCCAGAGGCGCCGGGCTGTCCCCGGGCTCGATATGGACCATCACGTGGGGAGTTGTGGCAGGAGTCACCGCTGGAATCCGTGGCATTTTCTTTGCCTCTCAAACCACGGAAGGTTACCTCATCTCCTTTCTCTACTCCACGGGTATTAGTGCATTGGTCATCCTGGCTTTATTTTTTGCAGAATTTGCTGGGCGAATAAGATGGTTCCTGCGATTAAGGAACGTTTGACTGTCATGGTGCTCTGCTTGATTCCATAATCGGTCGCATCTCCAATGCGGTTCGTTATTGACTGATGTTCCTGTTATAACAATGTTCTTGGAAGAGGGAGAAAAGACCGGGAGAGGGTGAAAGGACAGGCCTGAGTGTCACACTCGTGCAAAAATCCAGATCGGAGCGATGTTATGTCTCAACTTTGTTCCTTTGTGACCCAAGAAGCAGAAGAGTGGCGTAGAGAGCCCGAAAGACGGGGCGGAGTCTCTCGTTTTTCTGTGGAGGGCGGATCCGTGAGCTGAACCTGCAATCCTTCGAATTTCCCCCTCATCATACAATACTCTACCCTCTTTTCTCCTTTTTTTCCCTCTTTTTTCCTTCCTTTCCCTTCTTTTCTCGTTCCCATGAAGCTAGTAGTAGCTCCTGTTCCGAAGTCTTCGGCAAAGAAGCATAGGTACGTCTCAGTCCCCGCCCTCATCCGGGGGGTCCCGGACCACAAGATGGACAACGTGAAGGGTCTACACGAGACGGAGAACATCTCGCAGGTAGAGTTCGACTCTCTGAAGAAAGTCTTCCACTGGATGGACGCGCGCAAGGACGCGAGGTTGGACGGCCAGGAAATCGCAGACGTACGAAACGGGAAGGCTAGTAAAGCAGCCTTTTTGGTCGTAACAGATATTGGTCTGCTAAAGCAGGCGAAGGTCTGCATGCTGCGGTCATCGGAAGCGCACGTCGCGAAAGCAGCTAGTACGTCACGACGCTGGGATCAAGTGAATTTTCCATCTTAAAAATAGGGGAAGGTTGATTCTAAGCATGTAGACCAGTCAATATCGCCCTGGAGGGCCCGCGCCGGACCGGGGGAGACGTCTTCGTAATCAAACACATGTACAACAAGAAGTTCTTGTGACGCAGCCGACGACGGGTGGAACCGCGCGGTCGTTGACTAACGCTTCTACGACCGAATTTTCGAAATTTGAGATACCCTGGAAATTTTGCCTCGCCTTCTCGCAGGTTCTCACGAAGCTGGGCCACCGGGCGGACAAGCGGGAGATAGATCTGATGATCTGGGAAGTCGATGATGATTTGGACCACCACGTATCGTGGGATGAGTTCCTGGTGATGTACCAGCGTTGTATCAGTGATAGCACCGGCATGGAGCCGCGCAATCTCTTCAACCTCGCGCAGTTCCTCATGTACGACAAGGAGTTCACCGGAACCATAAGTGTGGAACAGACCCTCCAAATCCTCTTCGTCCGCTACGGACGGGAAAAGCTAGATGCGGTACCATTAACTTAACTCTGCTCGTAAGTTTGCGGTAACAATCCGAATGGTAGAACGACAAATAATTTCTCAAGCGGAGATCATTGTTATGCTGATGAACATGATGCTCGTCCGTGCTTTTGGCGCCGATCCGGCGGAAAATATTGGGCAACTGGTTCAGTCGACCGCGCTGCCATACCGCCTCCTTGCAGGAAATCCAAGAGATCTTCGGCGACGAACAGAAGGGTCCGGATGGCCAGGAGAAGCGCATAACCTACTCGGAGTACCTCAGGCGAGTAAATGCACGACTGACGAAGATCCGAAACGCCAAAAAGGAAGTCACCAAGGTGAACCTTGGCCGGAGGGTGTAAATTGATCCGCAAGCCCCAGGTTGTCGGCCTCTGTGATATCTCTCAGTCGAAGTATGTACTTCCGGGATCAGGTGAACCTATTGCGACGGGTGGAAGTTTAGTCACCAAGGGAAACCTGGGGCAGAAGTCAGTACTAGTATCGGGTGCTACGAGTATGTGACTGGTATATAGCACTGGCGGTACTCCAATACTGAGTCCTGAATCTGTCGACTGTCCGAGTATGTGTCGTCTCTGTTGGGACGCTGGGAACAGTCGTCGAGGGCTGCCACTTGAGCCTCCGTATGTTCGAATTTCGTGGAGACGATGTCTGAGCGTGTCGCTGCGCGGCACAGTCGTGAGATGGCCCGGTGTGAGTGCTATGCGTGAGTCTCGAGATCTGTTAGGTCCGCGGTGTGAGCGTCGCCAAGGTAGAAATGTGGCCGATGTTAGTGCAGAGCACAGGTTTTAGTTCTCGAATACTAGCAGACAAGCCTCCAATCTACTACGCGCCTCCAATCTAGGTAGCAGAGCCTCGTCACTGACAGGCAGAGAAAGAAGTAGCTTTTACTGCTGAGTTTTAGCCCCGAGCCATTTTGCAATCTGCAGTCTGAGCCATGTTCCTGAATGTCGGCCTCACAACGCGAGGCTTCGACTGGCTGGGGCAATCGGTCTCGAAACGGTCTGCGGCGCCGCACGCAGCCACGCAACTGGGTCGCTCTCCTCCGGCGAAGACCGCTGCCGAAAGGCGCCGCGTTTCGGAGCAGTCGCAGCGCAGCTCAGAAGCAGTAGAGCCGATTGCCGTGGGAGTTGAGGAGATCACCTCCGTGAAGCCTCCGAGGGTGCGGTTGGCGCCGCTGGAGCCGCGCGCGGCTCCCGCCGGCGTGAAGCCGCCTCAGAAGGGAGTTACAAAGGCGAAATCATTCGAATTGATGGCGAAAACGGGGGCTCATGCGACGAGTACAGCCGAGTCGGCTTCGGAGGCCATTCCGACGCTGCCCGAGCGAAAAGCGGTGTCGCTCCTCGTGGGTGAGAAAGAGCTTCGGAAACACTTGGGCGAGAAGAAAGAGGGCGAACTGCCGCCGCGGCCAAGCGCGTTCGCACCCCAAAGCGGCAACTGGGTCCTCTCAAACTTTGGCGAGAAACTCGGACAGAGGATATACGTGAGCCAAGATCTACCAGGTACGTTCGATCCAAGTGCTACACTAACACGTAGCAAACGGTGCAAACGGTGGTGCAGTATTATTGATACTACGCTGGTACCCAATGGCAGTAGCCGCTCGTATCTTCTTCATCGCCTCCGACCCCAGGTTTCGAATGCGTGGGGACACCGCCCGCCAGCGAGGGTGACGAGGGTGGCTCGAGCAGCGGGGGAGCAGCACCCAAGCGTTCATCGCTGCGCTCTGAAGCTGCGAGCTCCTCCCTGTATGTGGCGCGCGCGTCTGGGGCCAGTACCGGTGCCATCAGTCTGGTGGCACGATCCTCCCACAGCAGCTCCCTGTCGTCGGGCCGCGTGTCCTTCCCGATGAAGCCCGACGTCTACGATGGACGCGTGTCTAACGCCTCGACCGGTGTATCCACCGCCAAACTCTCCGCGATCAGTCTCGTGTCGAACAGTACGTCCGCGAGCGCCCAGCCGAAGACGTCGGTCACGTCCCACTCTTCGCAGCTGCACGACGATGCCACTATTGGGTAGGAACTAGCAACACGACCCTCGATGTTAATAAAAAATTGATAATATTTGGCGGGGGGAATCGAGCCGGCCTGGGCCCGAAAGAGTTCCGATTCGGAACGTGACAAGCCCGATACTTTCTCGATGGCGTAACCCCCAGGTACCAGCGGAGCCACTCTTCACTCGGATCTGTCTCGAGCGAGTCGAGTTCTACACGTGGCTCTTTTCTCGGTCGCATGTACCGAAAGGTGGTGCCGAGGAGGTCGCACAAGAAAGTGCATCCCCAGTGCCAAGACCCCGTCGCTTCATTTTAAGAGGAAATCAATCGGCGGCTGGTGGCCCCTATTTCGAAGCGGTGCCCGCAGGGTCTGTGACTGTGTATGCATATTATTCCGGCAGGGCAGGGGGGCAGGGATAATGTCATTTATCGTACTAAGAGGGGCGCGCGAAATTAAGATAGGAGGCATCGACAAAGCACATGTAGCGTGGTACTGTAGGAGTGAATGGAAGTTTTGTTGCATCGCCAGAAAGTTCTGTAAGTTGACTCTTTTTCAAAGCCAGTCAAAACATTCCGTACGATAGTTTGCAGTCAGGGATACCAAACCCATGTCGCACTCGCAGTGGGTCTGAAGTTGTCAATTTTATGAGGGGGCTCGTGATTCGGCCTTCAATTACATATTCTTGGGGCCTGGGTTCGCCGCACGTGGACGCGCGCGGCTCTGCTGACGTGACCTAGAGAAGAATGAAAAGCCTAGATTGGGATGTTGTGAAATGCCACCGCGTCGTGCCGTCCACATAAATAGACGTACATGTCATACTTCGCGACTCGCGAACGAAGGCATGCCTCCTTTTCCGCGCGCGACCTCAGTGTTTCTCCGTGCGCTACGTTTGTTCGCTCGTCTGATTCGGCGTACAAGCAGGATGGTGGGGCCTACTTACCCGTGTAATAGCTCAGAGTTGTTGCCTACGAACGGAAACGAGTGGAATCGTGGACGATCGAATCTATTCTTGGGTAAGTAGTACTCGAGAAAGTTCGGAGTAGGACGTTTGCGCCGTAGACAAGGAGTACGAACGAGCGGCCCCCATCACCTCCTTCGCGCACCGACGGTGCGCCAAGGTTCGAGGTGGACGGCGTGCTATTCACGGGGTTGCGGATTTGATTCGGACGAAACATGAGGTAGCTCTTATCCGTGTCGCGCGCTGGCGATGTGTGACTGCGACTGTGACACGGTGCCTTTCGGCATCCAGTGCTGTGCGACCGTGAAGGGCGATGAGGTCGGGATCGTGGAGCGCTTTGGAAAGTTCAGCCACGTCGCCGCTCCAGGGCTCGCATGCTTTCCGATTCCGTGCATGCTACAAATGGTTGGCGTGGTGTCCACGCGGCAGGTACGTCGGAGACTTGCGTGATCGGGGTGCAGGTCCTGCAGGGTATTAGTCGTTGTGCCCCGTCGATGATGACGGTGATCGGAACCGCCGATTCGATCAAGATAATGCGAAGACCGCATACCGGAAGATGCTCATTGTCGAAATCGGATTTTTCGAATTTCCGAAGTGACCCTTCCCCCACCGCACCCCCCCACCGCACCTAGGTAAACCTTCCCCTGTCGCTGGAGTCGAAAACGAAGGACGACGTGTTTGTCACAATCTCTTTGGAAATTCAATATGCCATCAACAAGCTGAATCCGTACTCTGCTTTTTACCGCCTCACCAGCGTGGATCAGCAGATCCGCAGCTACGTCAGCGATGTCGTCCGGTAAGTGGCTCCTCAACCAATGTATTTATTTCTAATTTTTGATGGGGGGGCAAAAGTCTCCAGAAAGTCTCCAATTTTGCTCCAAAGAAGTCTCCAGCTGGAGACTTTCTGGAGACTTTTTTTAGCGATTCAGCGACTGGGGCGAAAACCTAGGACATGTGCCTCAGGGGCCGCGATGGAGACGTGAAGTCCTAGGAGACAGTTGGAGACTTGTGCTGGGGGATATGTTTGGAGACTGCGCCTGGAGACTTCGCGTGGAGACTCCGGCTGGAGACTTCGGCTGGAGACCCCGTCTGGAGACTTTTGCAGAGACTTTTGTGAAAACTTTAGTGGAGACTTTTCCGAAAGCTAGCGGGGGTGTGAAAGTTCTAAGCGTCATTTTTTCTTGCTCGGTATCGGCTGCCCGCCCGCCGACCCTCTCTGTGGGAATAGAAATTTCGGGACAGTTCCACCCTTCTGTCGCGGCGGAGCGTGGGGCCCAGACCGTCTGGGGCAGTGCATCGGAGCCACCTGGGGCTGCCGCCCGGAAGCACCAAAACCACCCCTCTTTGGCGGTGGAGTGTGGGGCCCCGGCCCGCGCCCCGCCGCCTTGGGCAATGAATCGGAGCCTCCCGGGGCTGTCGCCCGGAAACATCTGCGTCTACCGACCGAGGCCGCCGCAAAAGTGGCACCTTTTCACGGAATAGTAGGGTCCGTCCCGGCGCCCTGTTTCCGCACCCGCCTCCGACTCGTCGGCGATCGCGGCCACCGCCCTGCGCCTGCCTTATGATAAGCCCGTTTGCGCACCGCCAGGCGCGTAAAACTCTAGAGGGCATGATAGACTGCTACACCTGTATGGGGAGATGGGCACCTGAGAGAGGAGAGAGATAGAACGACTCGATGAAGTTGTTTGGATGTGGCGCACGACCATCCCTTGGAACCGGGTTCTCCCAAAGTCACGCTGGAATCTGATGATGTCACCACTGGACACTTTCGGGGTCTGTAAAGATTTTTAAAGAACTCGGACATTGCAAAAACATGGTTTCGTAGTGCTATGAAATGTGACTTTGCAGAAGAACATGAAAGTTGAAAGGCTGCAAGAAAATCTATTTCGGATTCTGCTCCTCCCGTTTTCTTATTCCGCAGCGCCACCTTGTGCCATCGCAAGTTGGACGAGATCTATAACGATCGTGACGTGCTCATCTCCGCGGTGCGGGAGCGACTGAGCGTGGTGATGGGCGAGTATGGTTACATTCTGATCGCGGTGTTAGTGAACGAAGTGACGCCGGCAGACAAGATCTTTCGCGCGATGAATGCCGTCGAGAGCTACAAGCGGCTGCGGCAAGCCACGTACGACCAGGCGGAGGCCGAGAAGTTTCTGATAGTGAAGCGCGCGGAGGCCGAGTGTGAGCGCAAGCGGCTGCAGGGCGTCGGCGTGAGCTGGCAACGCAAAGCGCTCGTCCGGGGGATGGAGAAGAACATGCAGCGGTTCTTGGGGCCCACCGCGGCGCCGGGGCAGTATCGTATGGAGGACTTTTCACGCGAGCTGGACGACGGCACAGAGAAAGCCACGTTCTCGCCGCGTGCAGACGCCTTCACGTCGTTTCGGATAGAGCGCAGCACCGACGTGGCCGCGGCCGCCGCAGGGGGATCGGCTAGTAGTAATGACCCGGCCTCGGCGTCCGCAGAGGTTGGTGGTGGCGCGACGAGCGCCAGTAGCGGGCTTGCGCGACCCACGCTAATCAAGCGCGGAACAATGGCCCTGCGAGTCGAGGAGCACTCGCTGCGGAGCTTGGAGGCGCTCGGCAACCCCGCCAACCTCCTCCGGATGCCGACAGACGTTGGCGTGTCGGACACGGACACGCTCTTTCCGGAGGCCGCGCGATTCCACCGGCGCGAGGCGGCGGCCACCACGGAGGGCGATGGCGATCAGCCTGGCGAATACGACGAGGGTTTCGCTGCGGGCGATGTGATGGAGCTTCTCTTGATCACCAACTACTTTGACATGCTGAAAGACATCGGACAGGGCGACAGCGCTTCGACGTTATACGTCCCCAATTCCCCGGCGATAGTCGGCACGCTGAGGAGAGAAATTCAAGAACACTTCGGCACTACTAAGACACACGGAAAAGAGGTAATCATCGGCGCCAAGCGGGGCTAACTTATCTCAGGGG
>JACKZZ010022201.1_pt1 | contig 16184 bp, 7 predicted proteins | sample 8027871 | NCBI WGS metagenome assembly JACKZZ01 (sample SAMN15724774, study PRJNA655200) | protist metagenome | isolation source: fluorescence activated cell sorting (FACS) single amplified genomes of... | place: USA: West Boothbay Harbor, Gulf of Maine | collected 2000-07-19
TCTTTTTCTTCTTTCTTCTTCTTTTCTTCTTCTTCTTTCTTTCCTTCTTTTTCTTCTTCTCTTTCTTTCCAATTCTACTTTATTAAAGAGACCATATATATTATTAATGAAACACGAGAACCATTCATTCTTCACCACCTCTTTTGAAATGCAATAGTTAGGCGACTGCGAAATTAAACCAACCATAAAAAAATTCAATTGGTTGATTACGCAAACAAAAGTCAACTATCATTTTTTGTGCGAAGAAATGGCAGGAAGTGAACAAGGGGGGAGTGACTATGACAAGGCGTTGAGGTTGTGCCTTGAAGGACTATCTAAATACCGTGACCTGGACTTTGATGGTGCAATAAAAGACTTAAAAAAATCACTAATATTGATCGGAGATGACGATGAGGAAACCTACAAATTATTTGGTCATCTCGGGAGTGTGTATTTTGCAAAAAAGCAATATGAAGAAGCATTAGTCTATCAAAAGAAAGCAATGCAAACACTGAAGAAGTTGGGAAATGCGAACCCAGAAGAGCTACGAGGTACTTTTCATAATATGTCGCAAACCTACAAGAAATTAAGAGAGTACGAAAAAGCTGTAAAATGTTCCCACGAAGAGATAAAATTAATAGGAAAAGACCACACGGATGTTTGTTCAATTTATCGTGAAATTGGCGACGCTTATCGACTCTGGCGAAGGGACGACCAAGCTTGCAACTTCTATGAAAAATGCATTAAACGTGCTTCAAGTGCAACGGATATAGCAATTGCTCCAACATACAATAATTTGGGCTCCATATATTTAGCACAATCCAAAAACGGCATGGAAGAAACTGCTGCGAATAGCAAAAAAAAGGTGAAAGCGTGCAATCTTTTCTTAAAAAGTTTAGCCTGCTACGAAGAAAGCCTTGGTCTCGGTACCGCATTTGGATATGATCCAGAGGGGCATGCCGCGGCGATAAACAATCTGGCAAGTGCTTACGTCATGTTAGGAAAGATACCAGATGCTGTGAAAATGCTAAAGAAATCCATTGCAATTAACACAAAAACTTATGGCGCAAACTCGGCAAAGACCAAAAAGGCCCAGACCGATTTACAATTGATGGAGTCCTTGGATCCAGCACTCTTTGCAGGCCCAGCAGAAAATTTTCTCAACGGTACTAGGGAATTTGATAATGCAACGTGCGCTGGGTGTTCAAAAACAGGATTGGATGGTCTGAAGTGTTGCTCAAAATGCAAAAAGGCTTTTTATTGCTCATCGGCCTGCCAGGTGAAAGATTGGAAAGCACTGCATAAGAAGGAATGCAAAAAACTTGTGAGTTTGAATAAAGCGGAAAAGGTTTTAGAAAAATGTGACAAGAATGCTAAAAAAAAGGCAAAGGACGGGTACAAGTTTGGAGAAATTGTTCCAGAAGCTGACGAACGTTTGCACGGTGAAGCTTTTCATGCGCACCATAAAACAATTGGTGGATGCAACCCGCCTGGTAGTATGGTGAAGGACAATCTGCCTCCAATTACATTGGAAACTCCCCCAATGTTACGAGTGTTTGGTGCTGGTTCCGAAAAGGGCTTTGCCACCCCCTTGTTAACTGTACACAAAAATATGAAATTCGTGGTGGAATTGGTGAAAATCCCTGCGAACGTGGATCCAAGCGGTACCTACGAACAGGCAAGGGGGGGCAATGGAGGTATTTTCATAAGAATTGTAGAAAAATATACTTCCCATGATGCGAAATACAAACTTGCACGCCCCCAAGCGTTCCAGCTGTACATTCTGGGGGAAGTTGTATTCACAAAAAATTGCTTCAAGGAGTTCAAGAAGTATTTATACGACGATGGGGGATGTAGAGGTGCTGACTTTGAATGGCCCGATCATCGCGCCGTCTTCATGTGTCCAGTCACAAGAAAAGTCGCCGTCCCCGATGGGAAAACCAGTTACATACTTTGCTGGCAGCCGCTATCGGCAGTGTTTCGGAATAGGCATAATGAAGAAGTTGGTTCCTCTAGGGTCATACCCCGATTGTTAAGCATGGAGGGGTATAGACAGATGATGAGCAAAAGGAACAACTGTAACTCCAAAGTCAAAATGCCGGTTCTCGGCGATTTAAACAGGCAATTGGAATGTTTCCCCGATGCCCAAAATAGTTTGGAGGAAAGTGGTCAATCTTGGGTTCCAAGACCAAAAAGTATCATTGACTTTCGAAATTTTATGCAAGCGAATGGAGGAATAGGCGGGGAAGCGAAGCAACGACGGGCGAAAAAAAAATATGACGCTGCAATACGGAAACGAGGAGGCGATCCGACTTCTCGACGAACCGGTTTTGTGGTCCCAACTGTGTACGATCTTTTCCAACTCGCTGAAGATACCAACTGTAGGCTCTGCACAGAGTATTTTACATCGACAGAGTTTCACAAGCGTTACCAAGTCTTCATGAAAGTATTTGCAGCATCCGTAGGGGTCAATACTGAAGTACGGAATAAGAGTGTCCAATCGAAGGCCACGTATGCCAACCCCCTCACACCGATTATAGACGACAACGCTAAATGCGTGTGCGGAAATGGAAAAAAATACAAAAAATGTTGCGGTGTGAGAAGCATTAAATTGCAAAAGAGACGCGTGGAAGATAAGGACTTCCCAGTAGGTTTGGAAGTTACCTTTCGCAAATTAAATGCAAAGGCGATGAATGGCGTTTATGCCACAGTCGCAGAGGAGTACAACGAGGAAACGGGAAGGATTGCGTGTAAACGTCAAGACAACGGAAAACTAGTTAGCGTGAAACCTGAAAATTTAGTCACAAAATTCATTCACCCCCCTTCTTAAATATCGTTGGAGGGGCTTCACCGCGCTACAACAACCCATGGAGTACTTCGTATACGACATATTAGCTATCAATAAGAATACAAATATTTATACTAGAAAGAAGTAAATTGCAAAAAAATCCAGTAATTTCCACATTCAGAGATCGATATTAATAATAAAATATAATAATTAATTTAAAAACAAAATTATTTCTTCTTCTTTTTATTTGTTTTTTGTTTAATATAATTACTAGAGAAACAAACAAATAATTTTACTGTATAGACATCTATAAGAAAATCAAACAATTGTTTAAAAAGTTAGCGTCTGGTTTTGATTTCGGGTTGTGAACGCACAAGGGAAGCAGTCGAGGCCATCATCGAGAAGGGTTGTCGACGTTTTAGCCTGTGAACCATGGAAGAGGGGCAGACTGACAGTGACGAGCATTGGGTTTTTGGGTATGGCTCCTTAATAAACAAGAAAAGTCGTGACTCGACCTTAGGGTTGCACACCCCGTGCTTTTTTGTCCGGTTAAAACCTTCGTTTCGGCATTGCCGAGTCTGGAACTTTCATTCTCAAACCGGTTTTACTGCGCTTGGAATATGTCCGACCTCGAAAGAAAGTCGTGCGGGGATAAACGGCGTGCTTGTCCGCGTAAAAGGTCGGGCGGCATTGGAAAGGTTGGACCACCGGGAAAAGGGCTATCAGCGAAGGGAGCTTTCTGCTGAGCATATCGTGTACATAGGCGAGGGCAAGCCCGAGGTTGGAAGATGGAAGAAGCGCTGTTGGTTTTACATCCCGCTTCCTGAGAATAGAAAAGTTGCCGACCAAGACCATCCAATTTGCCAAACCTACGTGGACACGGTGCTGGCCGGGTGTCTGGAAGTCTCGAGAAAGTTTGCCGAGGAGTTTGTCCGGTCCACAAGTGGTTGGAATCAATTTTATCTGTACGATACGCCGATGTCTAGGAGACCATGGGTACATAGGCCAGCCAGTTGGGAAGACATAGACTCCATCCTGGAGCAGGAGGGGAAGCACACAAGTTTCTTCGAGCGCAGGCACCCAGAAGACTTTACTGCAGAGTGGCTCCATTCTTTGCACGGTATGTGGGGCGTACCATCGCGAAACACAGATTTTGTGGGCAGGAAAGCAGAGATAGAGGCCATTGCCCGGGCGCTAAAGGACAACGGCGGGAGCAAGCACGGTGGGGGTTCGTCTTGCGGAATTTCTTTAATCGAGACTGTGGGCCTGGGTGGGGTTGGAAAGACCCAGCTGGCCATCGAATTTTGCTACCGTTACTACAAGGACCAGCAGCATGGTTCGCCCGTTCCAAGTGAGGGGGAGAAGCGGGAGACACAATTTTACAACCTTGTACTGTGGGTTCGTGCGGACTCGCAAGATTCAATTACAAAATCGTTTCGGGGGTTCGCGGCCGATGTGGGGGTGCAAGGAGTGGACAGTATGAAAAACGAGCACGTTATCCAAGAAGTTAAGAGTCGGTTGTACCGAACCAAAGCTCCTTGGCTCCTCGTGTTTGACAATTTTGAGCCGGATTTGAGCGAATTAAACAATCCAAGCGACGAGATTGCCGCGTATCTTCCCAAAGGCGGGTCGGGAACGGGCCACGTTGTCATCACTTCTAGAATCATGCTACCTGGTTTTGACCGCAAACACTCCGTACGGCTGCAATGCTTTGGGGTGCAGGACTCGGTCAAGTTTTTGAACGCCGCGTGCAACGGCAATGACGATGAAGTAGGGGAGGGGTCGTTTTCCACCCAAGCTGCCACGGAACTGGCAGAGAAGTTAGGGCATCTTCCCCTGGCCTTGGCCATAGCTGGGAGCTATATGCGAAGGTGCGACATATCGTGCGACGAGTATGCTGCAAAGCTTGAGCAAAGCAACCAACAGCAGGTACTGTTCTCCGAACGCCCGTCCTTGATGGACTACTCGCTGGGTCTTGGGGCCTCTCTGGCCCTATCCTTGGAGCAGATTGGCGACGGGGTAGCAGAGGTCTTAAATGCTTTGGCGTTTTTGGGCCCCGAGGAAATTACAAAGGAGTTGCTGAAGGCCTTGGCAAGGAGCGTTTCTCGCGATACGGCTGTTGTGGAGCGCGAAGGAGCAGGAACCGATTCTGTTGCATTTCCCTTCACGGGAAGTGCCAACCTTGCTGTTGCCGCCCTGCTCATTGCTGGATCGGCAATGTTTGCACTGGGCAACGGGGGACAGGGCCTGGGGCTCCACAATAACTACAGAAGGGTTGCGCTAGCTTCTGTGTTTGGCATGGGTGGTTTATACGTTTTGTCTGGCTCAAAGTCATACACGGAGAGCCTTGGGGAGGGGCGGGTAAAGTTCAAAGAAGCCGTCCCTGTTCCCCTGGACCGAACTCCAACAAAGGCTTGCTCGTCAGTATTAGACGTTGATGAAGTCTGGAGTGTTCTGAAAACGTTCTCGCTGCTGACGATGAGACAAAAAAACTGTGCGTCTATGCACAGACTCTTGCAAGGGTTGCTGCGATCTCGCCAGTCCCCTGAAGAACAAAAACATTCTATTGAAAGTTGTCTTGACGCTATCTCGGAAATGTGGTCGTTTGACCCCGCAGACACAAACACCTGGGTGAAAGCTGGGAAAGAATTAGAGCACGTGATTCTGATAGGAGACCACTGTTGCTCATCACACGGGGTGTTGAACTTTTCTCTCAACGTGAGGCTGAGAGCCATTAAATTGTTATGCGAAGCGGCGCTGTACATGTCGATGGCTCTCAGCCAATTTAAAACTTCCAAGCGGCTGCTGGTGAAGACGTGCAAATGGCTGAAAAGTTTTACCATGAAGTCGGAGAAAAAGACTAAGAATGCGCTTGCCCGGGCTTTTCTGACGCTTGGCAAAGTCGAACGGTACTGTGGCAATTTCGAAAATGCCGACAAAAACTTAAAGTTTGCGTTGATGAATGCGCACGAAGAGTGGGACATGGCCGCAATTTACCATGAGATCGGTGTCCTTTCCATCAAATTAGATCAGTACGCGGCTGCCAAAGATGCGCTGAACAAATCCTTGGCTATCAAACGGGGCCTTAGAAACCAAGAGAGCACTTCTTCCACTTCCCAGGGCACGGAAGGCAGCGCGTCTTCACCAAGCCCTGGTGCACGGCAACCTCTTTTGACTTTCAGCGGCGACACGATGGCGACTATCCACCAATTGGCGGTGGCAAACATAAAGCAGCGTCAGCTCGACGAGGCGGAGAAATTGCTGCGGTTGGCCCTGTCTGAAACTGCGGACGAGTCGAGTGCTGGAAAAGGCGGCAAAGCAGCAACTTTGAGGCAGTTGGGGCGAGTGCTTGAGTGGCGGGGTAAGTTGCCGCAATCCCTGCAGTGCCTGAAAGAAGCCCAGGCACTGTACACAGAGATTTACAAAAAGGCGTTGCATATCAATGTAGGCGCAATCGAATACCAGCTTGGTGCATGTCTGTGCCGCATGAAAATGTTCGATGACTCCCTGCAACATTTTTCCCGTGCTTTATTCATTCAGAAAAAGGTTTACGGGGAGGACGCCCCGCATTTGGAGGTAGCAACAACCCACGGAGAGATGGGGAAAATGGAAAAGCAGCGGGGTAACCATGGGCAAGCCTTGAAACATTTTTTGAACCAGAAGTTCGTCTTGGAAGAATTGATCAAGAAGGGTACGCAAAGCAACAGCAGAAATTTGATCAAGCTGGAAAAAAAGTTGCTTGCGGTGTTGCGTCTTATCAAAATCGTTTATCCGACGACAGGTTCCAAAACTAATTGCGCCAAGACGAGGGTTCCCATATCGGCGGAAGAGCTGGATGCCCAGATAGCACATTACAAATTGAAAGACCCAAACAATGACCTCCAATCCGCCCGTGCGGCAAAAGCGGGCTTTAAGGAGCTGAAAAGGCAGCATAGAGTCCAAGCAACTGAAAAGTGGAAAATCCCTACACAGCAAATATTTGTGCAAGACAAAGAGGCAGGGTACAGCGCGTTTGACGAAAAAGATGGATTTCCCCTGAAAGATAAATTTGGAAAGCTATTGACAAAGAGTTGCATTAAGCGCCTTCGAAAGTTTCAGGCGCTGCACCGATCAAAGCATGGGAAGTGGAAGAAAAGGGTCGGGGTGTTCTCTGAAGGAGTGGAATGAAAACGCATCCAGCAAGCAGGGGAAATGATCGATTTTTGAATATTATTCATTACTCGTAGGTGTTAATGTGAGCTCGCCCAGAGATCACTTTTATGAAATATGTTTCTCAGTTTTATGAAAATAATTTGTTTTTTAGAAACAAAAAGTGGCTGTTATTTTAAGTTATCAAAATTTATCCTTCATCTAGACCACGAAAATGAATCTGCTCCTTTTGTCCATTAAAGGTTTACGTTCCTTCATAAAATGCAAATTTATCTCTGCTCCTGTGATTGAGAAACGAACGACAAGGTAAGAATTTAGGCAAACGATTACAACCGCTTGAAGGGGCTGTACAGCAATAGTTTTCTGAAATCACAAAATATAGAAAAATTATGAAGGACAAGCCGGGAACCTTCCGGACGATATACGTCAAAACGAAGTACAGGCGGGCGGACAACTCCCTCGCAGAAAAGGAGAGTACCGCAATTGCATTTCACGCCTCCCGCCTTTACCGGTTTGTCGACACCGTTCTAACCCATTGCTCGTGAATTAAGAACTGGATTAATTGCGGGCCAGAAGGATTGCGCTGAAAGTTTTCATTAAACATGTACGCGTATTATATATTCATCATTTTAAATTAATTTGATTTTCGGTCCTTTCCTTCCGTCCGTCCGTCCCGCGTCGTCGTTACTTTTCTTTTTTCTTCTTGTTTTACCTATTTAATTTGAATTATAATCGTACTTAATAGTTGTATATAATAAAAATTAGATAAATATAACTGAGATTATTATATAGGAATAAATATAGTATTCTAAAACACTGACTAAGTATACTATTTCTCTTTTTTTTTAATTATTTTTTTAATTATTATTATTTTATTATTTTTTTTTTATGGTCGAATCGTTTGATTATTTTGAATGAAAAAATGAAATGGAAGGAATGAAAAGAAAAAGGAAACAGGAAACGAGTTAATCAAAATTAAAAAGAGAGAGAGGCAGGTTTACTGATTTCAAGAAAGAAAATAAACGAAACGAAACAAAAACGAATTGAAACATTTATATTTTAAAGAGAGATCAACCAATTTCATTCGTGAAAAGTATGAAGAGCTTCCTGCTTAGTCTTGTGGTCTTTGTTGTCTTCTACGGCGTCCTTCCTGCGGGTGCAAGTGAGTGGGACTGTGCGTCTACGAGTGGGACGTTTGAACGAAGCACGGACTGTACGATGGGAGGCGAAGTTGCCGTTTCCGGAGACTTGACGGTGACGGGGAAAGAGACGGTGTACTCTACGCTGACGGCAGCGAGCAATAAGAGACATTTTAAGATCACCAGTGGCGCGCCCAGGGTGTCGTTGTCGTGGTTGAACCTGACCGGTGGGAACGTAGGGAGCAGCAACGATGGTGGTTCCATTTACGTTTACAACGTAGCTGCCCATTTGAACATATCCCATTGTGTCTTTTTCAATAATCGTGCTGGTGACGACGGTGGTGCTATTTATGCTCGTGATGGACAAGCTAACTTGTTCTTTTCTTTTGCTCGTTTCAATGAGAACAAGGCATATGATTACGGTGGGGCTGTATATTTACAGAATGCAAAGCTTGTTGATCATTCCTCAATGTATAATATGAATACCGCAGGGTGGGGTGCAGGTGGTGGTGCTCTCTACCTGTCCTATGGTTCATTTTCTTTCTATAATAGCTCGTTGGTAAGCAACACCGCAGGGAGAGGAGGAGCTGGAATTTATATCTTAGGTACTTCCTCTTCTCCTTCTTTTTTAGATATGTCATCTGTCACCCTACAATCTAATAAACAAATAGATGGGGGGACAACTGGTCATTATGGTGGGGGTGGACTTTTTTTAGCCTACAAAGTAACTGCGAATATTAGAGAATGTACGTTTATACGAAACGAAGCAACAGAAGGATCAAATGAAAATAAGCATGGGCACCAGGTTTTTACATGGAAAAGTAGTTCTAGTTCTTATGGTACTCCCTCCATCGCAATTGTCAACACCAATTTTACGGATGTTAGTGGATCCCACGCCTTCTACGGGTACGATGGGAACAGCTGGAGGGGGGGCGCCGACAAATACGTAAGCCCAACGACCTGCGCTTCCAACCCATGCACTGTAACGCCATTTACGGGGTCGTGCTCCGCGAGAACCAACACGTTGCACGGGACGCTTTGCCAGGTTACCACCACTTCGTGCCCGAGTGAAAACTATTTGGGAAGTAGTAGCGTATCGGAATCCAGTCTACCACCCACTGCCAAATGCACCCCCTGGACGGTCTGCGGCGGCGGGACCTTTGTGAGCGCGGCAGGGTCCTCTACTTCCGACCGCGCGTGCTCCTTGTGCGGGCCGCAAACCTTTTCGACGGGGTCCAACCAAGGAGCCTGCTCACAGTGGCGCAACTGCACGGCCGGGGCCTTCGTCGCGGTTAGCGGGACTTCATCGAGCGACAGGTCGTGCTCGGCATGCGGGGCCGGGACTTTCTCTTCGCTCGAAAACGGCGCTGCCTGTTCGACGTGGCGCAACTGCACGGCCGGGAGCTTCGTCGCAGTTAGCGGGACTTCATCGAACGACAGGTCGTGCTCGGCATGCGGGGCCGGGAATTTCTCTTCGCTCGAAAACGGCGCTGCCTGTTCGACGTGGCGCAATTGCACGGCCGGGGCCTTCGTCGCAGCAAATGGGACTTCATCGAGCGACAGGTCGTGCTCGGCATGCGGGGCCGGGACTTTCTCTTCGCTCGAAAACGGCGCTGCCTGTTCGACGTGGCGCAACTGCACGGCCGGGAGCTTCGTCGCAGTTAGCGGTACTTCATCGAGCGACAGGTCGTGCTCGACATGCGGAACCGGGAAGTTCTCTTCGCTCGACAATACGGCCGCGTGCTCAAAGTGGCGCAACTGCACGGTTGGGAGCTACGTCACGGCAAATGGGACTGCATCGAGCGACAGAACCTGCACCCCATGTGAAGCGTCCCGTTTTTCTCCCGAGGCCAACTCATACGCCTGCAAACTTATGATCGATTGCGTAGCTGGGCTATTCGTCACGGCGAACGGGACCAGGACGAGCGACAGGGCTTGCGCGCCCTGCGAAGCGGGAAAATTCTCCATTCACAAAAACCAAGACACCTGCTTAAAATGGAGTACATGCTCTGCCGGAACGAGGGTCACTACTCTTGGAAATAATAAATTGGATAGGGTCTGTACCCCATGTAACGCTGGCAAATTTTCAGCCGTGGCTAACGAAAACGCTTGCGCATCATGGAAGAACTGCACCCCAGGAACTCGCATCTATTCACCTGGGACAGGTAAGTCAGATCGTCAATGCCGCGAATGCACTGGCGGTACAACATCACTTCTTACGAACGAGCTCACGTGCTCCATCAGCTTGTTAGACATCGTAGACGATCTTCAGAAGAAAATAGAATCTGTTGCTGAAACAGGAAGAAGTGTGGCACTGGCATCTTTACCGGCTGTGAACATCAGCTTAACCCAATTGTTGGTTGTTGTCGCTTTGGAAAAAAGTAAAACGCAAACGTTGAAAGCAGAAGTGACTTCAAATCGTGGTTCCATCCTTGAGATGAACGACCATGTAACAGAACTAATGTTGGGTTTAAGTTCCATTTTATTTGTGAACAAAAGTTTGCCCAACTTGTCAACAATCGTTGCCTTAGAAAAAAATAAAAGTCAAATGTTAAGACAAGCATTGGCCCTTCATGGGGCGGAGCTTAAAGCAGAGAAAGCACAGAATCAAGAGTTGCACAATAAAACTCTGTCTGACTTTGCAGCGGAGAAAGTGAAAAATCAAAATTTGCACAATAAAATAGTTTCCGACCTTGCAGCGGAAAAAGCAAAGAATCAGGAGTTGTACAATAAAATTGTGTCCGACGTTGCAGCAGAGAAAGTGAAAAATCAAAAGTTGCACAATAACACCTTATCCGACCTTGCCACAGAGAAAGTGAAAAACCAGGAGTTGCAAGATCGTATTTCAAGCATGGAGGAAGATATATCACGAATGGGCAACTATCTTCTTCTGGGGCTCTTTTCTTTTATTGCCTCTATGGCAGCTGTTCTGGCGTTATTCTTCAATATTCAGAGAAGAGGGAAACAGTCTATCGCCTGCAGCGAAAAGAAACGTGCGCCTGCAAAGAAGAAAGGGCTTCAACGTATTGTCCCAACAAAGGTTGCTCCCGGAAATGTCGGTAAGCAAACCCCAACACAGAAACCGCCTAACCCATCCATGACCAACATGGAAAAGGGACTTGTAAAGGCAAGAATGCAAAGTGAAACAGGTCCAACACAGGCAAAAAAGCAAGCACTGACTCGTGAATCATCGATAGCAACGGAGTACCCAAGCGAAATGCTCCGGGATGGGACAGCTCTCCTCATCAATGTGCAAAAGAAACCGCGAAAAAGAAGACAGCAAAACAGAGCCGGGAGGGGTAAAGGAGGGAGGGACTTGAAACGCACTCTCCTTCCTGTTGAATTGGAACCAGCAGTACCAGGCCAAAACCATCACACAGTAGATAGCCAAAAAGATAATGCGTCAAAGGAAGATGGTAGTGGGAAAACAGACTCACTCTCGTTTGAGGAATTTTCGTTCTATTAAAAACGATCCATAGGAAGGGGTAAAAATTGCAGACTGTGCCAGAATTAAAAAAAAAAACCCTTTAAAAAAGATTAAAAACTCTAAAATGAGATAACCTTTAATTTAAAAAATTATCTTTCCTCAATATGTGTACCGCGAAATAAATCTGCTCCTTTTGTCCATTAAAGGTTTACGTTCCTTCATGTACTGCGAACTTATCTCTGCTCTTGTTGTTTTACTAATCAATATATACCCTTGTCACTTAGTCTTGACTATCATTCTCAGATGTACTCCATGCATGATCCGAATCGGTAGGTGGATTTACGACGATGGCACATGACCCGTAATCAATTTCCCCATCCGATGGCTCACTCGTAAATGAATCAGTCCTTGCATGGTTTTCCAAGCATCGGCGTGAATGTTTTAAGGGTGCTCGTTGTCTGTCATGCAACCTTTCATTTAGCTCCCAAGGAATTAATTTAAAAAAAAAAAAGTAAATTTTAACACAAAAATAAATATTACTCTCTTGTCACTAAAACATATCTAATTCAATTTATCTAAATTAAATATAAGTAACGAATTAAAATGTTTCAATATTTGGTGTTAAACCACCCAGGTTCATTTTTCCTTTTTTTCTGCCCTCCATGTTCTCTTGTTCCGTCTCGAGTTTCTATTATTTTGCTCTTTGTGTTAAATTATCATAAAGTTACTTACGTCCACGCTGTGCTTTTCACTCCCCTGTGTCTCTGATGTCCATCAAATGATACATGTACTGGCAAGCAATGGATCGGTAAGGGCTCCATTCTTTCGTCAACTCTTCGACCCTTTTCTGGGTGCCCTTATTGTCTTTCTTTAACGAGTCCAAGGGCAATTTTTTGAACTTTGCCACCCCTTTTCGAATTGCCAGATCCCCGGGGGCCATGATGTCCGGTCTACCTAATTTAAACATCATAAACATGTCCACACTCCACTTACCCAACCCCTTTACTGCAGTCAAACGTGTTCTCAATTCCTCGTTTGACAACTCACTCAAATCTACTCCTTTTAATCGCTCCTTGTCGTTGAAATGTTCGGCTAGTGATCTAATGTACTTTGACTTTTGGCGAGATAGACCGCACCGTTTGCCGTTCAGCACAACTTTCACTTTTCCTTCTATGCTTTGCTCCTCCCACTTCCCTGACAGAACCATCTCTGGTGTAATAATTGAGTCGGCTGAAACCCCCAGGGCATCTGCAACCCTACCGTATATTGTTGCCGCTGCCTTGCCTGCAAGCTGCTGGTACACAATAGTTCGTAGTAAACTATGAAACGTTGATTTTTCGTCCCATAGACCAGACTCTAGCCTTTGCTGTATCTGTTTAGGTAAGCCCTCAGAGAGAAATACTTTTTCCCATTGCTTGTCGACTGCTGCCAAGTGTTTTATGGCCTTGTCAACGTGCCACTGTTGCGGTTTCCTTCCGATGGGCGGTATTGCCCTTGCCTGTTTCAAAAGGCTTTTAAGTGACGCCATTCTTCTCTTTGAGGGTGTTGACAATTGAATAGTTTTCGCCGCTCGTTTCGAACGAAGTTGCACTGCAGAGCCTTTTCTGCCCTTTGGCATCTTTCTGTCTTGCTATGTAAATACAGAAATGTTGCACAAAAGGTTGCACGCGTTCGAATTTAACTCTTTCTCCTGGACGACGTAAATTCCATCTCTCTTTATTTTAAAATTTCTGTTAACTTTCAAATCATCGAACGGTTCTTCATTCAAACTCAAATATCAACAAAAGATTATTATTATGCAAAAGATTCGCATCATCATCATCGATCACATCATCGAAGATCGAAGAACAGGAGAGAAGAAGAAGAAGAGAGAGAAGAAGAGAAAAAAGAAAAAAAAGAAGAAAAAAAGAAAGAAGTAAGAAGAAGAAGAAAGAAGAAGAAGAAAGAAGATAGATAATAGTAGTAGTATAGTATAATAAGTATAATAATAATAATAATAGAAGAAGTCGCGAAGAAGAAGATATAGAAGAAGAAAAAATAATTAAAAAATGATGAAGAAGAAAAAACCGACGAACATCTTCTTCTTACTGAAGTAACTAAAAACTGATTCCTCACGTACATATATATTTTTTTAGACAGGTACTGTTTCTTCATTCTATTTCTACTCCTCTCTATCCTTTTCTCTTCGTCTTTTCCCCCGTGCTTATTTTATAGGTGTGTATGGGTTGACGTTGATTTCCATTTGAGAATCTGTGGCATATACGAGTGGAGCGGGTTTCTTTAGTGTGTGCGTGCGTGTGTAAATAGTCGAGATGGTGTTCCCACCGGCGTTGGTCGGCGCGTTGTTTGTAAAAAAACTTACGTCTTATGCAATGTACCAAGCGGCGTCCACTTACGGGTGGCCACGGGTGTACAAAAGAGTTCTGGAGTTAAACAGGATCCACACGCCTTTGCACCATCAAGGCGCCGTGCGGTTCGCGGTACGTGGGGCAATTGAGTCGCCTTTAAAAATTTATGACGTCATCACCGACTCGAAGGTTGTGGAATTTGCAAAGAACGTTGCAGAATCGAACGAAATTATCCCCAACTCAAAGCTGAAGAATAATGTCGATCCCCCGTCCTTCCTCGTGAGCATGGCGTCGATCCTCGCAAAGTCAATGACACCAATGAAATTTATTTCCGCATTGGAGGCGGAATCAAAGAAGAAGAGGGGCTAGGGACCCCAACGAAAAGACAAAAAAATGCAATGCAGCATTTAACGAATAGACAGACTAATTGTTTTATTGTCGTTTTACAGTACTTGTTTTTTTGAATAAATTTAGCCTTAAAGAAATACGAATCGACAGTGTCAAGTTGGCACCGCACAATTTGTATCTCCTCTATTTAATGTAAGAGCAATAACGAAGTTTCTTCGCTTTGTCATTGTTGATGATGTTGAGTCTGGCGACGGAAGTTTCGCCGTCTAAGGCCGAGGAGCAAAGGCTGAGGATTTGGTGGTTGCTCTCCATTACCAACCTCTGGTTCATCTTCGTTAACATTATGCTGTGCAGGTTGCCGTGCTCTGCCAATGGTTGGCCGGCCTTGGGCAAGGTACCGGAGGAAAAGATCCACAATTCGGCCGTACGATTTAATCTGGGCCCACATTAATGGAGTTCTGTTTGTTTTACTCTTTGTGCTCGGGGACGCCCCGTTTTCAAGTAAATATTTGCAGACAGCATAGTGATCGTGTTGTGCCGCTCGCATCAAGGGGGTGTCCCCGTTGCTGTTGGTAGCATTTAAGAACGGGCCATGGCTTTCCCCTGGAATCCCCTTTGCAACTTGATAAAAGTATTCAACCATCGCAAGGTGCCCATGGGAGCAAGCACGAAGGAAAGGCGTCTCGCCGTCGTCGTTTCGGAGGTGAAGGCATTCGTGAAACTTGAGAGAGTAGCAGTCGTTCGATCCCAAGTATTTGGCCAGGTTGGTAAACCCATAGGTAGCGATCCAGTGCACCGCGGTATTCCCCTCTATGTCTTGTCCCATCAGGTCCTCGCCTTCACGCTCAATAAGCCTGGAAAATATAGATAGTTTTCCATAATATGCGGCCCAAACGAGGGCAGTGCGACCTATCTTATCGGTGCCATTTACGAATTCTTTGTCGACGTCTAACAAGGCGTGGGCTTCTTCCTCTGTACCGAATTTTATTGCACCAATTAAAGGTTTCCTCCCATGCTTTTTCATTGTCTCGGCCTTGGTCCAAAATCGTGATTGAGAGCAGGTCAGTTTGTGCTCTGTTGAGGTTTGGGAAAAGCGTACAAGGGAAACCGTATCCAAAAATGGGAGCCATGCAAGCTTTTCCATTCTTGGGGAATCGATACTTGCCTTTTGTGAAAGCATCGCTTTACCGTGCGCCACATTTGTGCCTGCTGGTACGGCGACAGGCCAAGGTTTACTTCGTTTTCTTTTCCCCAAATTTGTCTCCACCCTGCTGTGCCCTTCCCTTGCACTTCCAGAAGACACGGCGACTAACCTCCGAGTATTTTTTGTGTGCTTTCTGGGACTCAGACAAGAAGAATTTTCGACGATTTCCTGCACGGAGGTATGCGCAGACTTTCTTGAACCGGAACAAACGGTTCGTGACATTCCGAGTTGCGAGTCAACGGGAGGGACGATGCGAACGAAAGCCAAAATGCGTGTTCACGGTGCCTTCCGAAACTATTTTTATTCCACCAAATGAAATAAATATTCGATTTCGAAACGAAACGAGATAAATAATTTAAAGTTTTCGTATAAAAGAAACAAAACGTTCTATTTCAATCGTTTCCTTTCGACAATATATAAAATTGAAAAGCAAAAGTCGTTATTTGTTAACAACCCAAGAACCAAAAACATGTTTCTTTTCTTTTTCAATAAAAAAAAATAATAATAATAAATAAAATAAAAAAAATCATCTCTTTCTCTATGCTATATACCTACTAAAACAAAAAGTGTAATTTGTCTTTTTTCTTCTTCTTCTTTCTTTCTTCTTCTTCGTCGTAATAATAATAAAATAATAAAATAGAAGAAATAGAGAAGAAGAAGAAGTGGTGTGGTAGTCTTCTTTCTTCTTCTGTGTCTCCTCGTCGTAATAACAGTTATTTAATATATAGTAATAGTACAGGTAAAATAGGTTCGTATTTAAAAAAAAAAGAATCAATTCTTCTTTCTTTCTTTCCTTTCTTTC
>JACKZZ010001868.1_pt1 | contig 16181 bp, 13 predicted proteins | sample 8027871 | NCBI WGS metagenome assembly JACKZZ01 (sample SAMN15724774, study PRJNA655200) | protist metagenome | isolation source: fluorescence activated cell sorting (FACS) single amplified genomes of... | place: USA: West Boothbay Harbor, Gulf of Maine | collected 2000-07-19
CTCCGTGCGTGCATCCATGGAGGTTCCTTTGTTCGGTTCCAGCAGTCCCTTCAGCGGTGGTTCCGGAGGAGCTCCGGTGACCTTCCAGAGTCGTTCCACGCGAGTTCCATTGCCCGTCGCGGGCCAGGCGCGTGCGCTTCCGTCGGGGTTCCCTCGGTGCTTCAGAGTGCCGAAGCAAAAACACGTCTCCATGGGCTCTCCACACGCGCATCAGCGGTCGCTCACGGAGGGGTTCAACGATTTGTCTCCATGGGTGCCTCTGCTAGAGATCCCTCGCTTCCATGGGTGTCTCCATAATTTGGGGTTCCACGGTGCTTCCACGGAGAGAGATTTGGCGAAGCGTTTGGTTCCATGGGGGGTCCCATGGGGGGTTCAAAGAAGAGTGTGTGTCCACGTCTCCACCGCGCATCGGCGCGAAGGCCGCCATCCTAGAACTGGAGTCGGTCAGATTCTGACACGGGGAAAGCCGCAGGACTGCTCCTCTTATCAGCCGCATCTGACGACTCTCGTCCGTCTTTAGAGTTTTCTTTGCATTGTCGGGTCAGCCACTCCATCTCCTGATTTTCCCTTTATAGACTAGTCTCTCCGCGGCTCTTCCTTCCTTTCTATTTTCCCTCTTCGGCGTTGTCTTGCTTTACCTTTGCTCTCCGCTCCGTCTCCCGCTCCTCGCCACGCCTCCTCTCTCCCTTGCCGCCGTCCTTTTCTCCGTCTGCCGCCTGCTCTCCTCTGCCGTCTGTCTCCTCTTCCGTTCTACTCTCTGTCATCGGAGGTGAGGAACCCGCGCAGCGGGGGCCTCCTCCCATCCCCTTCGGGATCTCACGCCCCGCGCATGCGGGGCGTCCGTCGTGCATATTAATGAAAAACAATCTTCTAAAATAAATGCCTAGAAGATACAGAAAATGGTATGGACAAATCCTCCAAATTCGATTCCACAAATAACAATTCCTTCACTATGCAAACTCGATGCAACAATAGCAAAGCACCGACATATTAACCTGTCGAGAGGGATTGAGAACATCAAGGTATTCATAAATTTACCACTAACTGCTGGAAATAATTATAATATTCATGAAGATTTTCAGAGGACAGAATTTATCAAATGGTTGAGAATCAGAATCCTGCTGTAGAATCCTGCTGTCATCGTAATATAGCTCTACTTTGTAATCGTGGATCGACTTTCAGCAGGCACCGGAGTGCGAACTTCAGAGCTCGAATTTGAAACAGGAACCACGCTAAGTACTACTGTAGACATCTTCTCGACGGAGGACCCTCTAGGTTCGCTTGTTCTATATTTGCACCCGGTTGAAGACCGTCATTATTCAGGTCAGAATCCTTCTGTTCTAACTCTTTGTAATCGTGGATCATCGGAAGAGAACGTCCACTAGACTTCTTGAATCGACTTTCGTGGATACATACGACTACTCCACCAGCTATGATGCCCCACAACAAGTCGACTAAATACTTTTTTGTTTCCTTAACTACAGACATCTGTTTTTGATTATAATCGTAGTATGAGATTCTTTCGACATTTAGCTGTACATTTTCGAATGGGCTGGCAAAAAAATACTACTTATAAAAACGAAACCCCTAAGCTTTATTTATTAGATGACGTATATTAACATTAACAACGACGATAGGTTCATAAAGATCATTCTATGTCGACAACCCATTAGTTCCAAAATCAAGACACAAATCTAGCGAAACTGAGATCTAACGGGTTGTTTGTTCTTCATCAACGGGAGACAAAACTGACGCTCAGAGACACCTTAGAATGTCATGATGAAATATCAATCTAAGTTGATATTGGCCCTACCCGTTAATATTTTCAGACACAGGAGGTATTGTTCTTGCCGAATCCGCTCCTGACAGATGATAGCACTGCTTCCGAGGACTCAACAAAGTATCAATTGAAATGTAGTGGTGATGAGACGTCGGTCAAAAAATATCAATGTGAATTGTTGTCTTATCATACAACTGCACAAAAATTTTGTCTGTACAAATTCCTTCGCTCTATAAATACAAACATTTCTGTGCATGATTATCACAATTGCCTCTGGAAAGCATCCTCCTATCTCTGGAAAGGTATATAAATAGATGCTCTCCTCTGCAAATTGCAACGCATGGAAAATTTGACGCAAACTAGACAATGACTCGACTAAAAACGATCATTCATCTTCCAAAAACGTTACTGTTGAGCAGTGCATACATGAAAATAAACAGAGGTCTTCGTCTTTTTGACTTTTTATGTATTATGTTCTTGTCGGAATATTATCTAGGGGTTGCAACCTGTTAGTTTTTTATAAAAGATGACAACAGAACCAGGTTTGACATACTACCTATTAAATACAGGACACATTCCTTGACTTCTTATAGATAGTATGCTTCTAGGTTTGTTGCCTAGGACCGTTCTTCACACGCTGTTGCCTATTAAAACGAGCAGACAACAGTTTAAACTTAACATGACATTTTGATACCTATTTTGTGCCTTTGAGCAGACAACAGATGAAACTTTACATTTCACCATAGATACATCGCTTTTGTTTGCTTACCATACCAATGTTTCCAAATCTTCAAGAAGAACTGAAAAATACAGTGTGCGTCTAGCCAAAATTAGACTGTTTCACCCTTGAAAAAAGCAGCAATTCTTATTGAACGCATTGTCAACTTATCAATTCTGAGACCGGCAACACTCTATTCAGCTAAATTTATCAAATTAGAAATTACTGTCTGAGACTCCGAAATGATAAAGAACTTTGTGAGTGAAAATATCGAATCGTATGCTAAAGTGGACTATAAATGTCAGATGATTCCATGAATTTATTTCTGTCAGACAGATTGTCGTCAGCATACAAGTCAGGACGAGTAATTACCTCTGTCCTGACAACACATCTGGTCTTTCTTGAATCCTTCGTCTAAGTAGTAAATGCTTGAAGGGAACTCTCATAATGTATTACTGCCTCAATTGTTCATGCTATAACATATGACTTCTCCCTGCTGTTGAACTGGTTTTTAGTGACCTTGATCTTCCAAGTTTTTTATACTCCTTGGCATCTAAAGATGATCAATGCCCAAGTCTTCTCTGATAAAATCACGAATTAGAAAATCCCAATAAAAAAGCACGAATTTTTTTTTTCGAGGACACTGAAAAAAATTATCTCTGCCAAAACAAACTAAAAATATTTAAATAAAAAAGATAAAACATCGCAGAATATTACTCTTCTACTCATTGAACTCATGGAGTCCTTCTTCGCAATGTTTCCACCGGAGGAATTGCTGTTTGACCGCCTCGTCGGCGGAGCGGGGTCGCACTCGCCAGTCTCCATGAGTCATTGTCAGCAGAAAATTTCGCATATCTTTACTTATGCCGTTGCTCCAATGCTCTGCTTGATTTCCGTCAACATCTGCTTTCAAAACTGTCCTACTGTAAACGAGCCAATCCTCTAAGACGGGACCAGAGATCCGAACCTTAAGATTTGTAGGGGAGATTCGAACGATTTGTACTTTGATTTGTGGGGACATTTTTAGTACTTTTATAGTTCCCGGTTGATGATTTGTTCACGTAGTGTTAAATTATCTATTCAGGATGAAGATCAACCTCGATAAATTAATAACCTCGATATTAAGCTTGTCGAGAATTTTTTAAGGAAGTTTGAAGTTCTTTATCGATAATAATCCCTTTTCTACGATAGATAATCCCTTTTATAGATACAAATTCTAGACATTTTCATCATCGAAAAAACATACCGCATCTTTCATTTTTGTTTCATCGATGTTATCGACCACTCGTGCCACACTGGCTGGGTTGGTTCGCATTTCCTGTCTTGTTTCGTCTTGTAGTCGGGTGTAGATTAAATTAGTATCATCGTCTTGTAGCGCGGTAGTTGTATTGTCTGCGCGAAAAGAATTCTGCCCACTCGTTTTTTCCTTACTGTTAGAAAAAGGATGGGTTTCCCTCTTTGATGTGGACGAGGAGTTTCCCTTGTTTTTGCTCGTCTTCTCGTCCGCAAGCTTCAAAACCTGTGAAGATGTGAGAGACCTTATGATATTCAACAGTGAGGGAGGGATTTTTTATCGTCTTCATCTCGTCTGTCAAGAAGTATCAGCTGAAGTTTGAAAGAAACTATACCTGTCTCCGGTTCAAATCGGACACAAACATAACTTTCTCTTTGAAAAAATCTTCAGACTCAGCTCCTACGAGTATTTGTATTTCGCACAAAAAAAGATCTAAAAAATATATTTATTTACCGTCAACCTATCGATGACTGCATCTAAGCCGCCTCGATCGCTCACCATGCGAAGATCTGCTTTCTTCTTTGCAGTTGTACTACTTGCCGAAGGCTCTTCTGGTGCTTCATCCCCACTTGATTCGTCGTCCTGTTTTATGATTCTAGCCGACTCGAACTACATGGTCTGTATTAAATTACTATTTGGTACTATTCAAGAAGCTAATAAACTAGACGAAAAATAAATCGACTGAAGAACTCATATAAGTAATTTGTCGAAAAAAATTTTGTTATACCATGATTTGATCGTTGAATGCAATGTATTTCATGTTTTTCACTCCGCATTCCAAGTACACTCTTTCATCTGCTTCCTTGACTGAAAAAAACATCTGCGGAGCCTCGTAAACGGTCTGGCAGAGAATGGCTTTGGACATACAATAGTACGCGAGGGCACCGACGGAAAAAAAGTCAGATTGCGGAGAGTATCGTCGTTTTCTTAAGATTTCGGGAGCTATGTATCCAGGGGTGCCGAACAAACGCGCGGAACGAATCGACTTGTCGGGCTTTTGCGGGTCGAAAAAAATACAAGTGTCCAAATCCACAAGCTGTGGGTAGAATAAAAATTTCGATTCGAGGACTTGTTATGAATATGTTAATCTGGATTCGATGATCGAACATAGTCTAGACAGACGTTCTTTTGTCACAAAAATCTTATGCTGTCATCGATATTTCCCACCACATTATTCGATTTCAAAAATATTTTCCAAATTGATCAATCCCAAACAAATTCCAAAAACAAATTAATTGCCTTCAAATTCAAGACGAGCGCCGGTGTTCGAGTGGTTACGACCTTCCCATCGGGTCTCTGAGTCTTTTGCACTGTCCATGGATTCCTTAGAGCGGAAAACATGTCCTCTACGCTTCTGAAGTCTAGGCTATAAGGATTGTCTATCATTACGTTTTCAGGCTTCACATCGCGATGAATGCAGCAGCAGGTACCTTGTTAATCAATCACGTTTTCAGGCTTTACATCGCGATGAATGCAGCAACAGGTAGCTTTTTAATACTTCATACCATTTCGTTTTCGACTGGGAAAAATATTGGTAAAATAAATCGACTTCTGGGTATAAGAATTAATTACACCACAGCCGATTATCTACTAATATAGTCAGGTGAAATGACTTGTGTGAAAGAGCATCTCCTGTGTGAACAAAGAGACGTTTAAAATGTAGTCATCAGAATTCAATAAATAGTAAACCGTGAAGAAATCGCAATCCCGAGAGCAACTGGCGAACCCAATCGCGCACATGAGCTTCGGGTATGTGGCTCATCTGAGAATCGGTGCACCGATGCATCTGTCGGACAAAATTATTGGGCCAAGATATCATTTGTCCTGATGAGTACCAAGGAATTACACGTACTACAATCAGACTCTGACATACATTAATCTATTAGCCTTTGAATCACAATCTTAATTATGCTTACTCGAACCCTGACAACGTTATCCTGATAAATCTACTATCATAATCATTTGTTTCGTGACGTAATGAAGTAAAAATATATGGCACCGGCTAGCCTAGCCGGCGTCATACATGCCTGATAAAGAAATAGTAGAGAATTTTGTTACCTGATAAAGAAACTGGAGTAGGTTTCCGCCTCGATGTGCCGGTGAGATGATGTAGAAGCTCCGATGGGATTCAAAAAACTCCATAAAAGGACTGACAGAGTGCGAACACCGCTCCGTGTGGAAAACCCGGAGAAACCGGACCATAGTCTGGAGTTCGAGCATTTATTAAATTGAGAAGAGATAGTAAGAAGTAAGAACCTATAATGCCAATTCATGATGGATAAAGACGATAAAAATATTGTGCGCTTCAAGAATTCAAGAGTATAGTTATAATAGTCATCGATGGTTAAACTACCGATTTAATCACTGTCCTTATACGACCCTCATCGATAATATTACTTGCAAAAATCAACAAAGGTATAAGCTGGCACCTTGTAAAACAGTTCGATCCCATCCCCGCGAAAGTAACTTTTCGAGACTTGCTTGCAGGCATAGAGATCTCCTTCGGCGTCTTTGATCATGTACACGTTCCTTTAGACAGTTTATTTTCAATTAATTCCATCTGGAAATATACTTACTCGTATATTAATAGCCATGAACAAGGACTCATCTACGTATCACAAATATATGTAAATAATTCACAAATCCAAAAATCCAACATTTTTTACCCGTACGCACCACGACCGATTTTTCCATCGAAGCAGTAAATGTCAATAATCTTTGCATCGTTCCTCAGTAGTCGTATATCGTTCGGTTGCACGGGGTCGTTCAAAAGCGCAATAGGCGGAAAAGGGATGGGGCAGTTCGATTGTCTGGGGATTTTTGTGTTCGATTCAGGAAGATTCTTTTTGGAAGGAGTAGTTTTCGAGGACTATAAATAGACTACAGATCATTTATCTAATTAGACATACTTAAGAATTTGATTTATTTGTCCGACATTTAATATTTAAGCATTTACGCTTTCCTCGCCCTGAATTCTTGCAACTGAACCTCATAGCGAGCCATGATATCGGGACTCAGCTGAGACTCGTTTCCTGTGTCGTCATTATTATTCGATTGACCATGATTTTTATTATCTCGAGGATCTCCTCCGTTGTTCATCTTCTCGTCTCCGTTCTTACTGTTTGTCATATGTCCATACCTGGAGTTCTTATTTTCTTCCCCAACGACCCCAGCTGCATGGGACCCGCCCGTCTTATTGGGGTCATGCAACAATAGGTTTTGTTGACTAGTATTGCCACCCTTGTTGTTAGAAGTCGTGTTGTTATTATTATTCGCGTGGTTCATACCGTCTCTAGTATCGTTAGTATTATTGTGCTGATGATCCCTATGTTGATCCCTATTGTTCCCAAATAAGGCACCTGGTGGCATACCTCGGTTGTTCATCCCAGATGTTGAACTCATGTTGTGATTCGGTTGTCCTGCTCTGCTTATTTCGCCGTTGGCAACTACACCACTGTTGGTATTATTGCCGTTACTATTGCCGTTCACTGCACCACTTAAATGATTCGAAACATCACCGAATAGAGATCGAATGCGGCTTACCATGATCGTGTGAATTCTTCGAGTGAAGCTTCGAGTACTATCGAAGCTTTGAGTGAAGAAGACACTAAATTCGTTCCCGCCGACGTTTTTCAGGCGTCGACGCTAACAGGAGGAGAATACGAAGAGCTGAAAGTCCTCAATATGAAGACGATCGTAATCTCAAGAAACGATCGCAATTTTTGGCATTTTTCTACAAGTCCTCTTACAAGCGAATGATCTGTGCGCGACAACCATATCCATATTGCGCAACAACCATTTATTGTTAAAAATCAATGATCCATTTGCATGAAAAATAGTAGCCTCGCTTGTTTAGTACTGACATGTTTTTTTGTTGGCAAACGACGACTAAATCAATTACGACCCACCGAAGACACGTCACTGATATAGGTAAGGTAAAAGTGACTTTTTATTTAGGTGCTGATAAATTCCCGTGCTGATAAACACACACAGCAACAAAATTTACAGTGTGAAATAATTGGGCTGTTGACACTGGTCACTGACACAGGAATTTAGTAAATTGGTTTGCCGCACGAGAAAAAAAGCCTCTACAAGAGTTTAAAATGAACCGATTGGACATATGATCCGTTTGTTCCAAGTCTAGCCAAAATTTTGATTCTCTGCTCGACAGAGGAATCTGATACATAGATGATATTGATATCAAGGATCTGCGCTGATTGTGCGAGTTACAACCAGATACGTCTTCACAGAATCATTGGTCTATCCGTCGAAAAAGATTTGAGCTGCTAAAATGTTAGAATATGATCCAGGTCTATCCAAAACCAGATGACAGTCACAGTCTACATGGAATATTTGATATTCTTTATAGATTCTTCATATAATACACAAAACCTCAATTCGATTCTAAACTTAAATGATGATGTATCTATCCCTGATGGGTTCGTTGAGTTGAGAGGATGGCACACTGAGATTCATTGACGACTCAGATGTCTGAGTGAATGTATATGAGCGCTTTCCCCTGATGTCGCAATTTTAGCTACCTTCGAGATCAGACTAGTGGAGATGAGTGATGCTGCATAGGTTCACAATCAAATGATATTCTCTGTCGGCTCCCTAGTAAGACGCCAGGCTGCACAAAAGCGACCCATGTTGTTTTTCCAGACATGAAAGAAAGACTGCACAAAAATAGAGACTCCCAACTGCATGAGAGGCTGTTGTCCCAAAAAAATATCAATAATGGTTGAGCCTCGAGAAGAATGATCTTTATCGAAGAGAACACCGAAACCGAAACTTTCATCAGCTGATACACCGGGCAGTTTCATTTTATTGCATCTTGCCGAAACACCGAAGACTTCCATCAGCCACTTGGTGGATTGACATTCACTTTACTCGTTACTTACGAAGACTATAATACGATGTAGCGTACAGAGACTCCTGCGTACTACTTGTATACTCATAGCTTATACGCTCAGACGATACGAAGACTGGTGACAGAGTAGAAACGATGGGTATAATTATATGCTCTTGTCTTCTGCGACGAGCGATGCATGTAATCAACAAGGATTTGAGTACACTTCAACAACAGAACTCCCGGACAAATGCTATAAGAATAACTCACGTATTATCCAATAGCATCGAAATTCTTGTACTCAGAGTGAATATTCAAAATTCTTATTCGTCTAAAAAATCACCAGCTCGAGCACGATTCGTATTTTGACAACAGCTCCTAGAAAAGCACGCGACACGCAATAATTTGATCCTCATCCTCCATAAGGAACATGCCAAGGACATCCCACTGCGCCCAGCTCGCTATCCTGGTACAAAGCTTCCACGTTCGGGCTGCACTGGGATTCGTACGCGACTTGGTCCACTAGTGGTGTTCCATAGTCGGGATCAAACTTGGCACTAGTAAAACTGGTACTGTGCAGATTGTGTGAAAATCGCGGAGGAGCCTCTCTTGAAGATGCAGGGAGGACAATATTATTAAAAGCTGTGGAAATATTGTCGACAGTGTGAAATAATATTGAGCTCTTATTTCTCCTCCTGGTCGTGAAGAGGTTGGTTTTGGTACTAGTTGTGTCCTCCAAGTACCACGCATCCTGCGAGTTTCTTGAGTGTTGACTACAACCATCAATACTCAGGAAACTCGCTCCCAAGAACTCTTTGTTCCGTCTATCATTGAAGAAGCCCTCTAAATATTCGCCCTCCGGGGAGGGAATAATTCGCTTCTCGTAGCGCATCGGGAATCCCTGCGGATGTTCGACAACCGGTTCTTGGCGCGTAAATGCCAATGGTTCATTCTGTTGCAACCATAAATTTTTCTTACTCAGTTTCTGCGGTTTGAAGGGACTGTAGGGATTTCCAGGAACGCCACTGTTATCCACGTAAATCTTGATATCGACCCGATTGCGTTTCTCGAGATACGGAAAGTTGGTCGACTGATCATCGCCACCTATACGGAATTGCCCAGTCTGGGGATAGTAATGTGCGATGCCGCCAAATGAGGTTGGTCTTGTTGATGGCTTCCTTTTATTTGCTGAGTGGGGATTTTTCAACTCTTGCTGACAAGTAGAACTTGTCTGTGCAGCAGAAGAACTTCCAAACAGACTTCTTGAGGAAAGCAAATGATCTGCCCAGGAGCTACTAGGTGTACTCCACGATGATAAGTCGTAGAAACTAGTTGCATTCGAAGAGGACGATGGCTGGGGGCCCCATGAAGTACTAGCCCGGGGTGTCCTGCTCGTCGAAGACGCAACTGTCTCAAGAAAATTGCTTGCTGCAGGATGAATTTTCGAGGTTGGATCTTGGAGGTTTTTGTCTTTACACTTGTACGACTCCAAAAAATAGTTCTTTGCGGCGTCGAGGACTCGGTCCGTTTCGTGGACCAAACGCCCATACAATCCCAACGGGATTTCGTGCTGCTGCAACTGTTTTCCCAATTGGATTTTCGCATGACCCGCAACATTGCCGACCTTGTCGTACAACTCTTGGGCATGTTTGACCAGCGCGAACGAGTCATTCTCGCTCGACATCATAGCACCGCGCTCGCTCATATGCTCTAAAGTGGGCGACAGATTCCGTACAAGCTTGGACTCGAGCCACAGACGCACGGGAAGGTATTTAAACGCATTTTGTCGAAAGACTGCCAGATTAACATCCAATGCTTGTCCTATCTTGTGCACCGGTTTCATGTCGCAAGGATACGACCCATGTTTCGTGTCGTCGTGCAGCTCTGGATTGACGCGTGAGATGTATTCCTCGTTTTCGGAACCCTCTTCCAAATAGGAATAAGGATAATCTCTCCACTTGACAAAGGAAGTTGTCTTGGCGTGTTTTGACGTCGCGCGAGAAGGCATGTCGAGAAACTGCGTAACTTTGATGGGTAATTTCGTGTGCGCAATTTCAGCAGCCGGTTTTGCGCTAGACGAACTACTTTTCATCGCTTCACCGAGATTCATCCAAATTGACGAAGCATCCGGTGTACTAAATGCTGGAGGTTTTCGAAGGTGCACTTGATGTCCGACGTGAATTTTCGTCACGTTACCGGGCGTGATAAGTTGCTGTTCAGGATCGTCTGCGCCTTTTTTCGCGATACTACGAGGATTTTTGTGGCGATCGCCTGTGTGATGTCTGAAGTGCAATAGCCGATCCCGATTGGACATTTTTCTTAGAGTGATTTTCTTCACACTGCTCACTTCTGAAGTGTGATCGCGAATATTTCCCTTGTCTTTTTTCCTCTGCAATGCGTCAGAGCGGTCGTGAAATGCACGGACAAGAGCTGAAGAGCCTGCTGGCGCTTTGCTCCGTAGAGGATCTTTAGAATGCGTTGCGTCTTCTCGATGCGTCTCCAGAGCTGATGTTGCCGGAGTCGATGAATCCTTCTTCCCCGACGTGTCAGCGTTGTCGGTTTTCGCGTCATCACCAGCAACTTCATCCGCTTTTGCGTCTTCTGCAGTATCTGTCGCGTCTGCAGAGCTCGTGTCTTTCTCGCCAGCACTGGAACCGCCCACTTGGTCCTCTTTTCCTTCTTGAGTCTTAGGATCTTCTTCATCCTGCTCCGCATCTTCCCTTGGGGCTTTACCACTTTCTATGTCCGAAACTATCTGATTTTGCTCTCCTTCTACGTGTTCTGGCTCCTCCTCGGCATTCGGCATGTTCTCCGGCTTGTCCTTGCCTTGTATCGCGAACAGCTTGGTGTAGAAGATCCCATTTTCCCTGAAGCGGGGGTCTGCCTTGACTATTCTTCGCAGGCGTGCGTTTTTGAGATGCGGTTGCCGGATGCTGTTTTAATTTCAGTTGGAAATTCTCTGTCAATTGGTAACGAACGTCCTGAAAATATTAGGTTTTCTACATCGATATGCCGCATGATATTCAACAGTTCTGTTTAGGCTAAATTCATATTGTTCAAAAACTAACCCTTTCGTTGCGGTTTCCGCTTTCTTCAAAAGGATGTTGCGTTCTGTATCGCCGTCTAGAATCGCCGCGACTTGCCGAATGAAAGGTCGATTCCAGAATTCTATGCCGTCACGAAAGGATTTTCGCAAATCCAAGCCGGTATCCTCTGCTAGCCATTCCGGGTCCTTGGCAGTCTCGTCGTCAGGGGGAGGAACGCCTGTTTCAGGCTGCTCGTCTGTCTTCTGAGACCCTGGTTTGGGCTTCTTCTGCTTTACCACGCTGTTGTTGATATGCATCAAATACTTCAAATATTCCGCATACTGTCGCTTGTCATCGCGCAAACGCTCTGGAGCAGAACGCACTTCGCAATACGAGATTGGGCATTGATCTCGAATCAACTGGCGAGCCTGAGAGAGGATTTACAATGATCTCAGGAGTTATTGCATCAAGATTTGACTTATGCTTTTTCGGTATATGTACACAGGAACAAGAACGGCGCAAATAAACCTATAGCTGAAAGTTTTTTCAACTAAATCGTGCGTGATTTCAAATTACTCGCTGCCACATCCTCTTGCAACGAAATGTGTCTGCAATACATACCTTCTTCAATAGCTCACTGCTCATTTTCACTTGTTCTCCCACCGTCGCTGCGGAAATTTTTGGGTTGTCGCCTTGCTCTGCCAGAGAGATTAGACTCGAAAGCCGATTCTCTTCGACAACCCGGCGCAAACTTACCATTCGTCTCGCTTCTTGGCAGACTCGAGGAGTTTGCAACGCACTTGCGGCTAAAGGACGGTCGGATCCAAATCCCGCAAGCTGATTGCTGACGTCTTCACGATAAGCTTGCGAAAATTGCTCTTTCTGCTCGTCGTTGAGACTGTGAATGAACCAATCTCGGTAAAGCTGTGAGAAAGTTTATTTTCGGATAACTTTGGTTACAATGCAATCCAACCAGCACTCTTTATTTCTATTTTTGATACGTCTATTGACATGAACATCATAAACTCGCAATGCTGTGACCTGAACGTCACAACGTACCACAGAGAGCGAAAGAAATTTCAGTGACAAGAAGACATCGCAAATGGGAAAGATTATGAACCTCTGGTTGAGCGCCCAAATCAGCACTTTCGGTGTCTGTCCAAACACAGTTGCCTGCGTGCGCTTCACAATCGCCTGAGTCCAGGATGTCCCTACACAACACTGCGGAACAGTGTCCCTGTTTCCGCCTCTGATTCCTCTCCCATTCTTTTTGCACGGTCTCCAAATCCAACCCTTGCTTCTTCTCAGCCGCCGAGAGCTTTTTCGGCTTCGGCGGAGTCGCGCCTTTTAGATCGACTTCTCCGGCCTCATACCCAGGCTTCATGAGATTCTGGTACTTGCACTCGTGCTTTTCGTCTTCCTTCCAGCGAGCTTTACACTCTGCGAAATCGGTGATCTCGCGACAAGGTCTCTGCGTAGCTTCATCCGCCGCGTACCACAGACCATGTTCTGGCAGTTCGGAATTGTTGTCCCCCGCATGAAAGAACATTTGCGCATTCAGCTTCGCAGCGGCGGCAAGGCCAGTGATGGAAGACATCGCTACGGTTTGTGCAATCGCGCTCGCCGCTTCATTCGCAACCATATTTGCGAGAGTCTGACCCATTGTGGTCCAATTAATTTCATTTTCGGTGAGATACGGAGTGCGCCAACGAAATGAGTGGACGCGCGTGAGTGGTTTCTGTCGCAAGAAGCTTGAAAAATCGCCAGACTGAGCTGCGGTTCCGCCCTTCACAACATCGTTGCTGACAAGACCGCTGCTGCCGTCGGGACCGGAGAGAGCCTCGCGCGCGACGTGAAATTTGAACCAATGCGCCAAGGATGTTAAGGGATCATCACGCTGACCCGATCTGGCGCTGCAAATTTTTTTAATTTCGTGAGTTTGTACGATCTAGAGAATCTCGTTGAATATATCGCTTTTGAAGGCGCTGTGCAAAAAGAGGCCTTTTTGATGAATATCATTCACACGGTCATTCGTCAAATTTCAATACCGCTGTCTCACAACCGCTCCCTTTTGTGCCGGATCGAAATCTTGTGCTTCCTTCATATCATAAGTTTTGTTCATCCGCAACAACAGATCGGTCGCCCGATCTTGCTCCTGCAGAAACGGGTTTTCGTAGAAAACCTTGTTTTCCACATCTAAATTCTTCACTGCCATCTTACTCCGAATGCGATCGTAAACGTCGGCGATCACTTTTGCAGATTCTTTCTCTTGCTTTTCCACCTGTTCTAGGACTCTTTTAGTGACAGTTTCCCCCCACTGCGCGTGACGCATGTAATACTTCGCGAGGTCACTAAAGCGCGGATTCAAAGTGTGCCAGACACTCATATCTGCGGGAAGGACGTTGGCCATGCCCCAGTATTCCTTGTCCCACATGAATTCCTTCCCCGGCTTGCTGTTAGACTCCCCATTGTTGTACGTCTCGCCGATGCCGTGCTGATCCACGCGCCGCGTGCCCGGCAGATACGGCAACGCCGCAGCGGTAGTCGGTAAGAGCATAGTCATCTTTGTTCAGAAGAAATGGGGAAAAGAGTCAGTTTAGATCAGGATCTTATCTCAACAGTTGTCTTGATGCTTGTCACTATTACACTTTTTCTTCATCGACGACGTGGAGAGTCGACGACTGAATGATCACAGACTGCTGATCCCTTGTCGTCCTCAGACTCAGTTTACGCACGAGGGGGCAGTCACGAATCATAAATTGATATTGAATGTAGGGCCATGAAATACGTCGAACTCAGTGGCTACCTCATGCTATCAACAGACAAAGATGCACCCGATTGCAGAGTACAAAGATGTCGGGCGCTACACGTGGATAAATAATGCCGCTCATTTTCCAAACAACTACAACTCATGCTACGCTCGTAATCGTCTCCCATCCTCTGGTCAATCGAAGCATACCTCGAACCTCAAAGCCTGAAAAATGGAACTATTATGACAATCCGCTCCGCATCTGCCTCCTCCTTCTCCGATAGCATCCATGACAATGTTGACATTCAACGACAAACCTCCATGACAATATTGACACTCAACGACAAACCTCCCACTCAACGACAAACTTCCGACGAATCAGTATCTGTAAGAATCATGATGCGTCTATCAACATGAGTCGTCTGAACAGGCTTACAGAGCAACAACATAAGTTGAGAAACGTTTCGATATTTTATGTCCATTAACGAGGTCTGTGGAGTAGGTTCTGACGTAATTGTAGTTATAATAGCAAGTTATGCATGTGACAATCGGTCTCGCAGACAAAGAAAATAAACTCTACGTCAGATAGAGCTGAACAACTATCGTGAGGGTATTCTACCACTTTACTTCCCCTGCTGTGGGCACTTGATATTCGACCTGATGTATATCGATGTAAATCTGCAAAATGTCTAAACAAGTGCCGGTAGAAGACCACTTGTCTCTTCGATGTAAATCTGGACAAAATGCCCAGGCAAGTACCACTAGAAGACCACTGCCCTAGATAAGTGGGGAAGTCGAAGACTGATATAACGAGCGTGCCTAGGCAAGTGGTATGAGAGTATTATACTACAATCTTAGTATTTTGCAAATGCAAATTGCAGACGTGCCCTACTTCTTCCATGAGATGATGTGCGCTTAGACACGCTACTTCTTCCATCACAAACGTTCAATATTACGTGTTGTTTTTGTCTCTTCTTCCATTTGAGCGGCTTCACTTGTTCGCAGCAACGTCAAACTCTCCAGAAGCTGTCAATTTAACCGGACAGCTCCCGTCTGCTTGTAATTTTTCGTCATATGCCGGAACACGAACCGCCTTGTTGAAACGAATGTTGGAGCGACCCCCAGTTGTATTGCGCGAGGAGGACGACCGATTCGACCTGCGACTCGCTTGGTGTCCGATCACTACCTGAGTGGTGCTTTGAGTAGTCATCTTTCGAAATTTTGCTTTCCATGTTCGAGAACGGCACTACAAATTGCTCTCAGGTTGCATTTTTGAAAACACTATTTTGAAAAGCTAAATCTGACCACTTCAGAATGGTCACTTTTTGACAAAAATGGTCACAAAATCCACATAGCTAGAGCATATGTCAGCTACCGCGTTGAATCCAGACATCTGAATGATGCCGCTCTCGAACATGGTCACGTTGCAGGGACTCATATGTATCTCCAGGCTCCCTAAACTGCAGCCAGCTTGCGGGACTGTAAAATTGGAAGGAGGCCATTCGCAACGATAAGCTGGTTCATCTACACTACTTCTCTCGCTTTTATCCTCGCTTTTCTCTGATGTCGAAGTATCGTCAACAACACTAGTATTCGCCGCAGAAGAGGAAGATGCCGATGCTCCTGACGAAGATGTTGCTGGTGTTGCTCCTGCTCCTCCCACACTCACTAAACGTCGCTTCATATCCATTGCAGCTCGCTCCACCAAAGAGTCTGCTTCGCGCTGCCACATGGCCAACAAGAATCCTTGCATCATACATTTCAA
>JACKZZ010015839.1_pt1 | contig 16177 bp, 11 predicted proteins | sample 8027871 | NCBI WGS metagenome assembly JACKZZ01 (sample SAMN15724774, study PRJNA655200) | protist metagenome | isolation source: fluorescence activated cell sorting (FACS) single amplified genomes of... | place: USA: West Boothbay Harbor, Gulf of Maine | collected 2000-07-19
CACCTCTGCTTAAGCCTCAATCACAATCAGTTGTGGAAGTAGCTATGATATCACTGCTGCTAGCTCCCCGACTTCTCCTCAGTACGTTGCACATGATGACTCATCAGTTGGCTATACGTTACCAGCTTTTACTTCTGCTCAATAGACTGGCTGCCCAACCAACCTTGTTCAAGTGTCTGGTTCTGGAAGTTCATTGACCACTGCAACAGGTGTTGAAGCAGCAGCTTTAGTGAGCGGTAACTACCTTGTCAAACCTTCTGATACTTCTCTCCATTAGGCATACAGCTTCTATACTAAAGTGACAGCAGCAGGTGGCTCAACTGCGTTCTTCGGGCCGTTTGTCCTGAACGTCGGTTGCAGTAAAGACTATGTTAATTATGCTGACAACGGATCGTTTGTTACAAGTGTTGCCAAACTTGTTGGCGATTCCTTAACAAGCACTTACACTTTGTAGCTACCAACTTCCACACAGTCATACTGCTCGCCATAGTCTACTCTTATCCTCCAAGGCGATGGCTCAACGTGGTCAGGAGCTGCCAAACTAACTGGAACCGGTACTTAGCCTTAAACAGTCTTTGATCTGGTAAGCACGATAAATCCAGAGACAATCACGTTCAGAATTAAGACTTCTTTTACAGGTTCATTCACTCACACTTCAGCTCAAGCAACAATTGCAATTACTTGTGGAAATAGCTATGATATAAGTGCTGCCAGTACTCCAGCATCAACTTAGTTTGTGACACACGGAGATTCAAGTGTTGGGTTCACTCTGCCAGCATACACCTCTGATCAGCAGACCGGTTGTCCAGTGAACAACATTGAGATCTCAGGCTCAGGCACTTCAGTGACAACGCCAACTGGAGTTGAACAGGAAACACTTGTGAGTGGCAACTATTTAGTAAAGCCTTCAGATAACTCGATCCACCAGGCTTACACATTCTATGCAAAAGTAACAGCAGCTGGTGGCTCGTCAGAGTTCTTTGGACAATATGCTCTCAATGTGGGTTGCAACTCGGCCTATGTGACATACGCAGACAACTCTGGCTTGGTCACCAGTGTAGCCAAAAGTGTTGGAGATTCTCTAGCGAGTGCATATACCCTTCAACAGCCAACTTCAACTTAGTCATACTGCACGCCTTAGACAAATGAAATTGTTCAAACAGACGGGTCTGCTTGGTCAGGTGATGCTAAACTAACTTCATCTGGTTCCCAACCTTACACTGTGTTCGCCTTAGTAAGCACGACTCTTGTAGAAACAATAAACTTTAAAGTAAAAACAACATTCCAAGGCTCTTTCACACACACCTCCGCCCAAGTCACTATTTCTATCACTTGTGCAAACACGTATGACATCATTTCAGCAACGGCTACAACTCCTTAGTACGTTACTCATCTTAATTCAGACGCTGGCTTTGTTCTGCCTGCATTCACATCTGCATAGCAAACAGGTTGTCCCACAAACCAGATTGAGATTTCAGGCTCTGGCACCGAAGTGACTTCGCCCACAGGAGTCGAGTAAGAAGTTCTCGTCAGTGGCAACTATGTCGTCAAACCATCTGATACCTCTCAGCACCAAGCCTACACCTTCTTCGCCAAAGTCACAGCAGCTGGTGGCTCATCGGAGTTCTTCGGACCGTATGTTCTCAATGTTGGATGCAACAGTGCGTTCATTACATACTCAGATAATTCAGAATTCGTTACAAGCGTTGCAAAGAGTGTGGGAGACTCATTAACAAACGCATACCTCTTTAAGCTTCCTACTGCAACTCAGTCTTACTGTTCATCTTAATCCACAGACATCGTCTAAGCAGACGGCACAGCATGGACTGGCGATGCCAAACTCACAGGAACAGGAATTCAGCCTCAGACTTCATTCAATCTAGTGAGCAATGACGTGATGGAGACAATTACTTTCAAAGTTAAGACAACCTTCCCCGGTTCCTTCAGTCATACATCAGCCCTTGCTACAGTGACCATTGGATGTGGTAGCACCTATTCAATATCAGCAGCTTCCTCACCTTCTTCAACCTAGACGGTCACACATGCAGACGCTGCTGTGGGATTCATCTTGCCTGTATACAGTTCATCTGAGCAAACAGGCTGTCCAACTAACTCAATCACTATTACAGGGTCAGGCACTTCAGTAACGACTCCAACTGGAGTAGAACAAGCAGCTTTGATCAGTGGTAACTATCTGGTCAAGCCAAGTGACAACACACTTCATCAGGCATACAGTTTCTACGTCAAGGTAGGAGCTCAAGGAGGTTCTTCTCACTTCTTCGGACCGTATGTCTTGAACGTTGGATGCAACAATGCCTTTGTAACTTACGCTGATAATGCTGCTTTCGTTTCGTCAGTTTCAAAGAATGTTGGAGATGCAACCTCCAGTGTGTACACTTTCTCCCAGCCAACTGTTTCATAGGCTCACTGTACTGCTCAGTCAACTGAGATTATCAAAGCTGATGGCTCTGCCTGGACTGGTGATGTCAAGCTTACTGGGACAGGCACACAACCACAAACTGTGTTCAACCTTGTAAGCTCGACTATCCCTGAAACCATCATATTCAAAGTAAAGACAACTTACCCAGGCTCCTTTATCCACTTATCAGCCCAAGCAACCATCACTATCAGTTGCAGTAGCTCGTACGACATTCTTTCGGCGACAACAACAACTCCTTAGTTCGTGACTCATGGAGATTCTTCAGTGGGTTTTATCCTCCCAGTCTTCACCTCTGCCTAACAGACTGGATGTCCAGTCAATCTCATCTAGATTTCTGGATCAGGGTCATCAGTGACAACGCCGAGTGGAGTTGGATAAGCATCTCTTGTGAGTGGAGACTAAATTGTTAAGCCCTCTGATAATTCACTTCACTAGACTTACACCTTCTACGCGAAAGTCTTTGCACTAGGAGGAAGTAGTGAGTTCTTTGGGCCGTTCGTTCTTAATGTGGGGTGCAATACTGCTTATGTAAACTATGCCGACAACTCTGGCTTCGTTGTTAGTGTAGCCAAGAACGTTGGTGACTCGCTTACCAGTGCTTATACTTTGTAACAGCCGACCTCAACACAGAGCTACTGTTCACCTCAGACAACTGAGATAGTCTAGACAGATGGAACAGCTTGGTCTGGAGCTGCCAAACTTACAGGCACTGGCTCTTAACCTCAGACAGAATTCAACTTAGTCAGTTCAACTAATCCTGAGACCGTCAGTTTCAAGATCAAGACTACGTTCCCTGGCTCATTTACTCATACTTCAGCTCAAGTGTCTATTGTTATAAGCTGTGGTAGCTCCTATGACATCCTTTCAGCAACTGCTACAACTCCATAATTCGTTGCTCATGCAGACTCATCCGTTGGTTTTACCTTACCAACCTTCACTTCAGCTCAACAGACTGGATGCCCAACAAGTACAATTGAAGTCTCAGGGTCAGGCTCGACCATAACTACACCGTCCGGAGTCGAACAAGAAGTCCTTCAAGATGGAAACTACCTTGTCAAGCCTACTGATACTTCTCTGCACCAGGGCTATACTTTCTACGTTAAGGTTACAGCCCTTGGTGGAAGCAATGAATTCTTCGGTCCTTATGTGCTCAACGTGGGGTGCTTTGCAGCATCAACAACCTTCAGTGATAGTGGGTCCTTAGTCACAAGTGTTGCCAAGAATGTTGGTGACACTACAGGGAGTACATATTCTTTTAGTTTCCCATCAGCTACAAGATCGTGGTGCTCTATCCTCTCCAATCAAATTGTAAACGCTGATGGAAGTGATTGGACAGGCTCTGCAAAGTTGAGTCCATAAAACAGCTAGCCTTATTCTGTTTACGACTTGGTGTCGACAACCGTTGAGGACTCTTTTACATTTAAGATTAAGACAACGTTTGCAGGGACGATGACTCATCTTAGTGCTACAATCAGTATTGCTATTACCTGTGCCAACTCTTATACTTTATCTCAGGCAACACCTGTTAATCCCCAGTTCAAGGCACATGATTTGGCTGCTTCGGGCTTTGAGCTACCCACTTATACTTCGGCTCAGCAGACAGGCTGTCCCACGAATCAAATCCAGATATCGTCCTCCAACACAGAAGTGGCTTCAGTAAGTGGTCTTGAGGATCCTGCCTCTGACGGAAGTGGAGGTTTTATCGTCAAGCCATCTGACTCCAATGTCCATTAGCAGCTGGTGTTCTTCACCAAAGTGTCTGCCTATGGAGGGGCAACTGCCTACTTTGGGCCTTACACTTTGAACATAGGTTGTGATCCTGTCTTTACTACAGCAGCAGACAACTCAGGCTTCAGCAACACTGGAGTTGCAAAGCTGGTTGGAGACAGTCTTGCTGGAGTCTATACTTTTGCCGTGCCCACGGTTTCCTAGACTTGGTGTAGCATTGTGAGCAATGAAGTTGTAGAGACAGATGGTACAACAGCCAGCACAAAGCTAGACAACTGCGCCTCTCAGCCATGCACAGTGTTTGCCCTATAGAGCACCACTCTTCCAGAAACAGTCTCGTTCAAGATCCTGACAACCTTTGCAGGTAGCGAGTTCAGCCACTTGAGTCCAGCCATCACATCAGTCATCACTTGCGGCAATGCCTTCTCAATAACTGAGTCATCCACTCCAACAAACCCTCAACACGTTGTCTTCTCAGACTCGTCCGTTGGCTTCTCATTACCAGCTTATACTTCAGCTCAATAGACTGGCTGTCCAGTATCTAATTGGGAGCTTACTTCTTCAAGTTCATCTGTTGTTACTCCTTCAAACATTGGACTGCACACAGTCAGTGGAAACAAACTAGTCAAGCCAACAGACAACTCTCTTCACTTGGCTTACACTTTCTACCTCAAGGTCTCAGCGAATGGTGGGTCCTCAGACTTCTTTGGACCATACGTACTTAACGTTGGTTGCATAGCTGCCTCAGTGTCGTACTCAGACCACGGGTCGTTGGTCACCTCAATTGCCTTGAGTGTCGGTGATTCAACTTCGAATATCTACACCTTCTAGCATCCAGTATCAACTCAGCCTTATTGCTCCCCTCTTACCACGACAATTATGCAAGCTGATGGTTCAGCATGGTCAGGAGATGCAAAGCTTACAGGTACAGGAAGTCAACCACAGACTGTGTACGACATTGTCTCTACTACCTGGGAGTAAACTTTCATTGTGCGACTTCAGACTTTGTTCCCAGGAGGAATGACTCATACAAGTGCTCAGATTACCTTCACAGTTAGCTGCAGTGACCAGTACACTATCCTCCAGCCGATTGCTCCATTCAATCCTTAGATAATGGCGCATGGACAGTCAACGGGATTCAACCTTCCTCTCTATGTTCTAGTGGATCATGAAGCCGCCTGCCCAATCAACTCAAAGCAAGTGACGACTTCGTCCAACAGCCTCGTTTCAAGCTCAGTGCTCAACTAGCCAGTTCTAGAGAATAGTTAATACGTGGTTAAACCAACTGACAGCTCAATCCATCTCAAGTATACCTTTTACATTCTCGTCACTGCTTCAGGAGGAAGCTAAGGGTACTTTGGACCATACTACTTAGACGTCGGTTGCACCTCAAGCAGTTTCAACATTATAGACGACGAATCGTTTTCAAACACAGGGGCGACTAAGAATGTTGGAGATGATGTAGAGGATGCTTATACCCTCATCCCTCCCAAGTCTTCCCTCGCCTATTGTTCCATTCTTTCTAATGAAGCTGTGGAACTCGATGGAACCACAGCCAGTTCGAAGGTTGACAACTGTGATACTCAGCCTTGCACTGTTTATGATCTAAAGACGACGCTGATGCCTGAGGCTAAGACGTTCAAGATTAAGACCACATTCACAGCCGGTAGAATTCACTTGAGTCCAACCATTACAATCCAAGTTGTTTGTGGCTCCGACTACACTGTCTCTGAAGTCGCTGCACCCATCAACCCGCAGCTTATAGAGCATACGACTTCAGAAGGCTTCGCTCTTCCAACCTATCAGAGCTCTCAGAACACAGGATGTCCACCAGTCTTGTGGTAGGTGACGACATCTGCTTCAAATCTTGTCACGACAAGTGCCCTCAATGATCCTGTACTTGAAGGAGGAGTCAGGAAAGTCAAGCCTTCTGACAATGCTTTACACTAGCTCTATACTTTCTATGTCAAGGTCTCGACCGATGGAGCAAGCTCAGCAATCCATGGTCCATACAAGCTTGATGTCGGATGCACTGCTACAAGCGTAACCTTCACTGACAGTTCAAGCTTGGCCTCTTCAGGTGAGTCAAGATTCGTAGGAGGGTCTACAGCGGGAGTGTATACATTTGCACAACCGACGAGCAGTCTTGCTTACTGTGTGATCATATCGAATGAAGCTTACATGGTTGATGGAACTACAACAAGCCCTTCGATTACAAACTGTGCTACTCAACCTTGTACAGTCTTTGCACTCGCTTAGACCATAACTCCTCAGAACATACAGTTTAAGATCAAGACAGTGTTCACCAACAGCCTTGTTCATTTCACAGGCACACTGACTACTGTTGTAAGTTGTTCAGATGCTTACACTATCACTGAGGTTGCAAGTCCAACCAACCCTTAGTTCGTCTAGCATAGTGGCAATGTCTATGGGTTCTAGCTGCCGACCTATTAGAGCTCGCAGAATACTGGCTGTCCTCCTTCTCAGTGGTAGGTGAGTTCTTCAGGCACGGAGTTGGTGGCAATGAGCAGCCTTAACCAACCTTAAGTGATCAACAGTAACAGGATGGTCACCCCTGCTGATAGCTCTTTGCACCAGGCCTATACTTTCTACACAAAGGTCACAGCAGACGGAGGCTCTTCAACTTTCTTCGGGCCATACACCATCAACGTTGGATGCTTCGCTGCAATTGAGTCATTCACCGATAGCTCATCCTTCATCACCTCAGTCTTGAAGCAAGTCGGTGTCTCAGCTGCGAGTGCTTACACCTTCCACTTCCCTTCTTCAACAAGAGCTTGGTGCACGGTTCAGACCACAGCTATAATGCAGACAGATGGTTCAGCCTGGTCAGGAGCAGCTAAGCTAACAGGGTAAGGATCTTAAGCATTCTCAGTGTATGATCTTGTATCTACGTCAACTCAAGACAACATTTAGTTCAAAGTGATGGCCTATTACCCAGGAGGCATGACCCATCTCTCACCAACTGCCATGATTTCAATCGGCTGTTCAAATAACTACGCAATCACTGCCACCAATATCGTTACGCCTCAGTCAGTCACCCACGGCTCATCCTCTGTTGGCTTTGTTCTCCCAACCTATGAAACTGCCTAGCAAGCAGGATGTCCAACGAACTTCTTCTAGCTATCAGCCTCGAGCTCTTCAATCACGGCAGTAAGTGGTCTCGAGGAACCAGTTCTGGTTGACACCCAAAGGATAGTGAAGCCATCAGACACTTCTCTGCACTAGGCTTACTCATTCTACATAAAGGTGTCTGCCTGGGGAGGCAGCTTCGACTTCTTTGGTCCTTATGTGCTTAATGTTGGATGCTTTGACGGAGTTGTGCTCTTTAATAACAACGCCAACTTTGTTACTTCATTACTGCTTAACGTAGGTGATACTCAAACGAGCGTCTATACTTACCAATAGCCAACCTCAACCGTCTCATACTGTGTCATCGAAACCAACGAGATAGTGAACGCTGATCAGTCTGCATGGACAGCTGCAGCAAGGCTGATCCCTCAAGGATCTCAGCCCTACTCAGTGTACGATATAGACTAGACAAGCGCCGAGTAAACATTCACCTTCAAGTTTAAGACTACCTTTACTGGTGCGATGGTTCATTACTCTCTCCAGACAACGGTCTAAGTCACCTGCGCCAACAGTTATGCTATCTCTTCTGACTCCTCTACCTCAACGCCTCAGAACGTACCTCATGATGACTCTACCCAGGGCTTCTCACTATCGGTTTATACTACTTCGCAGAACTCTGGATGCCCCGTTAACTAGTGGTAGGTATCGACATCAGGGACCTCGGTGATTGCTCACTCTGGATTGAACGAGCCAGTCATCTAAGCAGGAGGAGTTTACAAGGTCAAACCCAAAGTCACTTCACTCCACCAGGCTTATACTTTCTACATCAAGGCATCTGCATACGGAGGCTCCTCAGCCTTCTTTGGGCCTTATGTGCTGAACGTTGGCTGCTTCGCCCCAGTTGCCACTTATTCAGACAGCTAGTCACTGGTCACGAGTTTTTCTTTTGATGTTGGACATACTCAAGCAGGAGCATACACCTTCAGCCCTCCTGTCCCTAACCTTTCATACTGTGTCAACACCGAGAACAATCTTGTATCATCATCTGGCTCCGCATGGTCATCTCCTCAACTTACAGCCTCTGGATCACAGCCTTATGTTTCATTCGACCTGGTGCAGAACACCTACGAGTAGGCTTTTGCCTTCAAACTCGTATCATCATTCCCAGGCAGCATGACTCACACCAGTCCTCTGATTGCTATCTAGCTCTCTTGCTCTGCTTCATTCATCATCAGTGCCACGGCCATTCAATCAAGTCAGGACGTGCAACACGCAGACTCAAGTGTGGGCTTCGTTCTCCCAACATTCTACACTTCTTAGAACTCAGGCTGCCCTGTTAATAGTATCTAGAACTCAGCGTCTGGCACTGAGTAAGTGTCAATGTCAAGCAGCCTCAAAGACCCTGCCATCGATGGAACTTACTTCAAGGTTAAGCCTCAGGATACAAGTCTTCACCAGGCTTATACTTTCTACAGTAGAGTAAGTGCCTATGGAGGGGCAGAAGTTTACTTTGGTCCATACAGCCTCAACGTTGGGTGCTTTTCTCCGGTTGCCACATACTCTGATAGCAGTTCTCTTGTTACTTCGAAGTCCTTTGCAGTCGGAGACGCCACTTCATCTGCTTACACGTTTGAATTCCCAACACACTCATTGACTTGGTGCACGGTCTAGTCAAATACAATTGTTAACCCTGATGGCTCTACTTGGACAGCAGCAGCTGCCTTGAGTCCGTAAAGCAGCTAGCCTTACTCAGTGTATGACCTTGTGTCTTCTGTGAACCCTCAGACAATCAGCTTTAAACTTGTGTCTGCGTTCCCAGGATAAATGACTCATTCAAGTGCGGAGATAACCATCACTGTTGCATGCTCAAGCTCTTACTCAATCACTGCTGCCTCTGGATCAACCTCACAGGATGTGACCTTCTCTGACTCCTCAGTGGGCTTCGTCCTTCCTACATACACCTCTAGCCAACAGACTGGCTGCCCAACCAACCTTATTGAAGTAACAACTTCAAACTCTGCCGTGGCTGCTCACTCTGGCCTTGATGATCCAGTACAGGTGAGCTCCACTTTCGTTGTCAAGCCAGCTGACACTTCGATCCACCAGGCTTACACCTTCTATACTAAGGTCACTGCCTCTGGAGGCTCGACAGCGTTCTTCGGTCCATATATTTTGAACGTGGGCTGCTTTGCAGGGCACACTACTTTTTCAAACAGTGGATCATTCTCTACTAGTGGAGTCAGCAAGCTAGTTGGAGATTCAGTGGCGAGTGTCTATACATTAGAGCAGCCAACTACGAGTCATGCTTACTGCTCAATCCTCTCTAACGTTGCCGTTGAGTAAGATGGCTCCACAGCCAGCACTAAGATTGACAATTGTGCCACTCAGCCTTGTACCGTGTTTGCCTTAAAAGACACCATCAATCCTGGGGCTATCTTCTTCAAGATATTAACTAGTTTCCCTGGTGGAATGACTCACCTCTCTCCTCTGGTACAGACCACTGTTGCCTGTGGCAACGCTTACACAATAAGTGAACAGGCAGCTCCTACCAACCCTCAGAGTGTGGCTTTCGGAGGGACAACTAATGGATTTGTTCTGCCAGTATACATCTCCTCTCAATAGACAGGCTGTCCAACTTCATAGTGGCAAGTAAGCTCTTCAGGTACAGAAGTTTCCACAGCAACTGGTCTGAATAACGTTCAAGACATCAGCTAAAGCAAGGTAGTAACTCCAACAGACAGCTCATTACACCAAGCGTATACTTTCTACACAAAGGTAACTGCTGATGGAGGGTCATCAGCCTTCTTCGGACCTTACACAGTCAACGTTGGATGCTTCACAGGAGTCGTTACTTACGCAGACAACTCAGCCTTTGTTACATCTGTGGCAAAGAACGTTGGAGATGAACCAGAAGCCGCTTATGTTCTTGCCCAGCCGACCTCAAGTCTAGGGTATTGCTCAATAATCTACCATTACATCGTCAACCCAGATGGTTCAACTTGGACAGGAGCCTCGAAACTGAATCCAACAGGCAGTCAACCGTATTCATCTTACGATCTTGCTCAGATTTCGATTGAAGACTCCTTTTCTTTCAAGTTCAAGACACAGTATCCGGGTTCAATGACTCACCTTAGTGCACTCGTTACTATTACTATCACTTGTGGTAGCTCTTATTCTATATCGGCCACCACTATTTCATTCGAGCAAGAGGTTACTATGGGCGAAGGCACCGCTGGCTTTACCCTTCCCACGTACACTTCTGCTCAACAGACAGGCTGCCCAGTTAATGCATTTGTTCTTACAAGCTCGGGCACATCATAAGTTACCCACACTTCCTTGACTGGCCCAGTGCTTGAAAGTGGTGACTACCTAATCAAGCCTCAGGACGACTCTCTTCATCAGGAGTATACCTTCTACATGCGTGTCACTGCATATGGAGGAAGCCAATCATTCTTTGGTCCCTATACTCTCAGAGTTGGCTGCTTCGGTGGAGTGGTTACATACTCAGACAGCCCATCGTTCTCAAACACAGCTCCAACCAAGAACGTTGGTGACTCAACATCCTCAGTTTACACCTTTGTAGATCCAGTTGCTACCAAGGCGTATTGCTCTATCTAGAGTAACGTGGCTGTCAAAGTTGATGGTTCAACTGCAAGTGATGAGATCCTCAACTGTGAGAGTTAGCCATGCAATGTGTTCAGTGTGGTCAATACAGTTTTGCCTAGAACTATAACCTTCAAGATTATTACAACGTTCCCTGGCGGGATGACTCATACATCACCGACCGTAACTTTGCAGATTGTCTGCGGGAATGCTTATGCTATCACTGAAGTTGCTAGTCCAACCAATCCTCAGTATGTGTAGCATGATGGCTCAACGCATGGATTTATCTTGCCCACTTACCAGTCTGCCTAGAATGCTGGCTGTCCTCCAACACAATGGCAAGTCAGCTCATCAGGAACAGAAATTACCACGGCAACTGGTTTGAACAACGTTCAAGACATCAGCTCAAACAAGGTTGTCACTCCAACAGACAGCTCGTTGCACCAGGCTTATTCTTTCTACACAAAGGTAACTGCAGACGGAGGTTCGTCATCTTTCTTCGGACCATACACTGTGAACGTTGGTTGTTTCACAGGGGCTGTGACTTTCACAGATAACTCCAATATGATAACCAGTCATCAAGTATCAGTTGGTGACAGTCTAACAAACTCTTATACCCATGCATAGCCTGTCAAATAGCACAGCTGGTGCCTTTACCTTTCTAATGAAGTTGTTCAGGCAGATGGGTCTGCATGGGTTGGTGACCACACATTGATCGGCTAAGGCAGTTAGCCTCAGTGGGTGTTCAATCTGCATTAGTCGACTGTTGAAGAGACGTTAACGTTGAAACTCAAGACTGGATTTACTAATTCACTGTATCATACAAGTGCTACTGTAACCGTGTAGATAACCTGTGCTAGCTCTTATGATATCACGTCGGCTGCTGAAACTAATCCACAGCACGTCACTTTCGAAGATAGCTCAGTTGGCTTTGTACTTCCTGCTTACACAACCTCACAACAGACTGGATGTCCCACGAATCAGATATAGGTTTCAACTTCTGGCACTGAAGTTGCCAGTCATTCAGGGCTTAATGAGGCAGCACTCGTTAGCAGCAGTTTCATTGTTAAGCCAACTGATACTTCCCTCCATCAGGCTTACACGTTCTATACAAAGGTCAGTGCTTACGGAGGCTCAACTGAGTACTTTGGTCCATACGTGTTGAACGTTGGCTGCTTCCCTGGAGTGGTTGCCTACACTGACAGCACATCATTCTAATCAAGTGGTCCTTCAAAGGATGTTGGTGACTCAATAGCTTCAGCTTATACCTTTGCTCCACCAACAACGAGCGTTGCCTTCTGTGCTTTGATCTCAAACGAAGTAATGGAGGTCGACGGATCAACAGCAAATACCAAGCTTACTAACTGTGCCACTCAGCCGTGCACTGTGTTTGCTCTTGTTGACACCATTTTACCTAGGACTGAGTCCTTTAAGATAAAGTCTTCCTTCCCAGGCGGGATGACACATCTCTCGCCAACTGTTACTGTTCAAGTTGTCTGCGGGAATGCCTACTCAATCACAGAAGTAGCTAGTCCTACAAATCCTTAGTATGTTTAGCACACTGGCTCTACTCATGGATTCGTCTTGCCAACTTACCAATCTTCCCAGAATGCTGGCTGTCCCCCATCTTAATGGGAGGTCTCTTCTTCAAGCACTGCAGTAGCAGCAATGAGCAGCCTGAACGATCCTCAAGTTATCAGCAGTGAAAGAGTCATCACTCCATCAGACAGTTCTTTGCACTAAGCCTATACCTTCTACGTCAAGGTTACAGCAGATGGGGGCTCCTCGGAGTTCTTCGGGCCTTACACAGTCAATGTTGGTTGCTTTACAGGAGCAGTGACATACGCTGATGCCTCTTTACTTGTGACTTCAGTCGCCAAGGAAGTTGGAGACTCAGTTTCCTCAGTGTACACATTCACTCCTCCAACTCGAACTCGCTCATGGTGTGTTGTGATGACAAACGAAATAGTTAAGTCAGATGGAACAACTTGGACTGAAGCAGCCAAACTAAATCCTCAGGGAAGCTAGCCTCACACAGTTTATGACCTTGCATCCTCAACGTTTGAAGACGCCTTTGACTTTAAGATTAAGACCACTTTCCCAGGGTCAACAACTCACTTGAGTGCTTAGATTTCAATCACAGTTGTCTGTGGAAGCACCTACACAATCTCTCAAACCACGCCAATCAATCCGCAGTTCAAGCCTCACGATAACTCTGTAGCTGGATTTGTGCTGCCTACCTACACAACTTCTCAACAGCAGAGCTGTCCAACAAACCAAATTCAGGTGTCTACTTCAAACACAGCAGTTGCGTCACACTCTGGTCTCAATGAGCCAGTGCTTGAAGGAGTGGACAAGTCAGTTAAGCCTGCTGATACTTCTCTTCACCAACCTTATACTTTCTACACCAAGGTCAGTGCACAAGGAGGTTCAACAGCATTCTTTGGTCCATACACTTTGAATATCGGCTGCTTCACAGGAGTCGTCACCTTCGCAGACCACTCTAGCTTGGTAACAACTGTAGACAAGTGGGTTGGAGACTCGACTTCGACTGTGTATACTTTCAACTTGCCGACCTCAACTCTTTCATTCTGTGATGTTCAGACGAACTCGTTGGTAAACCTCGACGGCTCAACCTATACAACTGGTCTCTTAATTGGTACAGGAGCTCAGCCATAGACAGTCTTTAACCTTCAGTCCTCAGCACTTGAAGCCGTCATAGATGTCAAAGTGGTATCGTTGTTCCCAGGAGGGATGACTCACACAAGTGCTGCTATCAAGATCACACTTACCTGCAATAGCAACTATCCAATCACAGCTGCTGCCATTCCGAGCTCACCCCAGTACATCCCCTACAACAATGCCACTGTTGGCTTTGAGATGCCTGTGTACACCAGCTCATAGCAAACAGGCTGCCCCACCAACCTAGTTCAGGTTTCAAGCTCGTATGCAAGTGTTATCCAGCCAACTGGCTTAGAGTAGGCAGCCTTGGTAAATGGAGACTATCTGACAAAGCCTTCCGACACCTCTCTACATTAGGCTTACTCATTCTTCATCAAAGTTTCAGCCTATGGAGGAAGCACCCAGTACTTCGGGCCTGCTATCTTGAACGTTGGTTGCTTCGATGGAGTTGTCTGGTACACTGACTCTACAAGCTTAGTGACATCAGTGTCTCTCCTTGTTGGAGTCGACGTGGAAGACATTTACACCTTCTCTACTGCTCAGTCAACCGTCACCTACTGTGTTCCTTACACTAACGAGATCGTAAAACCTGATGAGTCTGCCTGGACCACCGGAGTCAAGGTAGTCCCTGGAGAGAATTAGCCAGCAGAGACGTTTGATCTTGTTTCTTCCTCGCTTGAGGATACCATTCCTTTCAAGGTCAAGACAACGTTCTCAGGGTCGATGGTCCATTACAGTGCTACAATCACCGTTACGCTCACCTGTGGTAATGCCTATCCAATCTCCGCCACCTTCACTCCAACACCTTAATACGTTGCTCATGACAGCGCTGCAAGTGGCTACATCTTACCAGATTACACAACCTCTGAATAGGCAGGCTGTCCCACAAACATGATCGAGGTCTCGTCTTCTGGCGCTACAGTGCAGAGTCACTCAGGCTTAGGATACCCTAGTTATGTGTCAGACACATCAACCACCATCATAGTAAAGCCCCAAGACAGCTCCTTGCACCAACAGTACGACTTCCACATTAAGTCATCGGCCTATGGAGGCAGCACTCAGTTCTTTGGCACCTATGAGCTCTTGGTTGGATGCTTCACAGCTAGTGTCACTTACACAGACAATGCTGCATTCACTTCAACAGGTGTGGCAAAGCTCGTTGGAGACTCGGTTGACTCCGTCTATACTTTCAGTTAGCCTACTTCAACAAGAGCTTGGTGTACCATTCAGTCCAATATTGTTGTAGATGCTGACGGGAGCACTCCAAGCACAACTCTTCTCAACTGTCCAACCCAGCCTTGTACTGTGTTCAAGCTTGCCTAGACCACTTATGTACAGTCGTTGAGCTTCAAGATCCTCACAAGCTACCCAGGTGGAATGACACATTTATCGCCTTTGATCACTACAGTGGTTACGTGTGGCAACGCTTACACTATCACTGAACAGACTGCTCCAACCAATCCACAGTTCATCAACGTTGGAGGCTCAACCACCGGATTCATCCTTCCAATTTATGTTTCTTCTTAGTAGACAGGCTGTCCAACATCTCAGTGGGAGCTCTCGACCTCAGGCTCTTCTGTAATAGCTCCTTCAAATTTAAACTCAATCCAAGAGGTATCGGGCAACAAGGTAGTGACTCCAAGCGTCAACTCCTTGCACCAGGCATACACATTCTATACAAAGGTGACCGCAGATGGAGGCTCTTCTGCCTTCTTTGGGCCATATGTTTTGAACGTTGGCTGTAACTCCGACTTTGCAGGGTACACTGACAGCCCTTCCCTGATAACAACAGTTGCTAAGGATGTAGGAGATTCAACATCGACTGGTTACACTTTCCATCTGCCGACCAATCCACATGCTTACTGCACTCCTTAGAGTACGGTTATAGTCAAAACAGATGGCTCAGCTTGGTCAGGAACCTAGCAACTAATTGGGACAGGCTCATAGCCATTGACTTACTTTGACCTAGCAAGCACAACTCTTCAACTTGTCATCCCTTTCAAGGTCAAAACCATTTACCCAGGAGATTTCTTCCACGTCTCAGCCCAGGCAACAATTACCATAAGCTGTGGAAGTTCGTATGCAATCACAGCTGCTGCGTCACCCACCTCTCCTCAGTATGTGCCCCATGATGATTCATCAGTCGGCTATACTTTGCCTGCTTTTACATCTGCTCAGCAGACTGGCTGTCCAACCAACTAGATTCAAGTGACAGGCTCAAGCTCAGCAGTAACGACTCCAAGTGGGGTTGAGCAGGTGGTTCTTTTCAATGGAAACTACATTGTCAAACCATCTGATACCTCTCTGCACCAGGCTTACACTTTCCACGTCAAGGTCACAGCCCTTGGAGGAAGCACTGAGTTCTTCGGACCCTTCGTGATGAATGTTGGATGCTTTGCAGGAGCTGTAAGCTATACTGATAGCACCTCTCTCGTGACATCAGTTAGCAAGAGTGTTGGAGACTCTCTTACGGCAGCCTATACCTTCAGCTTCCCAACCACCAATCGTGTTTGGTGCACTGTCCTCCAAAACGTCATTGTGGCAACAGATGGAAGTGCTTGGACAGATACTGTCAGATTCAATGAGCAAGGCTCTTAGCCCTATGCTGTGTATGACTTAGTCTAATCTACGCTA
>JACKZZ010007617.1_pt1 | contig 16176 bp, 22 predicted proteins | sample 8027871 | NCBI WGS metagenome assembly JACKZZ01 (sample SAMN15724774, study PRJNA655200) | protist metagenome | isolation source: fluorescence activated cell sorting (FACS) single amplified genomes of... | place: USA: West Boothbay Harbor, Gulf of Maine | collected 2000-07-19
TCTATTTCACGTGGATAAACAGACTTTGTAGTATCATTCTCTCTTTCATTTGGATCATAAAAGCCTTTGTTTGGATTGCCGTATTCGCTCGGGCGCCCTGGCAAAGAACCAATGACCAACGGCTCTTGTCTTCTATCGCCATCACGGAAATATCCAAACACCCAAGAGCCTTCGACTAGACCCAACGGCGTTTGACCCAAACCACTTATACCACTAGACGTGATAGGTAAGACTACTTGCGCCCATGGTAGATCAGAAGTAGGAAGTATTTCATTATTAGACGTGTGATGACCTAAACATCTAACTCTGACTCTGCCGGCGTACTGCGGATCTCCTCTATCCTCTACAACGCCAACGAACCACAGAAAGCCATTGTGTCCTAAAAATTTATCATTGTTCATTTTATTTTTTCCGATGCACCTCTTGTTTTAATCAGGCGGCTATACGCCATTTAATAGCATTTAAAATAACCCTACGCAAGCTGGCGCTCATCTCCTCTATTCTACTTATTCGTTGTATTATGTACATTTATCACATTAACACTCGCAAGAAGGCCCTTAACTTTGATTAAAAAAGGGTGTTTTACAAAGTTCCATGGCGTTTCGGTTCCTCGTAGTCCCTTGAAGTAACCATTGTATTTGTTATACTCCATGGATATATCTCTTGCCTCTGAGTAGTCATCTATGATTGTCTTAATTTGGTCTTTAATATTCATTGTCATTCTCTATTATGTTGAAGTTTATTCTTTCATGTTATTAGTTATATATTCTCTCATAGCCACCGCTTATAGTCGTTCCTACATGCGCTAGCAGCGATTCTACAGCGATTCTTCGGAGTGTATTCATTATACTACATCTCCTGGTTCTGTCAATATAGTTTCATCTAATTCGTATTGTAATATGTTTAATCTATCCTTGTTTTCCCTATCAGATAATACATCTATTGGTTCTTCAGGATAAGGGTCTTTTACTGCGTCTTTGATTATCTCTACGTTCATGTCGTGTGTATCGTTGACTGTATCTATACTGTGTCGTATAGACTTCACTAGGTATCGACCTGATAAGTATGGGTCGTTATCGTAGGGATTATCTCTTCCTGCTGGTTCGTATGCTGGCATTTCGAATGCGATTAAATCACCACAAGATATTCCGGTAAATCCAGGTACATCAATAGATATGTTCATAGATTCAAATGACAATCGTTGAGACAGTCGTTTAGGAGTAATGTCAAAGTAATCTGGTAACTCTGTGTTATTGTGTATTTTTTGTGTATCACTCATAAGATATAATGTACCCTCTGGAAAGTCAGATATAGTCTTTCCCTTTTCAAAATTGAATAATGGCGCAATACCTTTTCCAACTGTTTTACTTCCCTTTCCATCATGTTCTGTATGAAAAGACTTCTCGTATTCTGTTAGATAATCAAAATCTGTTTCTGTAAAAGTCTTATTGAATGCATCGTGTGTCACAGTTCTGGAGTTATAGATACCGTTTCTTAAATTCTTTAGTGTATCAAATTGACTATTGATATTAAAATTACGTACTGTTTGCATCTCTTTAATGACATTTCTATTTCCTCTAGCATCTCTTATGTTCGCTGGCGTTGGTCTGTATAACGCAACCACAGGTCTTGCGATTGTTTCTGTACTTGCCAACATACTTTCAAAAGATTTAAAATGATAACCTAATGCGTTTTCATAGAACATCATTCCTGGTGTGTGATGTTTTTTACTCTCTGCAGATTTAGTTAATAGATCAATCGCCTCAAAGGGTCGTATTTTTGGCATGACAAATTTACGTATACCTTTTGTTTCTTCTAAGGTCAATGTCTTGTTTGATTGTAAACTGTCTCTAAACAATTTTAAAATCATATTATCAATCGTGTCTTCGTAAGCTCTATCTACTTTGATTTGTTCATTCTTCATCATTTCGATACTGACAAAGTTTAACACATAAATCTGTGTTCTAGGATTTAATCCTTTTCGTTCTGATATTTTGTAGATATGCATCGGGTGACCTGTTTCTGAAGTAAAGTCATATGCTCTACTCGTACCCGGTGTGAATAATTTAAACTCTATTTTTTCAAATCCTGTAATAGGTAAGTGATTGGCTACGTTCTGTGCGTCTGTAATAACAATATTGCCTGATATAGTTTTATTAGTTAAACTTTCGTATATGTTTAATTCAGTTACCAGTGATCTGATAGATATTCTTTTTGGTTTGTTTTGACCTTCTGATGATTGATAAGAAACTAATCGGACATCTGATAAAGAATATTGTCCAGCTCGTTCTAATTGACTTGTGTTAATATCATTATACATTTTTCACTTTAATTTCTAATTAATTTCTCAAACTCTGCAAGTAGTACCCCTAAAAATTGAGGATCTAATAATTTAATTTGTCTTTTTTCGTCTTGTAATCTTTGTTCATATTCTCTATTAGAAACTGATTGTGCACCAGGTTCTGTGCTGTTTACTTCTACTAGGTGTGAATAATCACTTGGTCCATTTCCTGTTTGAGGTCCACTTGATTGTGTAATCTCGTAATGGTGTATGCCATCTGGATTATCATATTTGTCTGTAATGTATTTTTCAAAATCTTGGTCAGTTAAAGGCCAACCATAATATCTATCTGTGATATTATTAGTTAGTAAAATTACCCAATGCATTTCTGGATCGCCAAAATGTTTATATGCTGTATCTTCTGGATTCTCACCATTAGGAACATCATATACATCATATAATGATGCTTCACTTAAAACTTTACTTCTTACTTTAACTCTTTTCATTAAATCAGTAACAAGTTTTTTATTGCCATCACCTTTTATATCATATAACCCTTTTGGAAAATTAGAAAAATACATATTAGAATCCGTCCGATATTCGTTCTTTAGTCATAATTTCTGTTTCAGTAAATGTTAATTTCATTGTAGAAAGTGTTGGCGCTGCCCCACCTTCATCAGGTATAAATGATGATATAACACCTTCTGGTGCATAGTCAACATCTAAATTTTTTAACACACAACGACTTACTCTTGGAAGATATGTGTTTCTATCTTCTCTATACATATAAGTTATTTGAAACTCTGATGGTGTATTGAAATAACCTTTTGATGTTCCTTGATATTCAGGCATCATATGAAACTTGAACATATTAATTATTTTATGCATACTATCTTTTTCTTTTGGATTTTTAGGTGCAAACTCAAATGGAAACTCAAATGATCTAAATGGTACAGATTGAAATACAACTTCTTTTTGTGGGTTAACAGCCTGACCAAATGCTTTATCGTATGCAGCTTCTGCACCTTCAAACCCTGGCAATAAACTAGCCGCACCAAATAGTGCTTTTCTACCTATTTGACCTAGTGCTTCTGCTCCTACTGGTCCTAAAGATTTTAATTTTTCAGATAGACCTTTTGTATCTTTAAAATTACCTATAGCTTGTCCAATCAAACCTGCAATACCAGTAGATGGCATATCATAATCAGCTCCATAACCAAATTTCATAGCATCTGCTGGTGTATATAAGATAATACTATCTGATATAAATGAGTGTGTAGGTGTCTTTTCATTCAATCCTGACTTAACACCAAATACTCTTTTTTCAGCAAGTTGTCCTGCTTTAATCGCCGCAACACTTTTACCTGGAGGTGATTGTGTAAATTCATCAGTTGCGTTTGCTACATTTGTACTAATCTTACTATTATTAAAACTTGTGTTTTTAAACTTTGATGAGTTGTGCATGATGACATCAAATATTACAAAGTGTCCTTCACCCAAATTTGCTGTTTCATTTGGATAATATACTGTACCATATGAATATGGGTTTTCTTTCATATGTGAAGTAGGATTGATATTCTCTATTTCTAAAGGAGACTTATTTAACAGTTTAGCAGCAACTTTACTTGTTTGCATCTTTCCGCCAACAAGATTACTTGCTAGTCCACCTATTGAATTTGAAATTTGATTCTTAATCGAACCTTTTATAACACTTGAAATCTTACTTGTAAAAGCCATCTAAATATCCTTGTAATGATAATATTTATAACACAATGAGGAAGTCATATAAAGGTTTATATCGCCCATCTAACCCTAAAAAATACGTTGGCGACACATCAAAAATAGTCTATCGTTCATTATTAGAGCGTAAGTTTATGTTGCATTGTGACCGTAGTCCTGATATAACCAATTGGGCAAGTGAAGAATTATCCATTAGATATTACAATCCAGTTGACAAAAAGTACCATTCTTACTATCCTGACTTCATTGTAAAGACATCAAAAGGTAAAAAGTTTCTTATTGAGATTAAACCATCTCGTCAATGTAAACCACCAAAAGCACCTAAAAAGAAAACTAGAGCATTTATGCGTGACAGTTTTGAGTATATTAAAAATCAAGCAAAATGGAATGCCGCAAAGTCTTATTGTGAAGACAATGGTGCAGAGTTTAAATTAATTACTGAAAAAGATTTAGGCCCATATTAAGGCATTACATAATTCAAATTAGTAAAGGTATCATCAATATTTTTATTGTTTGTAAATCCTACTGTTGTAGATCCACTTGAATTAACATTTGATTGATTTGAATTATTAATTATGACAGGTGGTACTTCACCGGTATCGTACATTGAAGCTTGTTTACTTTCTTGGTATAATGTTTTAGCAGTTGATGCATCTCCGGTACCAGTTGCACCTGATCCTCTTAATTGATCTCCTACAACTTGTCTATTCATTATCATAGCAGATTTGGAACCTTTATCATATACGATATTAGATTGTTCATTACCCATACCTGCGCTATCACTAAACGCTTGACCTTGTTCAAACTTAGGTTCTAAATATGAACCTTTATCTATAAATCCGCTTTCTGTATTTACATCAACATCGCCAGAAAATTCTTTTGCACCTTGTTTAATTCTTTCTTGTTTAGCAGCTTCTTCTTTTTCTTCTTTCATTGTAGAAGTTTCAAGTAACGGTATATTGATTCCAGGTATTTTGTTTATTAGTTTGATTACTACATTAATCATATCTTTGAAAAAATCTGATATTCTAGTAAATGCTTTTTTTATAAAGTCACCTATCATTTGAGGTATTCCCATTATAAAATTGGCAACTGCTTTAATTTCATCTCTAAAATAAACTATACCAGCTATTACACCAGCAATCGCTAAACCAATTAAAACTTTTGTTGACATAAAGAATTTACCTAATGCCATGACACCCTTTTTAAAACTCTTTAAACCTTTAGTGAGACCACCTTCAGAAAAGAATTTAAATACTCTAACAACATCTGTACCTATATCTTTCAATGACATAAATGCATCACCTACAGCAATAAATGGTTCTTTTAGTGCCTGGTAAAATGAAGATGAGGGTCCAGCCATATCATCTTTTTTTGATAATGGTGTTAATACATCTTCTTCTTTTTGTAATTTTTCTTTTAATACAGTTATTCTTTGTTCATCAGAAATAATTTTTGCCTTATCTTCATCTCCTAATGTTTCTTGTGATAACAATTTCTCTCTTTTTGCTATAATCTTATTTTCTTCTCTTTCAACTAATTGTTTATTCTTTTCTAACATTGCTAATCTAGCAGCAATTTCTTTATTAGTTAATATATTAGTTTCATAAGCAAATTGTTTTCCTTCTTTAGTTGCTTTTACTTCAGCAACTATATTTTGTGCTCTTAATTGTTCTACTTCTTTAGAAGATTTTAAATTTTGTTCGTCTAAATCTTTAATTCTTTTTGCTAAAGATGTGTTAAAGTCTTTTAAATCTATATCTAGTTTATCTAAAACTGTTTTTGTTTTATCTATTGCTTTCTCAAATCTTGTTATTGAACCCGACTCAGCATCTGCAACTATTTCTTTTGTTATATTTCTAATTTCTGTAGGAGATATAACAGCCTTTTGGCCAGATGATACAGTTTTCATTGTAGTTGACATAACTGTCTTCATCAATGCTTTAATGTCGGATTCTTGGATAGCCATTATTTACCTTTTGCTTTACTTCCTGTATATAAACCAAACCATGCTGCGCCGGCACCAACAACAATTGATACTAAACCACTTTGTTCCATAGTAGGTCCTTCTAATTCCATATACCATATTACTACTTTGTATAGTAAGAAAATATATGTAGATATGAATACTCTTGGAAATATTCTCCAACTATCTACTGCTCTTGCTAAATGAATTAATTTAGAATATGGATTAACACCTAAATCTTTAATAGATGTATCTACTTCTAAATCTACACTTATCTTTTGTTTTGGTTCTTTTACCTTAACATCTTCCATTATTTCTCTCCTCTTTGTCTTCTTTCGTTTTCATCTTTTATATGATTTAATAACATTGATACGTAAATGTCCCTTTCCCAAGGTATCATATTTTCAATTTCACTTAATGAATATTTATGATGATGTAATAACGCAAATGTAATTTCGAAGTATGCCTCTAGGCTATTATGGGCGAGGCTGATTCGAAAAAATCGTTTAGTCCAGTTAATGTAACCATACTTTTAACATTTGTAACAGGGTTAGTCACTTCAAATTCATGTCTAACTCTAGGCATTGTATCAAAAAACTTCTTAATTTTCGCAAAATTCTCTTGTGATAAACTTTCAAAGAAATCTTTAATTTCTTGTTGTGTACTATCTTTCGCTGGATATATCTTATCGCCCTCAAATATGTGATCTATACAATGTGTTAGCATATCAAAAATAGCTTCCATGTTTGCATTATCTATATTTGTGCCTGACTTTAATATTTCCATTGTAGGATATTTCATCACAACACCTAATTGTCTTGCTTCGTCAACCATTATCTTACTTGTATGTTCGTCATCAACTTGGACTTCTACTGTTGTTAAGTCAATCTCAACATCAGCATAAGTTTTTTTATCGTCTGGACATAATACTTTGAATTTTGATATTTCACCTACTGATTTTGCTCTTATGTTTAAAAATAGATATTCTAAATCAAACATTGGTAAAGCTTCAACATCTAAAGTATTAAATGTACATGAGTCAACTATTTGTTTTGTTGCCTCATAAATTTCTTGTTCTTTTTGTGATTCCATAGCCATTAATAATATCTTTTCTTCTTTGACTAGGAATGGTCTATACTTAACTTTTATATCTTGCGATGGTAAAGTCAATTCATATCTTGGTGCTTCAACCTTTGGTAATGCCATTATAACTCCTTATATTACAAATTTAGTGGTGGAATTTTAAATGGAGGAAATACTCTTCCACCTGTAATTCTACCGATTGGCGCTCTTCTTCTTAAATCGTTAAGAACATCACGCCCTGCTCTTCTCAATTCAGGTGGCAATCTTCCTAATATACCACCAAATAGTCCACCAGCAGTTTTTACTTCTGGTGTTCCAAATTCTGATTGTCCTAATTCTATTTGTCCTGATTTATCAATAAAGTAATTAACCCAATATCTAAAACCAAATGTAACTTGAAATGTTTGTACATTGTTATTTTCATAACTATAATTAACTGCTCCAAGTGTTTTTGGATAACAATCAAATAATTTAACTCCGTAAGTTACATCATCACGTTCTTGCCTACTAGCATAATTACCTAATTGAAATATATTCATATCAGATACATAATTGTCATAATAATTTTTATTAAATGACTTTGTACTAAATGCTGCTTGTTGCCATAATTCAAAATATGATCTTTCTCTCATAAACTTATCTAAGTAAAAAGTTGCAGTTATATCTGATGAGCTAAAATCTACTACATGGTTTCTAGCAGGTGCGTTTCCATGTCTAATTTCTTTCGTCACTACTTCTCTATTTGGCATAGATATTTCCGAACAAAATGCTCTAACTCTTTTACCATTCGCAGTATGTACAGCTTGTAATTCTTCTGACATTGTAAATGATTCAACACCTTCGCCAGTTCCTTTTACTTGAACTGCTGTATCTTCACCACCTATACCACCACCGAAACTTAATCCTTTTGGTAAGAAAAATTCTGTATAAAATCTAGCAGAACGAGCAAACCCTTCAGCTTCATTTACATAAGCTTGAAATCTACCTGATGTAGTTTCTGGATTACCTCCAGCCTGTTGTCGTAATCTTGGATCCTGATTAACATTATCAAGGCTTCTATCTCTAGGCAAACCTATTCTTACATCATATCCACCAATTCTTTTTCCGCCTCGTAATATTGCCATTAGTATGGACTTCCCTTCTTAAATTGTTGTACAGGTAACATCACTGCTAATGCTGCCTCGTCAAAATCAACTCTTAAAAAACTTGATCTTACATGACCATACAAGTATTTCTTAATTGTTGTCTTCGCAATACCTATATTCTTAATTCCATTATAAGTTGCGTCTATTCTTGTATTCTTATTCATTCCGCCACTGGCAAATCTTTGTAAATTATTTAATAAACTTACTCTTTGTAGTGGTCTTAAATAATGAAAATTCATACCCATAAATCCACCTGGAATTGTTTCTAACGGTAATACAAGTGGAAATGTATCATAATATGGTAATACCTGTTTATATTTAGGGTCATAGAAGAACATATTTAATCGTCCTCTACTAGGAATACCATTTAATTTGCCACTATTCATTAGTTTTCTGGCAGTTATTCTGTCACCCAAATCAGCAACAGTTTTTCTATACCAGTTAGCACTCTTTTGAATACCGCCTTGTTTGTCTTTTAGTGGATCTAAAATTGAGATAGCCATTACGCTTATATTTATAATAAAAAAGGCGGCCTTTCAGCCGCCCTTTCAAAGTTTTGAAGCGAGAGAGAATTACTCCTCTTCTGCTAATTTACTAAAGTAAGATAACGTATCGTCATCATCGCTAGCAGGAGAAGGGGCTTCAGTACTTTTCACACTTGGTGCTGACTCAGATGGGAGGTCAATTTTATCAGCAGTCGTTGTGCTTCGTACACCTGTAATCGTCCTATTCAGTTTCTCTTTGAGTTCGTCATAGGTTTTAAAATTATCGGGTGCAAGAAATGGTTTTAAAGCATGTTGTTGTTTCCAAGTTGACTTGATTTTCTCATCATCTTCGGCAAGTGGAGAAACAGCTTCAAATTCGGACTTATCGTAGTTCCAATAACCATCAACTTTTCTAATCTTCAATTTGAAGTTAGCGCCTTTCCAAAAGTCAAAAGGATTGACTGGTTTCTCATCTTCAAACGCCGGTTGCATAGCTTCTGTAATCTTATCAAATATCTTTTTACCGAATTTGAATAAGAACACTTTACCTTCGTTCTCTGGATGCTTTGGATCTGATTGTACTAAAATGTTTGCGTAGTAAGATAATTTTCTTTTTCTCTTTCTAGCAATCTCTTTATCACTATCTAGTCCTGTATTCCATAATCTAGTATTTTCTTCCGACACAGGGTCTTTCTGACCAAGTGTTGTTAGAGAGTTTTCAATATACCAACCACCTACATCTTGGAATGCATGTGACCATACTCTTTGCCATGGTAAGTCTTCACCTTCTACTGCAGGTAAAAATCTAATGACAGCATAACCATTACCAGTTTTATCTAACTCTGGTTTCCAAAATCTGTCGTCTTGGTATTTTGATTTGTTTTGATCTTTGTTCTCGGTGCCGAGATTTGCCTCGATGGCTTTTGTAAGTTTGTCAAAGTTACTTGACGATTGTTTTAACGCTTCGAAATCCATATTATATCTCCTTTGTATTTTCGTGTTCGTTGTATTTGTGTTACCTGTTTAATCGGTATCATTTTTATTTATAAGAGTTCTCACGTTCATTCGCCCATGTTTTTAAGCTATCGTTTTTAGCCTTTTTATCATAGGTTGCTTTAGGTAAGGACCTCTTAATTCTGTACTCTCTATATTGTTCACACCATTTGACAATTAAGTCTAGCGTTTTATATATAAATTTATCTAACATATTAACATTAATATATCATACTTTACTAAATTTGTCAAGTGTATTTTGAAATGAAATATACTTTAAATTCTGAATAGAAGTCCACTCACTAATCTTTGAACTGACTGGTGTTTTACCCTTATCACCATCTGGATTTACCTTATAAAATTGTACATTAGGGTTCTCTGTCATCAATGTTTTCCATTGATTAATCCAATTTACTGCTGGTATTGGTCCAGCCTCTGGTAATCCATAATGTTTAGTGCCTTTGTACATATTATTAATTTTATGTGTATCACTTACTAAATCGTGTCCAATCAAATACATCTCTGTTAAATCTTTTTCTCTAATTGTTGCAACTCTTCCACTTGACGCACCACAAGCCCAACCTCTATCTCTTTGACCTTCTACCAAATCATCTAAATTATGTGCCTTGTCATTCTCATTAGTCCAACTAACATATGTTGTTGTGTGATTAACATTCTTTTCTACAATTTGTTTTTTTTCTAATTTTGATTTTAAAATGTTTACTTTACCTGATAGATTTGAACCATGAAATACAAACTCTTGTTTATCGCCTTTATCATTTTCCATTTTATTAGATTGATATTTGTCAATTAACTCTTTATCTTCATTCTTCATATTACCATAGACTAACATATCGTATGTTGGTGCTGGTATTCTAGTCCAATTTCTCAACCATGTTTCGTTAGTATCACAATAACCACTTTGATATATCTCGTGCATAATTCCATGGTCAACAGCTGTCAATACGTCTGGTGTAAAATCTCTATACAAAGCATTACACCCATAAATCTTACCATGAGGTCTTAACTTCAACAAGTCTATTGACTGTCTACTCTCACCGTTTCCTATACAAAATACTCTAGTCGCCATCTCTTGTTACCAAATTATCAGGTTTGTCTATTGGTAAACCCATTCTGTTAAACCATTTTCCGTTAGCGTGAAATACATGACCTAATGTACCATCACTTAATTTAATTGATCTTTTGTCTATTTTGTTTTGATAGGTTGTACCATTTTTCAAAATAAGTTTTAATCCACCATGTATATCGCCATATATTCTATCTATGACTTTATCACCTATCTTATTTGATTCTGGTATAATGTTTTCACTCATTTATAAAAACTTCTTTCATAATTAATTTACATTCTGTCACATTAAAGTTAAAAAATGGTTTCACTCTGGTAACCTTAGATGCGATTTCAGGCCAGACAAACTTTTCTTTAATTTCCGCATTCCAATTCTTAACAAACGATAAGAAGTAGTCCAAAACGACTGCGGTCTGGTATCCGATCTTCTTCTGAATAAGTAACTGTAAAAGTCTAGGATGCTGTCCATTAGGAGAGCGTAAGCCATCATCAAAAGAAAGCCCACGAGAAATAAAGTCATTACTAATAGATACGCAATCATTTCTAAAGTGATAGGTAAATGCTTCTTTACGTTTTCTATAATCCATATAAACATCTTTACCATCGTTTTCCAAAAGATTACCAACCCATCTCTTGCTATCTGCAAGAAAGTTAGCAACAAAGAAATCAAGTATATTATCTTTTCCATATTTTGTACTTAACTTATGAAAAAAGTATCTATCCTTTCTCTTTGTAAAACTATCAAGTGTTGCATTAACTTTTCCACCATACTTTATATAGTCATATGACTTTGATGTAAAATGTAATTTAACACCAAGATAAACTTTATATACATCAAACCCACCATACATTATATTGGTAATTGACCACACTTTGGAAACTTTAACATCTTCAAGTTAGTGGCTTCTAATTTTATTTTTTCTTTTAATGATTTTGAAACTAATGATGATATAGTTCCTGTGTCAATATCGTTCTGTTCACAATACCATACAATGGCATCCATATAAGATATTCTTTTCTCTTTTACTATACTCTCTATATTCAAACTAAATTCTTTACTATTCATTTCACTCCTTAAATGGTGGTTACTGACGCTAGCGTTCACCACCAATGTTATAACTCTATTAATATATCACATATAATGTTATATGTCAACCTTTATTTGGTATTTCAGTAACTAAATCAAATGTATGAAATAAAATACATCTTTCAAGTGCACTTGGTATATCTAGTACAGCCATTGAGTGACCTGTTTTCTCGTTAATCATATAAGTCAACATATAAACTGGCTCACCATCTTCTACCATACCTGTTCTACCTAATGATAGATGAAATGGTTTTAAGTTGTAGTGATCTATATATGTCTGTATACCTTGTGGCGTACCACATAAAGCAGGTAGTTCTAGTTGATAAAGTTCTCCTACAGTTTTTTCATGGTCAGCATTTGCTGATAACACAAATAAACTAAAGAGTAATCCGATTATTATTTTATTCATTTAGCCCTCTCTATGATAAAATGTGGGCCACTTGTTTGATTAACTTGCTTTGATTTTATCTTTGTTTAGTTCTTCATAATATTTATAAAAGTCTTGTATAGCCGTTTCTAGTTTTGACATATAATCCTTTTTCTCTCTAATATATGATGATACAGTACCGTCTTCAGCAGCAAGTAATATAACAATTTGTTCGATTGGTTTACCAAACATTTCTTCATACATAATAGCATATGCAGTTGTTTGTAAGAAGTAGTTTTCAATCCAATCTTCTTTTCGTTCTTTGTTTGCTGTTTTAAAATCAATTACTGACAACTTACCATTGTATTCAGCAACACAGTCAACTTGACCAGCGATAGTTAACTTCTTACTATACATAATTGTTTCTAAACAATGTATGTTATCTATTTGATCTACGTATGGTTTGATTAGTCTGAATAGACCTAATGGAAGTACACTACGCTCACTTGGTGTTTGACCTTTGATGTATTGTTCTATAAGTAAATGAGTTGCTTTACCTCTACGAGCCGCTCTATTCATCTCCCAATTAGCAACTTTCTCACCAATACTATCACGCCATTTTTGTAAACCTTCTTTTGAACGAATACCTAAAACAGTGGTTACAGATGGATAACCTTTTCCCTCTATGTCGTAAAAACGAAAACCATCAACTTTCTTACCTTTAGTAACAGGTAGTTTTGATTGATCTAATTCTATAAACTTAAATTCTTTTTTTGCCATAATATTTTATTCCTTATATTGTAAGAGTTCATTATAACATAAAAGCCCGAACAAGTCAACTCTCATTCGGGCTCTTATCATATCTAACTTAACTAGCTTTCTTATTAATAATAATCATTTTATACGCCTCTACATTCAATGTACCCATAGCTTTATTATGATATTTTGAAGTAACTGCCAGATTATCAATGGTGGTTTTACCACCTTGTGACCAAGGTTTTATATGTGCGCCTTCGGCGTTTTCCATAGTCAATGGTTGTCCATCAACGTAATCCACATAACCTTGTTTAGCAAGGACTTGTTCGATCAACTCTCTGCTAAAAGTTCTATTGTCATCTTGCGTTAAGATATGACTTCCTAAATCAATATCTTCAAGTAACCAATCAATAGATGTTTCAATCTTTTTGAGATTTTTATACTCACCAAGATAACCTCTCATAGCTTCTGATCTAGTTCTTACACCCTTATCATCTTTATATGTTTCAATCTTTGTAGGATCTTTACCGATAAAAGAGTTCAAAGAGTTAGTGAAATCTAGCCACAAATTATCAAAGTTATTTACTTTAAATGATTTGTGTTTATCCATTAAAAATAAAAACAATCTGGATGCCATTACAAGTTCTCTATATGCAAGACCTCTACCATTGTGTTTTTTCATTTTTGCTTTGGACAAATCCATAATTAAATAAAGAAATTTATTTAACTTCTCTTTTAATTTGTTAGCAACATCTGGTGAAATATTATTATCAGAATACATTTCTTCCAATTCATCATTAGAAGCAGTATTTAATAATACTTTACCTCTCCAAAATTGTAATAATACTCTAGCCACATATTCTTCTAGCTTAAGTCTATTATTATCTGAGGAGATGTTTTCAAAAATATGTTCATCACCTTTTGGAGATAATTTACTTTTGAATAAAATGTGAGGAATATTGTTTATTTCCTCAATTTCTCTAACAGTTTCTCTCACAATTTTAGCAATTGGAGTATCACCATAAGAATTTAGCATTTCTTGGTGGTTAACAGGAGTTGTTGTATTAAAAACTCTAAACTGTTTACCTTTCCAATATGATGTTTTATTTTTATAAATTACAAACCTTAATTCATAATTCATAAACTCTTTTCTTTCATCTTCTGGTAATTCACTAAAACACTTACCTCCATATTTTGAGTGAGATTTGTGTATTGGAAATACACCATTAACAAAGTTTTTGATTTCTCGTTTTCTATTTCCACCGTCAACTGATTCTAACTTGAATTTAGATTCAGAAACTTCAATCAATTTGATTTCACCTATATCATACCCATCTAATACGGCAGCAATAATTGATTGTGCTTTACTAGGTTTATTTCCACCTAGTCTATTTGTTTGAACAGGAGGTCTTTGACCCACTGGATTATCATTAGTGATTGGCTCTAATTCTGTGAGATAAACACCAATTGATATTTGTTTATATGTATATTCTAACATATATACCTCTTTCTATTATAGTTTATAGGTACCTCTGGCCCAATGCTCTGGATACCGTTTATTCATAAGAATCAATTAATGAATCTTATCTCTCTAATATATCACAATTTGAGTAATTTGTCAACCCTAAAATAAAAAGGCGCCATTTTAGACGCCTTTTTCACAGTATAAATTGTTAATCTCGTCAGGAGTTCATTCACCAGCCGGTTTTGGTTTAGCGTGTACTCTATACGAATATGTTTCATACTTTGTTTTACGAGTTTCCGGATCTTTGTATGCTCTTAAAAACTGTTTTCTATTGTCTTCTTTGTTCTTAAATGAGCAGTGTATCCAACCACTATTCTTTTCTTCAGGATTCCAGTATTCCAAAATCAACTGATCGTAATCTAAATTTTTATCAATGTAATGTGCTAGTTCTTGGTTTGACACACCAAATATTTCAAAATCAGCCGCTTGACCTTTCGCATGCTGTGAAGTTGATGATGAACCAATCGCCTCACACAATACAATACTTCTAAAGCCACTAGATACAGTAACTGGAGTTGCATAATGATCTCTTATTGGTTGTAGCACGTTCTCACATAATTTTTGTAAAGCATCGATCTGATCTTCATTTGGATTATTGTCGATACCTTTACGAACTGCTGTTTGACTAGCAGTAAGTTCTTTTAAACTAAAGTTTTTGCTTAGTTTCATTATTGACCTCTTGTTAGTTTAAGTAATTTTTCTATTTGTGCCTTAATGATTGGACCTCTGTTTGGCCAATGTATATAAGGCTCATCTGACTTTTGTAAATTATATAAAAATGGTAATACTATTTTTTCAATATCTTTAAATCTCTGATTTATAGTTTCATCAGATATTTCTTTTGTTATAGTTTCTTTTTCAGATGCTATCTGCATTACCTCATTCATCATAGCTTTAATATCTGATACATCTGATTTTACTTTTGATAATTCTAAATTCGAATTTTCTAATACTTTAGGATCAATGGCTGGTTGTGTTGTTTCTGTTGGTTTTGATACTGGTGTTATACCCCAATCTTCATCAAGGTCAAACCCACGCATATAATCTGGTATATCGTCTGCCATTATTTTTTACCTCTTATTCTTCTTCTATTTTTTGCTAGTGCTTGTTGTGTCTTAATTGATTTGGTACTTTTCTTTCCATATCTATCTGCAAGTGCACTCTGTGGGTGTGCTTCTGCAATTCTACTTAAATTGTCTTTCCATCCACCGTCTTGTTTTATACTTCCTACTCCACTTACAATATTTAGACCTTTAAGTACCTGTGTAATGTGTTTATTATTATCCAGATACTCTTCCATTTCAGCAATAGTCATCATATCATCAAACTCTTTACCAGTTTTTTTATTTTTAAAAGTATATATTGGCACTAGTTTGATATAGGTTTTAATGGGTCATGTTCAAAGTATTTTTTGATAACTTCTAATTGGTCATCATACTCTGCAATTATTTTTAATTCTTTTTCAATTGCTTCTAATACATCTGGATGCTCACCTATACCAGCAGCATTTTTTAGATATACTTCTACATTCATTGAGTGTTTTGCAATATGACCTTTTGCGTGGTCTTTGATTGCTTCAATCACATTTTTTCTATTATATTCAGCCATTATTTTTCTCCTGTAATTCAGATTCTTCTAATCCTTTTCTTAATATTTCTTTT
>JACKZZ010016185.1_pt1 | contig 16172 bp, 14 predicted proteins | sample 8027871 | NCBI WGS metagenome assembly JACKZZ01 (sample SAMN15724774, study PRJNA655200) | protist metagenome | isolation source: fluorescence activated cell sorting (FACS) single amplified genomes of... | place: USA: West Boothbay Harbor, Gulf of Maine | collected 2000-07-19
GTCGCCCGGCGTTTTCGTCAAGGCCCAGAACGCCGGACAAAAGTCCAAGAATACAAATAGCCGCGCGCCGCATGTGCTCCTACGAGGTGGCTATTTGAGGAACCCGGTGTGTGTTGGAGAAGCAGAGGCTGAAGACCCTCGCTTCCAGCCGAATACCCCTGGCATGGCAGGCGATCGAAATGAGTAGAAAAGGCTACAGAACACCACTGTCTGGAAGAAAGAAACTCGCACGAAAATTTTCTTCCGGAGCTGTTTTTTGCTCTTTCGCTTTCATGTTCGTTTTTGACGTCGCCCATATTCAAATGAGATGCCGAGGCTCATACACTTCTCGTAGTATGGTAGGCGAATTTCGCCAACAGAAAGCCGACATCATCAGAATCCGTCAGGTGGAACATGGCACGCGAAGGCTTTTCGCCCACCGTGCAGCCACAAAAGTAGTAGTCCTCAGGCTCTCCATCCAGGGGCGGCAGCATCATGTCATCGTCGAGTGTGCTTTCGTCGCCGCCAACTTTGTCCAGTCCCCGATGCGCAGCGGCCACTGGATCAGCTACCTGTTGCTGACCCGGAGCGCTTGCTTCGTCCTGATCTTCCGCTACCTCACCCGCGTTGTCTTCATGCACTGGCTCGGTGTTCTTTGACGGGTCCTTGGTTGCCTCGTTCGCTTCTTTCTGGCTCGGGTCAGTTAGACGGCGAATCGTCTGAAAAACGTCCTCGTCTCTGCTCAGGAAATCACCAGCGACAAACACAAAGGAGTGCGCTTCTCCCGCCCGCAAAATCTTGAGACTTTTCGCCTGCTCGAGCAACTCATCGTCTTCAGTGGGGGAAGCTTTATTTGCCGCATCTTCTCCCCCGAGCTCATCGGCTACTTCCGTGCCAGGCCCCTGCTCCCTTTCGAGATTTATGCGCGCGACTTTGTCGCCGGAACCATCAAACAACTCTTCGTCGTTGTGTTCCTGCTCAGATGGTATCTTCAGCGGCGACACTACACCGACTGCAGTGACGCTTCTCGGGCTGAACACCTGGCCCATTTCGACCTCCATATCCTGTTCGTCACTCCCCGCTCGGTGCTCCCGCGGAGAATTCGCATTCGTCTGTGATTCCGCGGGATCGCACTGGTACAATCGCTGCAGGAGCTGACTACGGGACACGTCGGCGTAGCGAACCTCCACGGAGTTCGACCCGACGAGCACCTCAGCGGGTGTGGAAAGCAGAGGCCCTGCCCACAAGTGAATCAACAAGTCCTTGCTCTGAATGGTCCCGTGGTTTACACCGCCTGACTTTTCCATCTGCAAACCCTGGCCGCCAGGAGCTGCCAGAGACCTGAGAATAATAATGAACATTTGTGTAGTACTGCTTGTTCACTGACAAGAATCTAAGCAAGTACTTAAATACAAGCGAAGTAAAGGACTATCGCTCACGGCGTCACTACGGGTTCGGACCACATCATTTTCATAATTGAATCGCAGAGAGAACGGATGCAGGCGGTTCTATGGACACACACACAGGCGGTTCTACTATCTCCTTACCAAGATATGGAGCAGGCGGTTTTGTGGACACAGCTCCCGGGCGTTCGGTCGGCAAAGTATTCGATGATTTCTTCTACTGGGGAGAGCCACTCTGTATTGATTTCATCCACGAGCGAGCACCACTTTCGCGTTCTGGCTGGGCGCCATTTCACGCCGCCTTCCGCCACGAGCCAAATGTTCTGGACGGATCCTAACGCGTGCTCCAGCGCCTCCTGGCTCACGGACGACATCACCACGATATCGGTCAGCTCGTCCTCAGCGAGGACTTTCAAGTTGTGCAAGGTCGTGTGCGGCACGCGGCAAGAAGAGAGAATACTCGGGTGGTAGTACTGGTTGCGCGGAATCAAAGTGCCACTGAAGCCGAGGACGATTCTGTTTTGGTATAGCATATCAGAGTATCTAACTGTAATCATGCTACTGTCCTCGTGACAGAGCGACATAGAAATTGACTCCTGGTCCTTTTTCACTGCTTCGTTTTTTTTTTACACAACACAATTGGACAAGCCAAACCCCCCGATGGTCACCAACATTTCGATTTACGTAAACTTTGAAGACCAAATTAAAAAAAAAATCACCTAGCGCGCGAAAAACAGTAAGTACAGTTTTCGCCTCGATGTGGTGCGAAACGCGTTCTCGATGTTGAGGGCGTGTATACTGAGCGCCGGTGGCACCTTGAGGATCCCTGGGTCACCGCTTTGTTCCTGCAACAACTCCAGCTCCTGCTGCTCGTGGAGCAGGTCGGTGATCCACCGCGTGTGGGTGTGGGTCACGCAGTAGTTGTAGCCGTAGGCGTAGCGCTCGATCCGCTCGGAATCGTCCATGGTGAGCGCATCGTGGATCGCGTCGGCGAACGAGACCGTGTCCCAGGGGTTCACGGTCAAGGCCGTGGCGCGGAGGGACTGCACGCTCCCCGTGAATTCACTTAAAATCAACACCCCCGGCGCCGCTTTGTGCTTCACCGTGGCGTAGTGCTTCTGGCAGATGATGAACTCCACTGCAGTGGACGCGAGGTTGTCCCGCAGGGGCGTGACCAGGCAGACATCCGCGACCGCGTAGATCGGGATCAAGTCCTCGGCCGTGAACGGCTGATCAAGGAAATGCAGCGGCAACTCCGAAAAAGAACCGTACTGGGACCCGATCTCGCCCGCCATCTGGTGGATTTGCGACACCAGGTCCGGCCGCTCCGCCGTGGCCGCCGCCGCCGTGACGGACCCGCTCTTCTCCCAGCGCGAGCTGCCGCCGGCGTAGCCGCCGGCCGGCGGGGCCATGTTGGCGCCTCCACCGCCGCCGCCCGAGGGGGACTGCGGGGAGTGGTCATCTACTTGTTGCTGGTGGTGCAGTTGACTGGATTCCTGTCGCAGATCGGCGATGCGGAGGCACACTTGCAGGAACACACACGTGCTGTGGTTCCACTCGGCCGGGTGGTCGCGCAGGAGCTTGTTGTAGGCCAGAAACTTGTGCGGGATGCCTTTCTTCTCCTGCAGGAGGTCCACGCCGAGGATCACCTTGCGGTTCCCGAACTTCGCCCGCAGCTCTTCGATGCGTTTCTGGCACGCCTCCGACTGGAGGCACTTCTCGTAATTTTCCGGATCTACGCCGAGGGGAATGGCGGCGAGCTTCGTTTCTGTTCCCAGGGTGTCTCGGCAGGCCTCGACGACACTGCGACTGCAGGGCACGCCGAGGATTCGGGTGCAGCAGGTCTGGAAGTGGCGGATGTACTGGAAGTTGAAAAAGCCGATGATGTTGGACGCGAGCACGCCCTGCAGCAACTGCTGACGGAAGGGGAAGATGCGGTAGATTTCGGACGAGGGGAACACCGAGTGGAGAAAGAAGCCGACAAAAAGTGCGGGCTTGACGCGTTTCAAAAGCAACGGCAGCATCATCAGCGGGTAGTCGTGGACCCAAACAGAGTGAATGTCGTGCTCCTCGACCAGAGCAAGGACTTGCTGCGCGTAAAGAGATTGCACCCGTTCGTACGCGTGCCAATCGGGTTGCTCCAGTGTTAGGATGTCGTCTTGGCTCAGGATGTAATGAAAAAGCGAGAACAACACTTTTTCCACCCGGTCATTTTTCAGGTCCACCGTCGGCGCGGCTGTGTTGCTGTCAGCTGCGCCGGTGCCTCCAGTTCTGGGTCCTCCGCTGCCCCCCGTCGTCGGCCCGCCCGTCGGAAAGCTGACTGCCGCGGGGTGGCTGTGCTGACTACCCCCTAGTCCGCTGGGCGTGACGTCGTCCAGGACGCTCGTGGTCGTTTGCTTGCTCTGGTGCTGCTGCACAACATCTAACGCCGCGGGGAGCTGCAACGGGTGTTCAGCGGTTGACATGCCACCAATCGTGTAGTTCCGTGGTTGTTGCAGTCCGACGTAGGGAGGCGGACCCAGATGGCCAGCTGTTGACGCGTTAACCAGATTTTGCATCAAAGCGACGCTCGACAAGTGCGAGGAGGACCCGCTCATCGCGCCTGCTCCGCCCGCCGCGGCCGGGAAGTTCGTCGGCGTGCTGTGCAACCCCGCGCTGGTAGCACCGCTTGGCGATCCCAAGTTGTTTGGCGACATGTTCGTCTTCCCCGGGTCTTCCTCGTCTAGGAAAATGGGGAAGTAGCCGTACAAGCTCAAGAACGAGGTCAGGGTGTTTTTCTCCTCGTCGGAAAAGGACGCCCGGAAGTGCTCGGAAACTTTCTTCCCCGTCGTCGTGGTGCTGGTCGTCCCCGGGCCACTCGCGCTGGTTATCGGGCCGGTCTGCTCCCCCGTGGTCGTCACCTCGCGCACGAGCGGCCTCCCCACACGAAGGATGCGGCAGGAAAAATTGCCCCCCTCATTGGGGTCTTCCAGCGTCACAAACTGCGGGTCGGACCGGAAGGACGCGTCTTCCATGATGCTACCCGGACCGATGGAGTACGCCTTGTTCTCTTCGTCGTAGTACACCTCAATCGGTAAAAATTTGCTGACGAACACGGACACGGTCAGCGAAGGCGGCTTCGCGAGTATCGGCTCCAGCGCGCCTGCCGCGACGGCGTCTCCGAGGTTGGGCTGCGAGCTTCCCGCCGCGGTGGCCGCCACCATGTTTGGCGACGTCAGTTCGTGCAGGTCGTCCAGCGGCTGATGCGCCGACACGCCGCCCAGCTGCTGCATCCGGTGTGCTTCGTACAGCTCCTCCAGGGCCGGGCGCCGGCCGCGCGGCCAGGTGCGTGAATTAGCGCCGAGCTCCGCCTGTGCTTGTGTCACCGTTTCGGACGATTCCGGTCCGTCGAGAAGTCGGATCGGCGGAGGTCTGCTGGTGTCGCCGTCCGGAAGAAGAGCTTCACCAGATGCCGACGTAGCGTCGGGACGAACGCTGCTTCCGATCATCGCGCCTCGGTCCTCTGCGGTGCTCCTTCGCGTCGCTGGATCTGTGAGTGTCGACTGTGATTGACTGATGTGTGCAGACTTGCTCAAGGACGAGCCTACCGAGCGCAAGAAGCTTCCGCCCAAGCGGTCCGTGGTGGCTCGTCCATGGGTCCCCAGCGCTTCCATCTCGCGCGGCAGCACGGCGCCCCGCGGGTCCATTGCCCCCGCTAGTAACTCTGTCTGGCTCCGAGGCCGCGAAGCCGCCGTCGGAGTCAAATACGGTACCTGCTCTGTGGTACCCTCCGCCGCTGCATCGTGCGATGATGTGCGTTGCCTCTGTGTTTTCGCGCTACTACCCACCGCTGCTTGCTCCCGGTCGAGAGGCTGCGCTTTCGTCTTGCTCCCCGTCGCAAAGGAAGACGAACTCGAGGCTGAGGAAAATTCCCCACTGCGGGACTGACCTAGAGCCTTGAACGTGAGCGGACCCAGAGGTGCTCCGGAGCCGCTCAACAAGGGCGCCAAACCCGACCGCGAGCCAAGCCGCTCGGAGCCGGTTCCCGAGGACGTTGCTGACGGTGGTGCTTCTTTGGATAGCGACGGCGAAGTGTTCAGCGAGTACTCGATCGGTCTTCGTCCGCCCCCCAGTTCGTCCAGCAGAGAGCTTCCACTGGGTGGAGAGGGAAGCGAAAAGCCGGTGGCGCTGCCAAAGCTGTTGACACGGAGGTGCTGGTCTTGCTGCATACTAGTACTACTATCCGGAAACACTTTCGGCTTCGAGTTTGCTGGAGTGGGGCCGCCCGCACCTCGCAGGCGAGGATCTCCCGGACGGAACGGTTGGTGGGGCCGGTCCTTGCTTCCCGCGGCGCTCGCACTCTCGGACGCAGCAGCACTGTCTGGCACCACGGTACTACCCGCGGCCCCGGATTGGTCGGGCTGCGCCGCGGCCGCGGCCTGGTTTAGGCGTGAGAGTTTTTTGCGCAATTTGACCTGGATCTTGTCTTTCGCGTTCATGATCTCCTGCGTCAAATCCTGCTGACCATACGCGTAGAGTGGCGAAGGCGCGTTCGCGGCGGCTGCACGACTTCGCAGCGCTTCTGCACCTGATATTGCAAAAATTGAAATTGAACATACAACAAGACCATCATGCTGGTGCGAACATTCATTGCGATGAAGTTGAAGACTTTGTTCTGCACAGAACCTTTTTCTTCATAAAAAAGCTGAGACGAGATGCAGATGGATGCTGATGCATTTTTAGACTTAACAATGTACCAGCTGCGTGGTGCAGTGCCGGCGGGCTACTATCGCGGCTCACCCTGCCGGCACTTTGCGTCCGCGCCTCCAAAAATTCTACGTCGTCTTCCCGCGTAGGCTTGCGCAATAGAACGTGCGGCTGCTGCCCCGGTCGCGGCGTTTGCTTCGAAAATCGATACTGCGCAGCGGGCCGCGGCTGGTGATGTTGTTCTAGCTGGCGGCTACGTACGGTCGGCGTTCGCGCCGCGGCCATGTTGACGAGCTCCATGCTGCTTCTGCTGGAAATGACACTCGCGCTACTGAGAGTGGCACCCAGTGGGCCCATGGTCGCTGGGTCGAAAGGTTTCAGATGCGCCGGACGGTTTAGAACGTAAGAGCCTTGTTCGTGACTCGGCGCAGCTGCTCCGCCTCTCCTGTAGCTGGTGCTGGAGGATGAGGGTGTCGCTGTCGGCTGCTGCGGCAGCAAATTTGCCGGAGGCTTTCCTGGGAACGAAGATGAAGCAGCAACACCGGCGGACGATTGTGGTCCAGTTGCTATGCCGCGAGGTTGGCCCCCGCCCCCGAAGCTTCCAAAGGAGCCGGTGCTATCTTTCTTGCTGCCAAGCCCTTCGTCGCCCGTCCCAGCACTAGACGTGCTGTAGGAAGAGCGAGCGGCTTCGATGGACACGGTCCTTGCATCGACACGAAGTGGCACGCTATGTGTAGTTGTGTCAACACCGGGCTGCAAAACAGGAGCCGTTGCTCGTTCCTCCACCAAAGTTGTACTTCTCTCATGCTGAAAGTCCGGAGTGGTCTTGTTGGTGATGATCCCGCTTGGCTTGTTTTGTGAGTGTGACGACCCCGCATGCGGTGGCCCGCCTCCTCCAGCTGGGACTTTGCCGTGCAAGGTCGTGGCTGCCGGTGACGAAGACCGTGCGGTTATCCCATTTAAAAACGTCCCCACCCCATAGTTGTAATGCAAATCTGCATGCTGAAAATGTTTCTCATGCGGAGCCCCATGAGAAGCATTTTCCAATCGTGTTTTGCAATTTGTCATGCTCCAAGCAGCATGGTAGGCTAGATATGTGATGCTGCTGAGCTAGCTCAAACAGCACTACACTACGAATCCAAATTTGTCATGCAAAACAGCCAAAACTTGTGGATTTGTGTAGCCGATTCCCCAACTTGACAATGGTGTGGGTACATTTTTACTCAGGATAGCGGTATCTCTCTCTCCGCCCGCCTGCGGCGACGCAGGTGTCGTCGCGTGCGGTGAACCCGAAGAAGTTCGGGGAGCACCTGTTGCAGTCCTACGGGCAACCGGCACGAACCCAGACGAAATCGGGCGAACTGGGTATCGGGGCGCTGCATTGTCGTCCTCGGGTGCTTCCCCAGAGGTACTACCGCTTTTACTCGTTTGCTTCCTCTGTGGGTCGTTTGTGTTCTTTGACATCTTGCCGGAAAAAGCAAATCCATAGAGCCTAAGCGTAAACCAAGATAGAAAAAAAGAAAGGGGGCAAACAAAGCCCTCGGTGGAAGGAACAAGCTGTCGCTCAAAGGTTTAGACCCGTCAGTAGGTGCCGTTTACAAATGCTTTCGGATTGAGCTTTTTGACCGCAAATCGAACAACTTGAAATCTGTATACGGACCAGAAATATTTCTTCGAAACGACAGGACGGTGGAAGGACTGAAAAGTTGATCATCGACCATGGCAGTATTCATTGGATCGAAGCGCGAGACAAGACGCTGCCGCTGCGAGTTTTGAGGTCAACGTTCTCGATCACGCAGATTGATCCCGTCGTCCATGTCTCTTTCCAATTACACCAACACAGCCAAGAAAGACTCCAGCACAAGCACATGCTTGAAGTTGAAAAAATCCCCCCAAACGCACCTTGGGAATAGACTTTTTCAACCAACTTGAGAACATCGACGACCAGGTAAATGAGAAGTTCATCAAAGTTTGTCACTTTTTGTGCTTCGCTTCCCAGCCTCGTAAAGCTGAGGCTGACTCAATATCAATTCTATCTAATATGTCGCTTCGGAGGATACAGCTTTGCGTTTCCTTGTCGCTTGATGTGAACGTGGTACGACTCCATCCTTGTCAGTGCGTAACTCGCGCACCGAGGTACATACGAGCTTGATTTTGGATGTCGGTGGGAAGCATTTGAAACTGTTCCGGAGTGAGTCGGGAAATCCGCTCCAAAAGTTTCTGTCGTTGTTCCGCAGTAATAGACGCGGATGCGCCTGTGGAGGTGGTTTTAAAAAGGTTTTGTATGAATTTGTTGAATGCGCTAGCATAATTTTGGTCGAGAAAATTGTCGTAAAGTACTTATGAAAGTGACCGGCACAATACGGCGAGAGCGAAAGTAGCGAAACTCACACTCAGTCAAGGGTCCAGAAAAAATAAAACGAAACGCCGACATACCTGCAGAGGCTCCTCCGTATCTCGGAGGCGGGCCGCCTCGTCCGTAGCCACCGTAGCCGCCCCCTCCGCCGTACCCACCATAACCTCCGCCACCATAGCCACTTCGCTGGGGCGGGAGCACGCGAGCTGGCATCGGCGGCATTGGGAACATGTTCGGTAAGCGCAGGCCTGTATTTTCGTAAGAATCGTAGTTTTTTCTTTTTGGTGTCGCTGAATCTTCAGAAGCAGTAACTACTTTGTTGAGCTTTGCTTGTATTTTTTTAGTCGCACAACTCGTGTCAAAAAACAAGAACCGCCTTGGCCTTTTATGCGTAAGCGTAGGCATCACGAGATTGACGAACGTAAGACAGAGCACTTGTTTCCTGCAAGATATTCCGGAAAGCAGGATGCCCCCTTTGGAAAAATGCTCATTCCCGCTGTAGAAAGAACGATGCATATGCAAAAGCGCTCGATATGAAAAGTCATCAAGCCTAAATGAAAATACCAGCAGGCGACGGCATTTTCGGTCGCTGCACCGACGTTAAGCCCGGACCCTGACTCCAAAACCGGTATTTCGATAATTTGTCCTGGATTTCTTTGGATTTTGTCCGCGCCAAATCGATCTCTTCGTTGGATAGCGGCAGGAAGGTCATCCTATCAGGCAAAACCCCGACCACTGTATCAAATGTAAAAATGTCTGGGTCTGGAAGATTGCGAGATTTGTCATGCTGATCTGGCATGGCCCTTAAATCTGTGTTGGGTGGCCACAAAAAGCCTCTCTCGCCTGTCATGCAAAAACGCAGTTTCTCATGCGGAATACGCAGCACAGAAGCACGAAGCAACTTGGCATGCTTGGCGGCGCATTACAGTGCATTTTTTATTAACTGACTTGCATCACAAGTTTCCAGACCCAGACATTTTTACATTTCATACACTGCCTGCGCGTGCAGTAAGCTGATGCACATCTCGCCGTTCTGCGTCAAGAGGCTCATGGAAAAATCTGGTGCCTTCTGGATCACCTTGCGGGCGTGTTTCAGTAGTTGGTGCACATCCTGCACGGTTACGTTTTCCACCGGCTCAAACTTTCGCTTTTTCAAGTCGGGGCCACCCTTCTGCGTCGCCGTAGCTGGAGACCCCGACGGTCCAGCGGCTGCGCTCCCCGTCGCAGCAGAACCACCGCCAAAGTCCAGGCCAGGAAACAGAGAACTCAAATTCGCCGCCGTCTGTGCGTCCCTCTTCAGAGAGGTGTTTGGGGCGGGGGGTTTCAGAACCCAGGAAGCCATTTTAATGTCTGGGTTGAATTCAATTGCCACCAAGGTCTTTGTACAATTGAAAATAAAATTAGCTCGCGTTGTTCGAAATACGATGGCACGTAAAATAAAAATGATCACGACTTAAAGAAAAAAATCGCTGTTTACAAAGCTGCAGAGGTGGAAATATATAAAACATAATTGTGATCATGGAATCAAAATCATTGCGTGAGAAGTGGAGATCGAGATCTGCATCCGAAATACAATCACACAGGGCCAGTTGGCGTCTGACATAGACAAAAGTACTTGATAGCAATAGCAAATTATAACTCGTCATATAAATACGGATCTTTCGACCAGCGAGCAGAAGACGATATGGCGGGTGATCCGTGAATCGGCAGTTTTCCTAGTGAACAGCCTAAAAGGAGGTAGAGTCAGTGATGAGGTGAGTTTCCTTGCAACTTCAACTTGCTCCGCTGCCAAATCCATAACCAGCACATGAATTCATCATCCGACTGTGGTTTCTTCAAAAGATCGATATCGCAGCGATGACTCGACTGCTATAGAAGCCGCACCGTGGTCCCTTATGCAGTTCGTACGTAGCTGCAATTGATCGAGAAGACTAGGAAAAATTGAGTGTCAGTTGATGTTTGTCGCAGCAGCAAGAACTAACTACTTACCTTTTGGTACATTCGTGAGTGAGACATTTCTCGAATCAAGACCTCGTCTTTCGCAGAACCGTCTAAATCTTTTTGCGGTGATGAAACTCCACTTCTCGCTGCGTTCTCACAGCCCAGCACAGTTACCCCTTGTATGCGCGGACGGCTTTGATTTTTCCGCTGCTGTCGTACTGAATGACATCCAACACCTTGAGCGTTTCTTCCGCAGAAACGACGATGTGCAGCTCGCACGCCGCCACGGGGCCCAAATCGGACGTCGAGGGGAAAATATTCAGAATCTCGGCTTTGATGGCAGGGACGGCTTTGAAAATACCACCTGATAGGATGAAAAAACAACAGGAATTGATGAGCACGCCGCGGGGCGAAATTTACAGATCTGCTGCTGGAGAGAAATGCGACATGTCAAAAAAATGAGACGGTAAAATGAAATTAACGGTACCGTTCGCGTCGACGACGTCTTTCTTCCCGGACTTCGCAATGTCCCAGTCGCGCAACTCGACATCGTCGGCAAAAAGTTCGCCGAGTTTGTCCAAGTCCTGGGCATTCCAGGCCTCAAAATACTTCTTCGCGAGCGCCGTGGTGTCTGCCGCCATCTTTTTGGTGAGAGCAGTATTTGCTGTACCGGTGGTTCCGCTGCTATTGCCTAATAACGGGTCGCTTGCCAGCGCCGTACACAGATTCGCAATCACACTAGAGCCGTAGTGCAGGTGCAGCTGAAAGGCAGCAAACGCGATCAAAGAGAAGGTACCCAGGTAGCACACCAGGGACGAAGAGGAACTTGAAGACTTGTTGGCTTTCGACATTTAGTGAAGGAAAAAGCCAAATGTTGCAGATGTACCTTTTTTTGTCTTCTCGAAAGTAGTTCGCTTTTCAGAAACCGAAGCCACTGGACTGATGACCAAACCAATGCATCTATCAGCTTTTACAACTGATTACGCAGGATCTTTGAGTTACCAACAAACTTAGGCGAAAGAAAAACCGATGAAAGTAAGTAAAAACTAACAGAAATTAATTAGAGAGAGGATCAAGGTCTGCAACACCACGATCAACACCTGGGCTGATTAAGTTCACAGCTGCAAAAATTTCGATCCGTTACCGTTCACTACTGCCGAACACAAAGCACCCGCAGCAAGTTGTCCCTTTTTTATTGGTCACCGTTTTACGCGTCGCATCCAAATCCATGAAGAGAAGTGGGATGACAAAGAAATTTCATGTTCTTGCTCCGGAGTTGCAACCTATCAAGTCGACGACAGCGTTATTCGTGACAATGCGCTGCTGGCGTCACTCGATACGCGTAGTTTAGGTACATTCTTATGACAAGGGCGCGTGATGGCACATGGAGTATGTAGTAGCATCCTGCTTTCTTGTTGTTCGACTACTCCTCTTCTACATGACGAAGTTGTTGCAGTACGCGTTGTTATTTACAGAATTACTCCAATCAGCAAGATCTGGGTTCGTTCTGACGGGCGAGAGAAATAATTGAAATGGAAGTCATTCTTCTTCTCGAGGGACGCACAGCTTCTACTGCTTCCTTGTTGTAAATAGATGGACATGGACTTCCGAAAGCGCCGGCGCAGTATCCACTCCTAATTTTTTGCATCATCACGATGAGCCGCGGTCACGACAGGCGGCGGTGCAGGTGGGGACCAACCAAAATTTGTCTTTATGCTCGCGAAACATCATTCAGGGTCGAAGGGCTCGTGCTTCTGCTTTTACTTCTTTTTGCGTCGGAAACAAAAACGCAGCTGGGATGTCGCCACGATTATGGTACTCTCCGGGGAGTGCGTCGTGTGAAAAAGTCGTTAGGTGTGAAGTGGATGAAGATTATTCATTGATAGTATGTCCCGAGGTCCTGATGTGGTCATGGCAGAAGTAAACGAAGAACTCCTTCTGCGTAGACCTACTAGCTACCAGGCCCCGGTGACGAGATGCGAAAACATATCTTCGCTGAGCGCCCATGTCGGCAACACCGGCAGGCCATACTCCGTTCGGAACGACGCTAGTGTCAGTATTCCGGGAACCGGGAGCGCCACGTGCCACAATGTGTGCCAGAAAAGGTAGGCTTTGAAGTGCGTCTCGACCACTAGGGCCGCCGGCGTGCCGGCAAAAGAAGGAGCGTGCTCTTTGGTTACCAGAGTGTTTTGCGTAGCCACGAGCTTCGTGCTCTTCGTGGATGAGGCAGAGGTGGACACTGTGGATGCAGTGCTGTTCTTCCTGGACCCGACCGTCAGTTGGTTGCTCAGAGCTGCTTTTTTACCCGACGGCGTGCGGTTTCGCGGCTTTTGCTTTGATCTTTTACCGTCTGCTTGGTCCCTTCTCTCAAGACCGGCCTCCGTCAATTGCAGAAGCGAAGATTCATCGTCTGCCAATGCTGGTGCTTTTGCAGCATTATTTCCGGACAAGTCTCGTGTTGTTCTTGCAGTGGACAACTCGGTGCTGGTGTTAGCTTTTGTTTTTGAAGAAACTACTGCGCCACCGCACTCCTTTTCCGCTATTCCGCTGCAGGTTAAGACGTTCCCAAAGTGTGTGCTTGCGATGAGAAAGATGATTCCCGCCACCCAGAGAAGCACAAAAACTATCCAGTTCGTCGGGAAGTCCAGGGGCACGACGAACCACTTGCCGCACTGCAGGAAAAACAGCGTCAAAGCGCTGGCTCTATCAACCTGAAAGAAGCGGTGGCATTCGTTCAGTTCACGACAGCCAAAGGCGACATAATATCTTTTCGAGTACTTACATGCTGTACGTGCATCGAAAAAATACGACCAAACGGGCTCTGCTATTGGCTTTAGCAGCACGAGCACTTATTGGGTGCGCAGAATCGCTCAACCCAGGTTTCAAAAGTAGTCCAGTTGAGGCCAAAATCTCGTGAACTGCTCCTGCTGACCAGGACCAAATCCAGACACAAAAAGAAGAGTGACATGTCTTTTAGTTTTAGGCATGCATCGTACCCATCGATACACATCTTCAAATTAGTGAGTCAGAAGTAGAAACTTTCAAGTACCGACGACGCTGTCTTATCCAGCCCGAAGTGATAAACGTCGTTCCAGTAGGATATTGGCCCCTGTACCGTGAGAAAAAGACCCTCGTACCACCACAACCCGGCGAGTATGGGAACTGAGTTATTTTTGATTTTTTCTTTTTGCAAGATTCAATGATGAGTGTATGCGCTCGTCGAGTAAACCGGTACCGGGTCGCGGGGCCTAAATTTGCATAACAAGTATATCTCGCATGCCTCAACAGCAGCGCCGCAGCTATGAAGTCGCCGTCAACTACGGACGTCATGTTAAGTGAACCTGGACAAGAAATAAGGAGAAAAAAGAAAGCATCAAAACAAGCGAGGAAACGGAAAGCTGCGATGAGTACATTTTCGATCCATAACCTCGGCGCAGTAGATCAGGTAGAGCCCGAAAACGGAGTAGAGAAACGAACTTCCGGCGAAGCACCACGAAGCCTTTGCCCGCTTCACGTACCCTTCGCGATTCAAGTAGTCTGAGACTCCGACGTCCCCACTGTCGGTCCGAGCAAGGCGATCATACTGGGATTGCACCCACGCCCTTGCCGCGTCGACGACGCCCATGCTACAGTTGGTTTTTCTGTTCTTGGCCTACTTGGGGCGAAAACTATAAGGACATCAATAATCCTACTTTACTCTGAGAAGATTTTCTCTACTGTACTTCTCTACTGTACTTCTAATGTAGTTGCAGATGTATTTTGTATGTGATTATAGAGGGCTTAAGCATGTGCATTATTTCCACCTAGTTAGATCTGTGAAGGAAAATCAAAATTTGTGCAGAGCAGTTGCTCACGCACTACGAAGTAAGTAAATGTAAAGCGCTATTTTTTGATTTTGAATCAAAACAAAACCTGGAAAACAGATGCAGCTGCAAGCTTTTAGAAAACAGTTTCCACTTGATGCAGACTGGTGGAAGTACACAGGACGGGATCTCTCGCGTGCGCAATGCAGACGTAGAACGTCTCAAGCTTCTACACGAGTGACGGTATAGGGCCGTCAATTCATCAGTTCTTGTTCTTTTCCCGAGACAGAGTAGTTCTAGAACACCACATACCACACAGATATGATAGAACGTGCAGAGTAGATACATCGGCTGCGAGGCAATTGCGATTTTTCCGATCTTCAACATACATAAAGCGCGTCCGCATCCTACTAGAACTAGTGCCACAGGCCTTCTCAAATTAGTGTTGGAGGGGTTGGTCGCTACACCATACAAAGTGCTGAAGATCAAGGTTTAATAGAACTCGACGACATGTGCGTCATGCCTTTGTCGCTTATCACACAACATGTAAGTTATTCTGTCGAAATTCCTGCAAGCTGACGTTAAATCGCACGAGAACCTCGACGCTATCTTCTGCTCGGATCCCCGGCTTGGACTTGTTGGGTTGCGCGATGTAGTCAATCTCTTCGTCCAATAACTCCGGGACTTCGCCCAGCAGTTTCTGCCGCAGCTTGTCCTGCGAAAGCGGCCTCCAACACTGGACAATGAGCTCGTGGCATCCGGGCTTCGTTGGCACCAGAACCTGACCATAGCCCGCTACCTGGTTGCGCCCGTCTCCGTCCTTGCCCCGTACAACCAACTCCATGCGCGGCCAGCCTTCGAGTGCGAGAGCGCTGTAGTAGAAAATTCAAAAATAATTAGCAAGCTGACGGCCCGACGCGGCTTGGTTGAAATTCACAAATTGTTGTGTCGTCCTAGAAAAAGCAAAAAATACGCGAAGTGCGCATCAAACGGGTGATTCCAGACACACATCCCATTGTGACCGTCAGAAACGAACGTTTCCCCTCGCTCCTCGCCATTCAGCATGAACCAGTTCGCACGGATGAAGCGAAACCGGAACGCGCAGTACAGTTGGCTCATGTTGGTCGCACAGATTCCACCACACTCCACTTGATGGGAGCGTCAAGAACTGGGAAATCGTCATAATGGATATATATGGCTTGCAATACTTGATATACGCAAGAACAGAGGCCGACTGAAAGTCTGAGACTGGGTCATAGCGCCTGTGCGACATCAAGTCATTTCCATATATGATGACTTCCCATGACAAATATGTTTGCATACACCTCGCCATTGACGTACAACTGCGGCCGGGACTGTAACCTCTGTTGCGCGCGCACGTCGGCGAGGGACCTTCGATTCGACGAGGAGGCAGAGCTCTTCGCGTCCTGCGGCCCAGCCGCGGAGCCAGTAGCACCGGAAACGACGCTAGCCATGGAGGTGGTCGGTGTGTCAGGAGAGTAGATGCTGTGGCGCTAAAGTGATAAAATTGTGCTGGGACTAAATAAGTATGCGGCATTCACAGCCGTGATCCATACTGAGTTTGAGAACACGAGAAGACCGCCATTAAACCCGCTCACTCGTGGGGCCTCGTCTTCAGCTTGTTCTCAGAACCGTCAGCAAAACCAAAAGATAAAGATTCTACTGTTTCGTGCGAACATATTGTATACTTACGCGTGGACGCTGCTGGCCGGTTAACTCACACATGATACCACGAACGGCAACCATGCCTGCGTCCGGATTTTGTTGGTCGGTCTCGGTGGCTTTCTTTTTGTTTGTTTCTCTGAGAAAATAAAAATTTCTCGCTCGGTTCGAGCATCGCCAAAACATACAAGGGGTATCGTACAAGTTGTCTGTGTGCAGCACCTCGTTTCCGGTCGTACTCGTGGCGAGTGTGGTCTTTGCAACGAATGAAATTGGTTTTGCTTGCTGACATTGCCAAAAAAAGCATGTCGCAACTACGTC
>JACKZZ010003335.1_pt1 | contig 16155 bp, 19 predicted proteins | sample 8027871 | NCBI WGS metagenome assembly JACKZZ01 (sample SAMN15724774, study PRJNA655200) | protist metagenome | isolation source: fluorescence activated cell sorting (FACS) single amplified genomes of... | place: USA: West Boothbay Harbor, Gulf of Maine | collected 2000-07-19
ACTCTCAAAAATTTCCAATTACGTCCAACTCCAAGGGTCGAGGTGAAGTGTGACTTCTGGAAAACTGGCTTTTGCGAGCGCGGAGACAAGTGTCCTTGGCTTCATGTAACCCCCGGACGTGTTTCGGATCCTTTCACGGAGAAAAATATGCTCATATGCGAACCGGCTCCCACTCTGAAACGACGTGTGGATTCTTCGGTAAATGATATACTCATTTTTTTATCTTATGATAGTCAATGCAATAAATTGTAATTGTTTACAATGTTTTATGTTATGATATTGTTTGTTGACTCCTACGGTGTAGAAGAAGTCCAAAGTTTATTTCTATCATGCGATACTACTTACTCAATGACAATGTGAGTCAATGTAATAAATTGTAATTGTTTACAATGAACAGTGATCAAATTTATTGATATGCGCTCACTACCTCCCATAATGGGGTCCAAGCTCATTTTTGTTGTAGGTTCAAGCATCACATCATCAGCATCACATCATCAGCATCATCATCATCATCATCATCATCATCGTAATCCCAATCAGTTGATCCCATAAACGGCCCATCTGTACAGCTCTTGTTTTATATAAATTTCTATCACAATGATTGCACCCATTGTGATAGACGGCGGGAAACAAGTTCGAGGGTGAAAACAAGTACGAAGTGGTGGAAGCAGAGCGGCTGAAGGCTTTGTCGGTCGAGAACGAGCACATGAAGTCGAAGCTTTATGGCACATGAAGTCACAAAAAGACACAGCAAAGTCTGACGTGCAACTTATCAACTACTTGTGATACATAGTTTGTTGAGTTACAACATAGGAAAGACATAGCAATGACATTGCAAAAATATGCAACTTATCAACTTCTTGTCGTGATATATTATAGTCTGAGTTACATAGCAAAGACATGACAGTTAGTTTAGATTCTTCAGATGATTTTTTTTAGAAAAATCATCTGCGACAGATTTTTCTTACAAAAGTTCCCTTCTACTACTGGAGCAGAATCATCATTACAGCTAGAATCTAGCTCTAAAAATAGCAATCCTTGCGCAGTGGTGCCGCGGGGTTTTTTCTCTGCGCTCTCCTTGTGATTCTCGGCTACTTTGCCCTTTCGTCCGCGCGAGCGCATTGAGATCGTGGTGGGAATGAACATTTTACTTAGAGGAAACATTGAGATCGTGATGGGATTTCTTGGTTATCCTTTTTTACATGCGGTGAAGGGCACAAGCATGGTGTCCAGATATTATCGGGATTCGTCTTTTTCATTTCTTTCCTAGAAACAAGAAAAAGAAGTTAATATTATTAATTATGATAGATATCTGATATGTATACCAAGCTTAGGAGATAATATGTGGAATTATGGACGAAGGAAATATGTGGATGTCCTCAATGTGGAGTTCTCAGGTGTGCGCTTATCTACAACTTACCTGTAAAACAGCAAACTATAACATGGATCACTTTTGGTACGAAAACGATATACAAGTACTACTACTTCCATCCAATAAATATAAATCTATCTTCCTTCCATGTAACGAAGTTAGCGGCAAGTTTCTTTTTAGTTGTACTAGAAGTAGTTCTATTTGCATAATGCAAATAGAAGTATTTCAGAATACGAAAATACAAACTGTATTGCGTTAACAGCTAGAGCCTTTCGTGATTGTGATGGTTGTTTCACTCGAAGAGGACTATGTCGATATAAAAAAAACCATTGTGAAGATGTTGATAAAGAAGTAGGAACACACCCAGAAAAACGGGGTATATCATCATCATCATCATTGTGAAGATGTTGACTTTTCTTAGAAAATTATTTATTATTATAAACTGTTTTCATATCTTCATGTACGATTGATTCTATCTCCCTTTTGATTTACACCCAAAGCAGGGACGACCGGTTTGCTCCTGGTAAGGGTTGGGCTCCTCTTAACGGTTGGGTGTAGGGTGGCTTAAGGTATCTGGTCATTTTCGTGTGTGATCCAAGATCTTAGGGATAGAGGTAGGAAAGCTAAATTTTTGCTATTATTTAAGTTACCAGCAAAAAAAACTTTTCCAACGAGATCAGTGTGTGCGCGTACTTCATCAATGTGTAGTCAATGTATACTGTAGTATGTATTGAGTATGCCACCAATGACGATACGGTAGCCACCACCTGACGGATTGATTGACTGATCTGTAGTCCATGTGTAGTCAATGTGCAGTCAAGTCTGTGCCTCGTGTGACTAGCATGAAACTCTTTCTTAGAAAGAGTTATATGTAGTACCTTCCTACTAGAATCTAGTAGGAAGGTATTACAGAGGAAAGATTCTACGGAGTATCTTCTTCATCCGGAGCGAGGTATCCCACAATCCTACAGACCGAGGTGAAGAGAATCCTGAATTGCGTACAGCACTCTCAAGAAGAGTTCATTGGTCATAATGAACGGCGTGCCTGGGTCTGAGTCCAAGCGGCATTTTTTATGACGTGTTGCATCTGTGTCGTCCAGTTCTACCGTATGCTTTATTGTCTTGTCCGTATTCTCCAAGAGGCAGAACTTATTTGAAAACTAGTAGAAGAAGATACCTGGTATCTTCTTCTACTTGTTCTTGATTATTGTTCTTGATTATGGTATTACCATAATCAAGAACAACCCGTCTTCCAGTTGGGTAACGGGAGTGAAGTGGACGCTGAGAGACTCTCGGCCGTCCACAGACGTGAGGTCTCAGCACTCTGAGAGAGATCCTCGCCGTGATCTGTTCCGCGCTTGTTGAGCACCAGGAGCGCGCTCAGGTCGCCGCCCTGGGAGAGCCAGGGAGCTGGCCCCATGTAGGCCGCCTGTCGAGCGGGGAGAGCCGGGGAGAGCCCCGCTCCTGAGACAGAGGCCCGGGCAGGGTCCCCGTACGGTGAGCACCTGGAGAGCGCCCAGGGCTCTGCCCTCCGAGAGAACTCCGAGCGGCCACGTGGCCCCCCCCGGGTAGTGCCTTGCAGAGCGGGTGGAGCTCTGTCCCCATCTGTGAGAGGTCTACTGCGCAGTGCTCGGACCCCCCAGCGTACTTATAGTCGCCCGTCTTCCAGTTGGGTAACGGGAGGGGAGTGGGCGCTGAGGTCGGGACTCTTGGCCGTCCACAGACGTGAGGCCTCCGCACTCTGAGAGAGATCCGCGCTGTGATCTGTCTCGCGCTTGTTGAGCACCAGGAGCGCGCTCAGGCCGCCGCTCTGGGAGAGCCAGGGGGCTGGCCCATGTCGCCCGGCATCTGTCGAGCGGGAAGAGCCGGGGTGAGCCCCGCTCCTGAGATGGAGGCCCGAGCAGGGTCCCCGTACGGTGACCACCTGCTGAGCGCCCAGGGCTCTGCCCTCGGAGAGAGCTCCGAGCGGCCACGTGGCCCCCCCCGGGTAGTGTCTTGCAGAGCGGGCGGAGCTCTGCCCCCATCTGTGAGACAGAGGTCTGCGCCGTGCTCTGACCCCCCAGCGTACTCACGGTCGCCCGTCTTCCAGTTGGGTAACGGGAGTGGAGTGGGCGCTAAGATCGGGACTCTTGGCCGTCCACAGGCGTGCGGCCTCATCACTCTGAGAGAGATGGTGAGATCCGCGCCGTGATCTGCCCCACGCTTGCTGAGCACCAGGAGCGCGATCAGGTCGCCGTCCTCGGAGAGCCAGGCTGGCAGCTGGTTCGTGCATGTTGTCGGCCGTCTGTGGAGCCAGGGAAGCCCCGCTCCTGAGACAGGGGCCCGAGCAGTGTCCCCGCATGGCGAGCACCTGGAGAGCGCCCGGGGCTCTGCCCTCTGAGAGAGCTCCGAGCGGCCACGTGGCCCCCTCAGGGTAGTGCCTTGCAGAGCGAGTGGAGCTCTGCCCTCTGTGTGAGGGCTCACTCTAACCCCCCAGGCACATCTGGAGGGTGGTCAGGGTGTCGCCCCCTAAATGGGTCCGGACTCCTGTGATCTTGTCCCCGTGGGGGAATGCCTGGATAGAAGGCAGACAGCTTATCCCCCCCTGAGGGTGGTCCGAGCTGCGGCCTCGTCCTGGCATATTTAAACCGGCCCTTCGAGTGCGACGATTCCGTCGAGGCCCGGATGCCGCTATCTAGGAGCGTGCTGGCGTTGGTTTCCTGGCCTCGTTTGGTCTTCCGCGAAGGGAAGCGCAGCGGCCCCGCCATCAATTACCTAGGTGCCGCATACGACTCACGGGTCGCCCGTTTGCTGGAGTACCACCGGGCTTCCTATAATAACTAACTAACTAACTAATCAAGAACAATAATTCATTGAGTACTCAAGATTATTCCTAAGCACCTTACAACTCGGTTTATATTCATGTTTTGCGATAAGACCATTTGTCTTTCAACAATGCATTGTGGCTTTGTTTACACATGCAACACAAAGGGTATATTCGCAACTAATAGTGTTAATGTTAATGTAATTACTAGTACAAGGAAGACGATGTTAAGGTTATTATGAAGAATATGTCTATTTATAGTATGTTTATTACTCAGTTATTTGAATTCTTAGATGATCGAATTCAGTTTGTATTTTTGGGTTCTGGTTCGAAGAACATTACACCGGAAGAGGAGAATTTCGATTCCGGTTTTTCTTTTACCACTACTTCGAAGAATGTGAGTGTTGACAGCCATCATAATCATTCAATTTGTGAAAGGCGTTAATATAAAAAATTCTACACAAAATTCCGATGATTTCATTAATAAAAATAAATATTTAATTTAGTAGTGATGAATTTCTAATCCTGCTACGTAGTTCATGAATAAGAAAGGCGTCTATTGTGCATCGCGATTATTGCATCATTGTTGTACAAACACCAGGGATGAAAGTAGTGGGAATTATTTCTTTGTCAGCATTTGTCGTTTTGTTGAATATTTTACATAGTCATACATATAATAAATTTGTCTGTATGTTTTTTTATATGCACAATCAAGGAAATCGAAATATATAATCTCGTCGTGCAACAGAATTATTCAAAGAAATCCAATCAACATCCTGAAGAATCCTTGATGTCCTCGTGCAACAGAATTATCGATGATTGGAGTAAAATGGAAGCAGCGGTCTATGGACGAGTGTCTTACAGTCGTAGGAATGAATGTCTAGTCCTAGGAATAGAAACTCTCGCAGCTTCCATCTCATTTCAGAGACTTTCTCTGAAATCTCCAAGTCCAAGTCCAAGTTGGGCCATTGTAGTAAGAGTATGTAAAGTGCCGCTACTCCTGGTACTCTACTAGTAGAGTCGGCTACTATGGCCGCTGCTACAAGTCCAAGCAAGCCAGAAAACTCAGAATCAGAATCAGAACTGGAAGAGTAGGCAAGAGCCTAACTACTAGAAGCTTCTGACTACTATATCTAAATCGGGCACTAGTACTAGATGTGCTACTTGTTCTTAAAAAGAGATCATTATAAATATCTGTAGTGATCCCGTTTTTAAGTACTAGGATCATAACAGTGCGGAATGCTGTCGCCAGCCGTATCATCGAACTGCCCTGCCGGTTTTCCCACGGACAGATGCAGTTTGGTTGTATGTACTATTATAAATATAGTTAGAGTAACGCATCTCTTTGGAAGGTTAATTTAATTGAGTGATGCTCTGACATCATTCAACATATAAGTACTAGGACGAGCCCTGATAGGTTCTTTCCGGTTTGAGTGATGCTCTGACATCATTCAACATAGTTCGATGATACGGCTGGCGACAGATTCAAAGAGCCCAGATGGATATCCCAAGCAGTAGCTAGCCTGTTGTAGACTCGAATTCTACAAGCTGTAGATCTTCTAGTCCCTGTAGACTCAAACATGCGATTGGCCTGGATGATTCGTTGAGATTGTAATCGCGCTGTTATCTAGGTCGTTAATAATATGCACAAAAAGCTCAAGAACGAGAAAGTGTCTTTTTGGCAGCAAAGTAAAAGCTGCTCAGTATGTGTTTAACACGTCTTAACAAAAATCCACTATTGTACCACGTAGCAAGTACATTCGTAGCAAAACTCTTGATTGTAGCGCAAAACTCTACTTTTAACTTAGTTAATATAGCAGGTTGCTACTTAATATACTATAGCAGCACTCACCTCTACTTTTAACTTAGTTATAGCAGCACTCGCTCTTGTAGAACATCAAAGTGAAGTGATTTCTGCACAATAGAGGGGATCGATGTTGTATCTCTTGTTGTATTTACAACCTTAGAACAGCTGTCCTGAGGAGGCTATAGCTATTAGGTGGGAGTCTATGTATAAACTACAATAATATTAAAAATTCGGATTTTGATTTCTACAAAGTAAATAAAAGAGCAGCTGCCGTGTGTTTCACTGCAGCTGTGGTGCGAAGAATGCTATATAGAACAAAAATAAGTAAACAAAAGCTGTGCCAAGATCAGTTTTTCTTGGATTTCTTGTTGCTAAAATAGTGTAAATATGTCGTCATCTGCTGATTAAGATTTAGATTTTAGGATATTGATATTATACAAGTTTTAGTTTACTGAATAAGATAGATCGGCTTTGGGTGATGGGGATCCCAAATTAGTCTTTTTCATTTTCTTTTAATAGTGCCTAGCAAGCGGTCGTGGTTTCTGTGTGTCTTCATGGAGGGGGTTCGAGACGCGAATGCGACTACAAAAATTTATCCTCTTATCAAAAATATTAGGTTTTTTTACTACTTTTGCCTCGTTTTCTTTTTAATTATCAGATGAAAGGTCAACAATTATGTGTCGAGATGAAGTTGAAGAAGAATTGTGTGTATGAAAGAGTGTTTTATTTGTCTTTCTTTAAAAAAGTTTGAATTTATGAATTATGGCCTAAAGTGAAGTAAGAGTGTGAAATGTTGCATTGCAAAAATTATTCTTTTGAAACTGTCTTGATGTCAAAACAAGGTCTTATCAATCAGTATACGTGGTGGTTGGTCTTTCTGTGATGTTCTTTTTCTTCATTTTATGGCCAGCGGGCAACACAGCGACCGCATTCTGAATGTGTTGCCTGCCGAACTTTCAATTCAGGAGGCCTGAATTGAAAGGCCTCCTGAATTGAAAGTTTGTGCTTTTCTCAGAGGACTTGAGTCAGTGAGGACTCCAGTGAAGGTCCATTCCTTTGTTCTTCCCGCACTTGAATGTCTAGGCAGGAGAACCGTTGTGCAGATATCTACGCCTTCCAGGATACCGATCAGAATCAGAATCAGAGACGTCATGCAGATATTTATCTACGCATGCCAGAAATCTCAGAATCAGAACCACAGGCGAAGACTGTCGAAAAAATCTCAGATTCACCATCTGGTGCTGCAGATGAGTTGTCAATGTGGAGGTATTCACTATCGAAGAGGTTGTATTTCATTTGCAAGAGAAAAAATGTTGGATAGTGATCAATCGAAAAGCACGTAAGGATGCAGTGTTTCTTTTTTGAAAATTTTTCATCCCTGAATGTATGTTGATTGCAGGACGATCTAGGACATCAATGATGGTCGTGAGTGTCTTCACCGATCTTCTGATCCTTATTCCTTCTCCCGTCAGATGACGGGGCCAGGGCACCAATGATGATGATGATTAAGTTCTATCTATGTATGTATCTATTGCCGATGCCCCCCCCATCGTTGGACTAATCCCGCCCAGCAGGCGTTTCAGAGATCATGGTGGAGGCTGTGAATGAATGAATCTATGTAATCTATGTATCTATGTGTCATACATTGTCTCACCTTAAAATAAGTAATATCTAGTCAAATTTCTCAGCTATATCTTTCTTTGGTTTATTCTTGCTGGGTACTAACTTATCTCATCATAGTTAAATATCCATCGATGATTGATGTTGTTGTTCATTTTGCAACGTGAAGCAATGCCAGTTTTGTTCCTGCTGCCTTGTCTTGGTATATCTGGAGGAAAGGCCGAGCACGTGTACAAGCGAAAGACACCGCACGCGAAGCCCTACGCACCTCACTTGTAACGAACCCAGAGCAAACAGCAAGAGCGTGAGGACACTGGACTGCAAAACACCTCTAGATCGAGCACATTCATGCACTCACTCACCCACTGCTGCGTGGTAACGTTGTTCGGCGATAACGCTGCCACACGACGTGAGACGTTGTACATCGCGGTAAATATTAAAAGCTCTACTACTAGCCACGACATAGCCAGACCACCACTCGACCTCGACACGTCCACTAAACCCTAAGCCCTGAGAATCCTTCTTACAACTTTCTTTTGCTTCCTTTGGCGTAAACGTTTACCAAGGAAGCTTCCTTTTGTACAACTACTGCCACACGACGCATGTCCACACGTACCCTTGAAGTGAGCAGAAGCCAATGGGTGCTGAATTTTCGAGCTTTTTGAGCAGAGAGGATCCTGTTGCTGTCTTGGTCGATCTCTTCGACGAAAGAGTCGATCCCTCTTTAACACCAGACCAGCTTGTAAAACGAACAAAAGCAAAAGAAATGAAGTTCAGGTACTTAGACTTAGACTTATAATAGACAATTCTAGATATGCATATAGATTTACTTATAATATAATATTAGACAATTCTGAATAAGTACATATAGATTTTTAGTCTGCTGACAAGTACTTACAGCTCTAGATTAATAGAAATGATTTGATCTTGAAACGATTACTGAAAATTTAGTCCTCACAAAATTTGCAGTAGTTTTAATTACAAGTAGATCAATGGGCACCGAGTGCCCATTCTTGATAGGCGCGACCTGCCCTTCTGTCGTTTCCACGACATCAGTGGATCATTAACATCAAATAAGCGAGTAAAAAACGAATAGCCGAGTGTGTAGGATGTTTTTTGCGTCTAGGGTATGTGGCTATTTTGCTTGTTCAAGACTTATTTAGTCTGGAAAATTTGATGTTCCTGTAGTTGTAAAAAAATCTTGATTCATAATTTAAGTATTTATTAAGTTTAAATTTTTTCTATTTCTGGAATGACTACGTACTATTGTTGGGCTTGGGTCCCCCTGTGATTGTGTTCTTTGTGTTTGGGTGGTCGAAGAGTATTTCAAATACAAGGAATAATTGACTGTTAGAAATCAAATATTTTGATTTCTAATCACACACTCACATGATACAGAAAACTAGCAGACGAGATGATAAAGTCCGAGGCGAAGACGGACTTTAGACTTCCGTATGTAAAAGAGGAAGAAACCGCGGCGAGTGACGGTTCTTCGGACACTGGAGATGAAAGCAGCAAGAGAATAAAACGCGGCATCCCGATAAAATACTTCACGGAACACGAGGCGCTAAGGTATCTAGATTTGATGTTGAAGATCATGATGTGTAGTACTAAGGTATTAAAAGGTATTTGTATGGTTCCAAAATTCGGTAAACTAAATTCAATCAACTTAGGACCTAAGGGAAACGAGACCACTTTGGGAGTTGGTTGAATTAAGTTTACCGAATTTCTGAACCATTCAGTATTTCCAGCAGTTAGATTTGAAGATGATGTGCACTGTGCGTACTTACTATGTGTTGAGTATTAAATACCTTTGCGCCTTTTTTAATCTAAGTTGTGTTGGAAATAATTTCCAACACTGAGAAGTAGGTTTGAAGATGTTGATGTGTACTGCGTGCATTTACTATATTAATGTGTTGATGCAGCACCATACTCTGTGATGTAGATGATGATGATGATGATGATGATGATGATGATGATGATGATGCTCATGATGATGATGCTCATGATGAAGGCGTCAGCATCATCCTCATCATAATCGTGATGACGATCTTAATCACGACCATTAATCACGACATGTACTAGATGATGGCCATCATGGTGATTGTTATGAATCATTAGACTCACTCCTCTCCGCGCGTTAAATTACTTGTTTGTCCCTATCTCACCTTCTGACCATTCTCATCTTTCTCACCCTTCTCATCTAGCTTGCTCTATTACCTCCTTCGGATCACAGGTGGCAATGGCTGTCAATCTTGGATCTCTATTACCTCCTTCGGATCACAGGCTCTATTACCTCCTTCGGATCACAGGCTCTATTACCTCCTTCTCATCACAGGCTCTATTACCTCCTTCGGATCACAGGTGGCAATGGCAAGAGGGGGGCGAGACGAAGTATGCAAGCCTGATCGGTGTCGCAGGGGGCACAACCGCCGGGTCTTGGCAAGACGAGTTGGCGAATGTGAGATGATTGAACTACTTGGATGCAAGACGAATAAACTATACTTGGCAAGAAGAGAAGCAAAAGTAGTACTTGGCATCATGACTTGTAAGTATTCAGATGGCTAACCTATTATAGCCACAAAATAATAGATTAGCCATCTGATTACTTACAAACAGATGAGCTACAACTAACTATACTTGGCTGCCTGTGAATAGATATAGCGAGTGGGAAGAGAAGCAAAATACTTAAATCTCAAACAACAAATGAAGAATATCTCGAACAACATAAATGAAGACGACGCTTTGATAGACAATGAGAATACAGGTTTTTGTTGCTTTGACACGCTTTTGATGTGAATGTGATTGTGCATTTTGACGCTGTTGTTTCTTCTGCCTGCATTTTGACGCTGTTGTTTCTTCTGCCCTTCTGCCCTGCTTGTTGCGTTTGAGAATGGACCGAAATTTCCCGTGTCCTCAAACTGTGGTTTCAAGAACGCTATTTTCGGACACAAATTATGGCGTGTCGTGGACTGGTCAGAAAATTTCGTATCTTCAGGCCACACAATCACAATAGTACCCAAGAAAATGCGTGTCTGTTTCTCTATTTGGAGAGAAATAGGAAAGTTCTACTAAGACTTCTCTGCGCCCATTCCGGCTGGTGCGCCGGCCTTTTGGCCGAAGGCTTTCGTATGCAACAAGAAGATTGTGAAACATGTGGGCATTTTTCCGAGAAACATGAAGATTGTGAAGTCCATCTAGGCTCTTCATGGTTGAATGAAAACTCAATTTGTTTATCAATGATAGCTATAGCCACGACAGAGACTTTCTCATTTCTTTAACATCTGTTTGAGGACACTACCTATCGGAACAAGAAAAAAATTCATATGATACTTCACTCGCTGACTCACAAGTTAAAAACACTACAGGTCTTTAAATTTAAGGTATATGAATATGTTTATATTATTGACTTGTTTAAGTGTGTTATATATTATTAACTTAAGGTATAAGTGATTTAAGTATAATGATATAAGAAAGTAAGACTATTATAATTGACAAAACTATAGTTATTCTCATCGAAACTTTGACTGTCAAATAAGTAGGTAGTAACTAAGATTTTTAAGAATAAAGAGCAAAACGACCATTATGGAGTCTCCTTCTGCTAGTCTCAAGCGTGGCGCGGCCACAACTGGACACTCGTCGGGACCCGCAACGAAACGACCTGCAACAGATATTCGCAACAAAAACGATTTACCATCTACTTCTTCACCACCGAGCAGACCTACTAGTATTAAGAATAGGAAGAACATATCCAAGGTGCTGGTAGTTCCAGGTGGTTTCTGTCTCCTTTTCCAAATAGGAAAGGAGAGGAGCCACCTGACCTGGGATACGTTTTTCCTACCTCTAATAGTAGTACTTCATCTAGTACTTCTAGTGCTTGGCGCAGCTTCTACCACGACAGTGTACATTTATTCGGGTCTGCATTTTCTACACCGGGGAATGCGACTCCAATAGGGCAGCAGAATGGTATAAAGGAGATGACTCATACTCCGGGAAATGGTCACGCCGTGGCCTGTTTTGATTTGGACAGCACGTTAATCAAGACTCGCAGTGGCAAAGTCTTTCCGAAAGACAAGACGGATTGGCAATGGTGGGCGCCGATGGTGCCCCGGCGGCTTAACCAATTAGTATGTCTGTGGAGGAGAATATAGAAATAGAGGTGAAAGAATCTAGAAATAGTATATGTCACTGGTGGAGAATATAGTTGGAAATAGAGGTTGTGAATGTATATTAGTGCCTGGTGGAGAACATAGTTGGAAATAGATGTGAATGTATATGAGTGCCTGGTGGACGAGAACATAGTTAGAAATCTATATGAGTCACTGGAGGAGATTAAACTTAGAAAAAATAGCGGTGAGTCTATAATATGTCACTGGAGGAGATGAATATAGTTAGAAATAGAAGTGAACAATCTAAAAAGTACTTACTGGGCCTAGAGTTTAGGCCTATTCCTATAGTAGGAAGTATTTCTCTGTGGGGGACTAGAAAAGGTAGGGCACTTAACATATTTTTAGGGCTATTTTCAAGTAGTGGTGACGCTTTTTCTAATATTCGCTGCGGGCGAGGCGCCAGAGCATCCAGGCGTCAAATTTCGGATCTGGATCTTCACTAATCAGCTATGAGCAGGCTTCTAAATTTATATATAATGTCTAAAAAATGTAGATGAAATTTTCGCATTTGAACGTAGACCCCGATGTAAATACATAGACAGAAATGTTTTCCCTTTCGGGTAAGCGTCGGGTGTCTTTTTCGGTCATACTATAACTGCGTCGAAGTGTGTCCTCCCGGTGATTTAACAGGCAATTTTTCAAACTTTTTGAAATATGAAATCAGACGAAAATGAAAATAATCAGGATCATTATCATCATCCTCATCATTTTCATCATTATCTTCGTTCACTATGATCACTATCATCATACATAAGAATAAGTCATAAAGCCGAACCCACCACAGTTCCATACCTCTTTGTGTTTGAACAGTTTTTCATGGCTTGAGACATTAAGGAGACATTTTAGTGTCAAAACATTAACCCTTCTTCTTAATAAAGACATTTTAGTGTCAAAGCATGAACCCTTCTTCTTAATAAGTAACTTCTTATAAATGAAAATCTTTAAAACTTGGCGGCTTGGGGAAGGGGGGCAACGTGAAGCAAAAGGTCGCTGACTGGCGGTGGAAGGTTGAGAACATTTTGAAGCAGTTAGCTGAGGCGACGCGGCATAGTGTATTAGTAGTGTGTGCGACCGGAGAAAACTGGTGTCGGAAACCCGGTTTGGGTGCTTGGGATTATCTCCTGAGTGGCGAGGGATCCGCGCTGCAGCGCATTGACTATAGCAATTATGGCTATTTCTCTCAATTGATGCCTTAGGCATGAATTATACTCTCTATTCGATGCCTTAGCCTAAGGCATCGAATTATACAACGTATATTATAAATATGGTCTTCATGCATTGTGGTTCCTGTTTTTCTTGAGTGTGTTGACTACTTCATCTATTATAATTAAAGTTAAATGGTTTCTATTTTTCTTGAGTGTATTGACTACTACTACAACTGTGCCGAGCCCCTTGAGGTCATCGTAATGGTTTAAGGGCGACGCACTCTGCTCTACTCTACTCGACTGAGCGATGGAGGAACAATCACTTTCACGCAATTTATAAGCAAGAGAAGCTGCTCCTGCCCCTATCCAAAAAATCTAAATTGCAGGTGAAGAGTAAGTGCCTATTCATTTAGTACCTATACATGACTCTGTTGTAGGTACAATCATCATCTAAGCTCAGAGCTTCTTCGTCGGCGACGCGGCTGGGAGACCCGCTACCAGTGTGCGGAAAAAGGACTTTTCCGCGAGCGATTTGAAATTCGCCATGAACGTGGGGCTTAAATTCTTTACTCCCGACGCGTTCTTTCTGCAGGCTGAGAAAAACGTGGACTGGAAAGCAGAACTTCTTCGCACGGCAGCCTTCGATCCGAGAGCGGTGTTTGGAGGTGAAGTGTTATGTTAATGAAATCACATGAGTGTACAACTAGTGTACAACTAGTTGTGTTAAATGATTTGAGTCAATTTCTTTTTACTACTCGTGAGGCTGGTTTCTTCTGCTTGGAGCTTTTGTGTACTGATAGGTACAGAGCAAAGACAAAAAATTAAAGTCTTCTAAATTATTTTCATCTTTTCATGAGCTACTTTTTTCATGGAGATGAACTCATATGACCCTACCTACGTGTTTTCTTCACATGAAGATGAACTCATGCTCCACTTCCCTATCCCTCGTATTTGGTAAAAGTGACAGCCTTCATGAACTCCCGAGGGAAAAGTTCCAAACGACGCATTCGACCAACTAAAGCGACGAATCGGAGAAAAAAATGAAGGGGTGGAGTTGGTGCTACTTGTCGGTCCACCGGGGGCTGGGAAATCCACTATCTCGACGCATCTTTTTCCATCATATTTTATGCGTGGGATCACAGGGGGGGAGGAATATGAATAAATTAAAACTATAAATGGAAAGCGAAATGAACTCTAGTTATATCACATTTTTTTAAATATTGTGAGATTAATGCCTATGGTGCTTTTGCCGTTGAATTGCAAAGAAATTCACAATGAAGGCATCGGAAGAAAATTTCTTGTGCTGGTTTGTGATGTATCTACAATAGTACTCTACATCACACTTATCACATACGTGCCATGCATATGATAATTAAGTATACGAAAGCGAAACATAGAAGGCACTAGTGGCAGTGGTGAGTAGGAGCTACCATGACTCATCTTCTGATATTCTGTTTTGAGATGCAGGCGCATACCATGACTCATCTTCGTAATGATATTCTGTTTTGAGATGCAGGCGCAGGAAGTCTCTAATCTTTCTTGTGCAAGTCAAGACAAATTGGGCTCGAAAGATGCTGTTTTAAGAAATGCCGAAGCTTCGCTGAACAAGCAAAAAAGCGTGGTCGTGGACAATCAGAATAGGGACAAAGGAACGCGAGCTGCCTACTTTGATTATGGGGTTAGTTCCTCTTTTGACTACCACAATTTTCCCAAATATGTGGTAGGCATGAGATATTATCCCGATTGATTTGTATAATTCTCATCATTCCGATTTCTAGATTGGTTTTTGTAACTCTAGTGTCCCCTTCATTTGTCTGCCTGCTCGTTCTTCACATTCTACCAATAATACCAACAAGGTCTTACTCTAATACCACCTGGCGAAGAAGCTAGGGGTTTCAGTGCGGGCACTTCATCTCGATGTACCGAAGGAGGTCGCGATGCACCTCAACACCGTTCGCGCGCGCTGCAAAGAAAAAGCGATTCCCGAAGTCGTTATTCACGGTTACTACAAAAATTATGAGCTGCTACTTCATGAGCGCTATTTTGTTTACCACTAGTGTCTGCTGTATTTCTTGTCGCTTGTAATTTGTCAAAACTTGCTTCGAATTCAGACACAAGTGTCTGCTGTTCTTATCGGTTAATTATATCATTGCTCAATAAACTATCACTATGATCATTGAGGCTATGATTTACTGGCGATGTGGGCTATCATTTATACTATAAATTGGTAGAAGATAAGGCAAAAAGGAACAAAGCTAAATAAAATATAACTTTGTTCCTTTTCGCCTTATCTACGGCCGCATGCTCGAGAGTTTGATCTAGGACGAATGCTTCTGAACCACTTGATCTACCTTTGATAGAACCATGACCCATTTGATCTACTGTAACTTACAGTAGATCACCCCAAGTCGTTATTCACCGAATCATCTCTAACTCAGCGCGCAACCACCAACAATAGCAGACGAGCCGTTCGCGGAGGTGGCGACGTATACTATCAACGACATGGCGGTTTTAGCACAGCACGTCCGTTGTAGCGGAAGTGTTGTAGAAAAGGAAAAAGGTGGCTTTGATGTGGCCTCCAATACAACACCTGGAGTACCGGATAAGCGGAAACTCTTGGCCATGTTTCAATGAGAAAGCGAGAAGCCGCATGTACTATGCGCTCTCGCTCATACTCAAGCGGACGAAGTACCGTGCATGTAGCTTTCATGAAAAACCCCCGTGAACAAGAAAAGATATTCGTATAGGAAGTACATTCAGGATCGCTACTTCTCCGGCGGCATTTCATTTTACCGTATGATCCCCACGGAATCCCATGTGTTCTCCTGCGGCTAGCAGACCTAAAAACGCGATCAAGTCGATTACAAACGGGGTGTCGTGATCTTTTTTTCCTGTCACTTCCTCTTAGTGTGTGGTGGCGGGCTACAACTGTGTGTGATTGACGATCCCTCGGAGACCGCGTTAGGTCGTAGGCTCCCTTCGGTGGCAAGGCGCTTTTCCTGCAGGATAGATTCATGATAGGCTCCATTCCATCAATCGTGGCGAGTCACAACTACTTGTTATACGGTTCTTGGTTTCGAGATCTATCTGTTATAAATATGGTTATTGGTTTCGAGATCTATATCTAGAAAACCGGACGATCTATGTCGAGAAGATGTAGAAGACCTCAAAGCTGCCTGAAGTGCGGAGGAGTCTTTTTCGCGTCGAGGAAAGAGCTTCTGTTTAAGGCAAGCAAAGTC
>JACKZZ010007275.1_pt1 | contig 16152 bp, 3 predicted proteins | sample 8027871 | NCBI WGS metagenome assembly JACKZZ01 (sample SAMN15724774, study PRJNA655200) | protist metagenome | isolation source: fluorescence activated cell sorting (FACS) single amplified genomes of... | place: USA: West Boothbay Harbor, Gulf of Maine | collected 2000-07-19
GTGGCGCAAGCACAAAAGAGCGTGGTGGATCCATAGCACTAACAAGCGGCAAAAGCCAAGTAGAGTCAGGAAAGCTACAATTGATGACCGCAAATGGATACAACTACTCTGGTTCGGTGGCAGTAAAAACTGGCAACGCGTCGTTTGGAAGTAGTGGCAACATCAATGTTGTCTCAGGCAATATTGTAAAACAAGAGGGCATGTCCGTGCTGAATCATAGCTCAGGAAACATTAATGTTCATACTGGAAATAACAACGATGGTCAAGGCAGCAGCGGGACACTGTCTTTTCGTACCGGAAACGCTATAGGCGGGGCAGGAAATGTTGTTGTGAGGGGCGGTAAGTCAGTAAACGGGAAAGGGTCGAGTATTGATATTGCTGGAGGCGTGAGCGAGAGTAGTACAGGAGGATCAGTAGTCATTCGTAGTGGCGACAGTCACAAAGGAAAAAGCGGTGACTTTCTCGTCTCGACAGGAGAGGGTGGCCTTGATGGCAGTGGCGACATCACGTTGACGATAGGGAATGCTGAAGGTGGCTCTGCTGGTTCTTTTACGCTGGTCGGCGGCAGTTCTGACATATCGAATGGATCAAACATCAGCTTTGTTGCGGGGAACAGCAACAGTAGCAATGAGGGACATGGTGGTAGCGTGCACGTAGTAGGCGGAGCATCAAGGCGTGGTAACGCAGGAGGAGAAGTGTATGTGTCAGGCGGTGATGGTAACATGATAGGTGGCGGAGTTCGTTTGTCGAGCGGCAGGGGGAGTGCAAGCGATGGTTCCCGCATCCATTTGCATGGGAATGGGAGTTTGGATATGTTTAGTGGTTATGTTTTCAAGGACGGGCGTAACCATAGCGGGTCTGTGCGCGTAGCGACAGCGGGGGGCAAAATGGGCTCGATCAGCATTCGTGTGGGCGACTCTATTTCTTCTCCAGAAGGTGGTAATGTGTATGTGAGTGCTGGAAACGCAGGCGTTCAGGGAGGCTCGCTTATGTTTATGAGTGGCAAAGGGCATGAATCAAGTGGACATGTTGCAATAAGAACGCAAGGATCAGGAGACACAAGCGGATCTATTTCTATGTCGACAGGCGACGTTAAAACGGGTTCGTCTGGCTCGATATCGCTGAGGTCTGGGCAGAGTTTAAACGAAGAGACTGGAAGTATTTTATTGCATGCGGGGAACACGACGACACCAGCCAAAATGAAGGTTGGCGGGCACGTAATCCTTCGTGCCAGCAGTAAAGGCTCAACGCAGGGCAGCCGTTTGATTCTTGGTGGAAGTTCATCGGGAGGAAGTGTGGCGCTGTCATCAGGAGACAGGGGCGACATTAAGAGTGGCAACATTAACATCACAACAGGAAGTAGTGATCATGGGACAGGGTCAGTATACATAGGAAGCGGGGTCGCAAACGGTCAAGGCGGTGGATCTGGGAATATTTCTGTGTCTGCAGGGGAGACAAACTCGTCAAGTATAAACAGTGGGTCCGTCATAGTTACTGGTGGGCGAAACCATATTGGGAACGGAGGATCCATCATCATGACAAGTGGTATACCAGGCACGGCAGGACAGTCTGGTAATGTATCTATCATGACAGCTTCAGCTGTAGAAACTCCTACATCTGCATCTGGAGATGTTTATGTGGGGAGTGGTGTTGGACAGCTTGCATCGGGTGTAGTATCTGTCGAAAGTGGTTCAGGGGTATCGAAATCAGGAAATTTGCGCGTGCGAACGGGTAGTAGCAGTGGTGGATCCTCGGGAAGCTTGAGTATAACGACTGGGAACAGTAACTTTACGAGTGGCAACATTGGGGTTGCTGCTGGTCAGTCACATGGGGGTTACAGCGGGAACGTGACAATTCGAGGAGGAAAAAACCATGGGCATTTAGATGGAGGATATGTCTTCATCCAAGGTGGTGAAAGCGTCGAGCGCAATGGCGGGGCAATATATATTTCATCTGGAAAAAGCAAAAAATTATCGAGTGGGTTCATTGACTTGTCAACGGCCCCATCTGTTCAGTCTGGTGGAATACACTTACGCAGCGGAAAGTCCGAAGGGAAGTCTGGAACTATTACAGTGGCCGTTGGAGCCTCGGCGTCTAGCAGCGCAGGAAGTATCAAGCTGAAAGTAGGTGACTCTGAGCATGGAAATGGCGGAGGCATACATAGCCAAGCGGGGTTAAGCAGAGGAGGTAACGGCGGGGATGTGTCTTTTCAGAGTGGTGGCAGCATGTATACCACGGGGAACATGAAGTTGAGTACATCAAATGGAAGTAACAATACGGGCTGGTTGCTGCTTAACACCGGCAACGCATCGTTTGGAAGTAGTGGCAACATCAATGTTGTCTCAGGCAATATTGTAAAACAAGAGGGCATGTCCGTGCTGAATCATAGCTCAGGAAACATTAATGTTCATACTGGAAATAACAACGATGGTCAAGGCAGCAGCGGGACACTGTCTTTTCGTACCGGAAACGCTATAGGCGGGGCAGGAAATGTTGTTGTGAGGGGCGGTAAGTCAGTAAACGGGAAAGGGTCGAGTATTGATATTGCTGGAGGCGTGAGCGAGAGTAGTACAGGAGGATCAGTAGTCATTCGTAGTGGCGACAGTCACAAAGGAAAAAGCGGTGACTTTCTCGTCTCGACAGGAGAGGGTGGCCTTGATGGCAGTGGCGACATCACGTTGACGATAGGGAATGCTGAAGGTGGCTCTGCTGGTTCTTTTACGCTGGTCGGCGGCAGTTCTGACATATCGAATGGATCAAACATCAGCTTTGTTGCGGGGAACAGCAACAGTAGCAATGAGGGACATGGTGGTAGCGTGCACGTAGTAGGCGGAGCATCAAGGCGTGGTAACGCAGGAGGAGAAGTGTATGTGTCAGGCGGTGATGGTAACATGATAGGTGGCGGAGTTCGTTTGTCGAGCGGCAGGGGGAGTGCAAGCGATGGTTCCCGCATCCATTTGCATGGGAATGGGAGTTTGGATATGTTTAGTGGTTATGTTTTCAAGGACGGGCGTAACCATAGCGGGTCTGTGCGCGTAGCGACAGCGGGGGGCAAAATGGGCTCGATCAGCATTCGTGTGGGCGACTCTATTTCTTCTCCAGAAGGTGGTAATGTGTATGTGAGTGCTGGAAACGCAGGCGTTCAGGGAGGCTCGCTTATGTTTATGAGTGGCAAAGGGCATGAATCAAGTGGACATGTTGCAATAAGAACGCAAGGATCAGGAGACACAAGCGGATCTATTTCTATGTCGACAGGCGACGTTAAAACGGGTTCGTCTGGCTCGATATCGCTGAGGTCTGGGCAGAGTTTAAACGAAGAGACTGGAAGTATTTTATTGCATGCGGGGAACACGACGACACCAGCCAAAATGAAGGTTGGCGGGCACGTAATCCTTCGTGCCAGCAGTAAAGGCTCAACGCAGGGCAGCCGTTTGATTCTTGGTGGAAGTTCATCGGGAGGAAGTGTGGCGCTGTCATCAGGAGACAGGGGCGACATTAAGAGTGGCAACATTAACATCACAACAGGAAGTAGTGATCATGGGACAGGGTCAGTATACATAGGAAGCGGGGTCGCAAACGGTCAAGGCGGTGGATCTGGGAATATCACGATCAAGGCTGGTAAGGTACACACTGTGTCGGGTTCATTTCGTGTAGGCTACGTTGTTGTCGCAGGCGGCGATGCAAAAGAAGGCACCGGAGGGTCTGTAGAAGTAGTGAGTGGAATCAGTGTATTCGGTTCAAGTGGAAATGTACGGATTAGTTCAGGGCCATCTGAAAGTGACAATGCCGATTCTGGCACTATCAGGATAGCGTCCGGGAAGTCGAAGAGCGGATTATCTGGGAACGTAGAGATTATGGGTGGAGGGAGCAACTCAGTTCGAGCCTCTGCGAATGTAACAATAAATGGTGGCCTCAACTACCATGGGAATGGTGGAAATTTAATTTTTGCTTCTGGCAAGAGTAGATCCAGGAAATCAAGTAGCGGTCACATACAATTTTTCACGGGTTCCCATGGTGTTCACGGAGGACACACAGGCAACGTAATGGTCGCAACTGGAAATGCTAAGTCGGGGAATTCAGGGAGTATAAATATAGCTGTTGGTTCTGTGGTCAGTGGAGAAGGTAACCCAGGCTCTTTAAATCTACGGGGGGGATCGTCGGATGGAAAGCATCATGGGACTACAGCAGGTGCTATCGTTATTCAGTCTGGTGAGCACATGTCAGATGGATTTGGTGGTCCCATTCGTCTTGAAACAGGGTCATCTGTAAATGGTAGGTCAGGTACGCTGCACTTGTTAACGGGAAATGCAACAAATACCCGAGGAAGAAGTGGTGCAATATTCTTTCGAAGTGGGAATGGAGGCAATGGCAAAAGTGGCAAGATTTGTATTCGCACAGGCGATGGATCGACTGCAGGAAAAATACTTCTTCATCCGGGGAATTCAACAGATTCAGTAGGAGCTGGAGTGGTCATTACTGGGGGAAGTAGCACTGTTGAGAAAGGGGGAAACGTTGAAATACGCACTGGGACTTCGTCGACCGCGGCATCTGGTGAAATCCAACTTTCGACGACGGCAGGGGTGGAAACAGGCAACATTATTTTGACAACGGGGCATGCTTCAAGCACAAGTGGGCGCTTCCATGTGACCACAGGCAATACACGAGAAGAAAACAAGCACGTAGGACTGATAAAATTGCAGGGTGGCATAGCTGTTGGCGATGAAAGTGCAGGGGGAACTTTAGAACTACTGGCGGGACCTTCACATGCTGGTGTTGGCGGCTCGGTCCTTATTGCGAGCGGGGAATCGCAATTAACAAAAAGTGGGTTTGTCAAGATCGCCTCCGCAAATTCAAAAAAGTCATCCAGTGGGCAAGTCCTAATTTCCACTGGGAATGCATTAGAGGAGCATTCGGGAAATATTACATTGTCCGGAGGTGCATCGAAGGTTAAGCCCGCGTCCATTGAAATGTTTGGAGGGACTGGAAAAGATATGGCAGATGGGGGCAGTGTAGTTATTGACGGTGGAGAAAGTTCTTTCGGAAACGCTGGGCATGTGTTTGTCAGAGGAGGCAAAAGTAACCATGGTGCCGGGGGTGACGTTCATATCGAGGCTGGAGCTGGGAGAAAAGTTGGAGGCCAAATATTCATTGAACACACACACGGTGGATCAAAGTTTCGATTGAATAATTCTCAAGTGACTTTGGCATCACATACGTTTCATATAGCAGCTAGAGGACCCGTCGTAGTAGACGCTAAAGAAAACATTGCGCTTCGCAGCCAGGAACGACTGAATATTTCTTCTCGCAATACTGGCATTGTTGCAACTGATAGGCTAAGTTTATCTTCGGCAAAAGAAAAAGTTTTCATTCAAGCGGAAGACAGCGTGCGCATAGAAGCAAAAAAAAGTATCACTCTTGATTCTCGCGAGGGAGTTACAATAGAAAAGCTTCTCACCGTGAGTGGAACATCAATTTTCAATCGATGTCTCGTGCAAATGCCATCAAAAGACGCTCGCCAGAACTCTGAACCCATTGAAAATGCTCTTTTGATATTGTCGCAATTAAAACCCATAAAGTATGCCCATGGTCAAGATGGATATGGTCAACGGCGTTTCGGTTTTGCGACCGAAGGTGTCCATGGTCAAGGGGAAATTATGTCTTCGCATGGCATGTCTTTATCAGATTTATCATCTTTAATTGTAGAATCGGTCAAATCATTGGCTGTCAAAATGGAAAAATTAGAAAATTCACACCGCAAACTTAATGGACTCTTCGAAGCATTGAAAAGTCGCATTGGCAAAAAAACAAATGACAATAGAATGAATGACCAAAATTTCCAGGATATCTTAAATTTAAAAGATAAAATGGCCAAGTTAGAGACATATTTTAACAAGGAAAGCACAAAGAATGTTCAGCGTGTTGAAGAACTCGTGAAAAAACTAGAAAGTACATTGGACGAAAAAGTGGCCGAATTCGATAAATTTAAACAGGAAGTATCGAAAGCCAGGCAGGAAAGTGCTGATGGAAGCGTGTTTAGTGAAGAAGAGGATATGATGTTTTTTATCAAGTTGATGGAAGACGCAAGACAACAGTTTTTTGAAAAGCAGGAGAAAAAAGGAATGGAACAAGTCGATATATTGGCGTTGTGGAAAAGCGAGCAAGCACAAACACGTGGAAAAATGTACGGACGAGTGCTCGCTCGACGCGAAGAAGCAAACGTTTTTAGAATTATGGACCGTAAAAATAAAAAATAAGCGAGCAGACGGCACACTCACTGCGCTGCCAACGCACCATTGCCCTGAAACGAGCATTTACATCATGTGCATATGCACGAAGTCGGTTTGATCGGGTCTGTACGTATAGTGAATTAAAAATCCGAGTTTTATCTACGTATCGCTTAAATAAATTCATTATTATTTTATTAGTAAAGGCTGTTATTCACGTACTCTTGCTTAAATAATTTAATTAAAAATCGCTTTCATTGCTGTTATGATATTTGTTGTGACATATACATTCGTCGTAATATCATCGTAGAGTCTACACAATAATTCTGCAGACCAGGAAAAGGGGTCTCATATCAAATAAATCTCGACCTGTGCACTTGCGGTCAACCATACGATTTTATTCCGGCGCAACTTTTCGGCTTTTTCGAAGACTTTTCTCCTTTCTTCTCGCACGCCTACTTTTCCGTTGAGCTTCTTCTTCATGTTCTTCTTCTCCAGCGGCAACCTCACCGCTGGCTGTAACGACATACACCGGATGTTGCCTTTTGTCCGTCGGTATGTGACGCTTGGCAGCAGGTTCAGACTTAACCTTGGGCCTAGCATGATGGTCGGTTTCGGCAGATGGCATATTTTCTATCACTTGTACGGAATTAGATTCGTCTGAAATCATGACATCGCACTCTTCGGCTGCCTTTCGGGGTGGTTTATTTGCTTCTTCTCCCCTGGCGCTGAATTTGTTTAATTGGATTTGCATTAACAAGATTTGTTCGCTTAAAAGTTTGTTCTCCTTTTGCATTGACTGAATTTTCTGTTCATGCATTGCGACTTTTTTCTCCTCTAAATCTTTCATTTTTGCGAATCCAACTTTTACCATTCTCTTGTACTTTTCAGCTTTTTGTTTGAACATCAGCGCCTGCTTCTTCCTTTTTTCGGCTTTCGACTGTAAAGCAAGAATTTGTAGATGATGCTGGACACTACTCGTAGCATGGTCGTCACTACTCGTTTCCTGCCGTTCTATTCGTTGTTTATTGCCGCCTGCTTTGGTTTTTATCTCGGCCGTCTTTTGAGGTCTTTCTTTTTTCTTCCGACTACTTGAATCATCTTTGTGCACTGCATTTTTACGGTGAGTGATGCGGTACTGTCGCAATAACTTTCGGTCCTCCTCTGCTTCCGACGTTTTCCGAGCTTCCACCACCCAGTTTGGTGTGTCGGTGATAAAATTTTGATATGCCATTTTCAAAAACAACAATGCATTTTCTGCAATGACGACGCACAATAAACGATCGAATGTTGTGTACAACGCAAAGTAGCCCTCTAAATAATGACCATATATGTGAAAGACAATAAAACAGTTGCTAATAATACAGAGCATGGTCATGATTTCTTGGATGGCCATGATCAAATAAACCAACCCTTGGTCAGATCCAGGAATGTCGTTGGTATTTAACGTGTCTGTAGGGCGTTGTGTGTGCCACAGAAAACTTTTCATACGAAACCGGAGCACAAAAACGTTGTTAATCACAGCAAACACTCCTGCAGCAGGAAAGACCGCCGCAAACATGGTGCAATACCCCAACTGCATGATAAGCTGGATGTATGAAGCGACCATAGATTTTGGGGGCAACATGGCCTCTTGAACTGCCACTGCGCCGAGGGCATCGGGGATAGAATGTGGCACATTTCTGGCAATATCCAACATGCCCTTGTGAAGCCCACGTCTCCAGAGTCGAAAGCGGACGCGCAAGTATGGCAAGAGTAAAATTTTTATAAGATCTGTGACTTGCTTCACGACCAGCAGATTGATTAATTGCGACTTCAATCTGGGCAAGTCTCCGATGATCATATAGTAAAATAAACTCAAGTATGAATTCACGAATTGAAACACGAACGTCTTTACTGCAAGAGCAAACTCGAAATCCGGGTCGGTCGGGTGGTTTTCCAGGGTCGTCAATTTCATGGCAAGGGCACTGTAGCAAGCATTCATCACAGTAATAGAGGCTGCTTGAATACCGCCGATGATGGTTTGTACATCAGCGGCATTTTCCATTGCCAGGATGGTTTCGGAGACTTTTAGTATCGAGGCAGAGACAAAGATCGTAATTACGATCCCAATGCAAAGGAACAGAACTGGCAGCCCCAAAATCTTGGTGCAAATGCGCTTCCTGTTCGGGTAAACTTTATCAGGTTTTCCATCGGTAATTCGAGATTGCTGGGTAGGGAGAGCAATGTCACCAAAAAATTCAGGCCGCGTGTAATCATCCACATCCCCCGTTTCGACATTCCAATGTGTTAGCAACTCTGAACGTTTTCGTTTCCATCTCTCGGTGACGACAGCAAACCAGAGCACGACATAAATCGCAAAAAAAACCAACGTTGCGTCCGAATCCATTAAGTAGACCACGACTTGGAGAGCAATTCCAGGGATGCTCAGCATAAGAATCATCCATGTGGTATGAAACTCAAGCCAAGCAAAAAACATTGCATATTTTTGCCCCAAGTATACTTTTACGAACGTCAATGAATTAAAGTTTAAACCTGGTCCTTCTTTCATCCATACAGACATACGCCGTAGTGGAGGCCAGTCGATGCAACAACGTTGACAGCCTGGTCTTTGGCTGTGCCTTCGCCCCTTTTTACCATCAGAAAAATAGTGCTCTGACAATAGACTACGACCTCGGTCTGTGTGAGTGGCAAAGAACCCCTTTAACACACCTTGGCTCAAGTACCTATCCTTATCAAAGGTGCGTTTCATGATGTCCAAAATGATTTGTTGGCGGTGCCGGGAGCGAAAGGGCTCGAAGTTTTCGTGTTCTGCCTTAGAGAAGAAGCGATACTCCATGGAGCCGCGAACTTTCATCCTCAAGTTCATGTGCTCTGCCCAAGTACGCAAATGGTCATTAGAGCAGCCAACTTGCATGTAAATACGTTCCTTTTGTTGCGACAAACATTTTCCAAATGTACGAGCCAAACAACCGTTACCGCGAACGCCTGGCCAAGTAAAGGATGACTCCGAATAGTAGGGATTTTTTTTCTTTGGATCTTTCTCCTCTACTTGTGGATATGTGCACATAAGCGTGACGTTTAAAGTCTCTTCACTGATCGTGGTGAATGAATCGTACAACAATAATGCCTCCTCTACGTTTTGTGGATCAAAAACCAATACAAAATCGTAATGGGCGGGTTTGCCTTCCGCTGTTTTTTCAGCAGCTATTACCTGACGATAAGATTCACTGTTGTCACGGAATGCATGCTCGATGAGGTCCATGTTTCGGTTCTTGGGCGTGTTGATCAAATCCCACTCCCTCCATCCCAGAAAATTGACATGACCCAGGTGATGAATTTTACCAGAGGTCAAGAGAATTTCGACACAGTCCGCGTAAGCATGGAGCTGGCTAGATCTCTGCTGCAGCGTGGAATCTTGTTTCGCAAAGTCCATCTGACTTCCGAGTACGGCACAATGCAGTGGTGTGTCATGGTAAAAATTGAACCATGCTTCGGACGATAATTGGTCCCACATGCCAAGATCCTCATTGCGTGCTTTCATACATTTCACCATGATTTTGACAATATCTGCGTGTCCATACGTGCACGCAACATGCAGAGGCGTTTCGTACATCGATCGACCTGGAAACGGTTCTACTTGGTCAAGAGGATCAAGCTGAAAATGCAACGCATCATCTCTTGGTTGACGTCCAACTGGTCCAGCATCTGCTTCCCCTTCCTTTCTCGTTTCACTGACTGCAAACTTTACATGGATCCCACGGTTTTCAAGAGTGCTCCCGGCATTGGACTTATCGGACGACTGCAAAGAAGAAATTAATGTTTGAAACATGGTAACAATGTGATCAAACGGTAGCCCAGTCACGACATCCCCTTCGACTTCGACGAGAGTCATGCCAGTGCCTAGCCAATCAAATGCATCGTTCTTATTATCTGAAGCCTCGAGCGAATGAATTTTTGCACCGGTGCTAGGTGCTGGACCAATGCTAACTCCTCCACCTATATAGAAAGCATCCAAAGTTTTTGTGGCAGAGGCACCACCCCGATTCAGATCTTTGGCGGGAAAAAAATAGATGATAATATGCCCCTCTCGATCGCGCTCACTTGGGTCTCCCTCTTCTAGCAAAGCCTGACAGCATTTTGTTTCTCCGAGAAAGGATGCCCAATAAAGCAATCGTTTTCGGTACTCACGAACATCCCCTTCGGATACATTGATAACTGCATCGCGGCGTGCACTTTCTATTTCGATTCCTATGTGAGCAATACCATCTTTTAAAAGCTCTCGGCAACACGCTTCTGGGTTCCCCAACTCGGACCCCTCCTCCTTTCTTGTTCGCCTTGAATTGGTGGGATCATCTTTAAGACCTTCCTTGCGCATCATCATGGCGCGCATCCCGGCCAAATCGATAGGGAATTGATTGTCTGGTTTGGTCAAGACGACAGGATTAGCCCGACTTCCTCCATTGTTTCGAGAGAGCAAAAGACGCACAACTTTTAGATCCCCATGAAAGGCTGCCCATGCCAGCGCCGACATGTTGTCCGCTGGCTTCGTCGCGTTTACGTGGTCCCCAGCTTCGATCAGTATTTTCGCAATTTCGAAATCGTTGTCACCTTTGCTGCCGACATAGCACGACGTGATAAGTGGGGTATTTCCGTACATATCGCGATAAACGGTCGAGCCAGCCTTCAATTGTTCTCGGTTGACACATGCGTCCGGCTCTAGTTTCTGCCCTTCCTCTTGAACTCGGGCATGAACTGTTTGGCCATTTCCCCAGTCGATGAGACAAGCGTCCTCACTAGTATCTACCGTGACCGGTTGCCCCATCAACAAACGAACGACATCTAGCTGGGCACCAAAACACGCTGCATGCAGAGCAGTTCTTCCAGTTTCATCTTTGCTATGAACGCTCCACTTCCGGCCCGACTTGTTTTTTCCATCCGTTCTCTTGGTCAAATTGTTTCGTATCAGCTCCAAGTTCCCATTTTCGCAGGCGTCGTGAAGGTCCATAGCAACGCGTTCCAGCAGATAAGAGCCGCCCTGCGAAAGATTCCCTTCGCTTCCAACAACCGGTTGTTCCACCCCTATTGAATAAGCCAGTGGCAACGCAACGACCGCATCCTTCCATGGTCCACGATCCAGACGTCCGTGTATTCAATCCCCAACCATCACCCACTACTAACTGAACAGTCCATGCAGGGTCAATAATAACGGTTGTGAGTTGTCAACACGATCAGATGAATCATGAACACATTCCTACATACCTAGGTACTCTTGTAATCTTGTCATAGTCACTTTTTGTAAGCTACCTACTGTCCTACGAGAAGTACGAGTACATCACTTTTATTTGCTGGGGGGTGATTAAAAATTATATGCCGCCGGCACTGTCCATGTACTGCCGTTGCACTTTGTTGACCTCGTCGAAAAATGGATCCTTGTAAATCTCGTCTATTCTTAAATTCTTCTGGTCTTGGATCAACAATTTTTTCAACAAGAACTTGGCCCGTTGATCGCCCACACTCATCGCATTGATAAACGCAGTAGGGTCGTACTTTTTGTCGTTGATGACTCGAAAGAACTCTTCTGCAGACGCGTCGTGGTCGAGCGATGGGAATGGGTACTTTCCCGTCAACGCCTTGAACAAAATGATTCCAAACGTCCAAAAATCCATATATGGATCCGTCCGAAGTTCCTCCGTTAGGTGCGATTGAAAAGCTTGACCCAGGTACTCTTTCGAGCACGTACACACGTCTGCAAAGTGTAGCTTTCGTAGTTCCTGAGCATGCATGGTAGAGTATTTGTAAACGTTGTAATATTGAAACATAGGAGGGTCTCGTTTGCTGGTGCCTTCCTTGATGTACAAGTCGGAAAGGCTGATTCCGCCTAAATAGTAACGGCCTTGGTGACAAGCATCGATTAAACACAGCAAATTGTACATCCACTGCGCCGCGTCTTCCAGCGGAAGACCGTGTTTGGCCGGCGATGCTTTGATCAAATCGGCGAAGTTTTTGTGCACCTCTGCCATGACATAATATTTGAACCGTGTCGAGACCGTCTCGGCTCTCTTCTTGAACGGATTGAAGCCACCACTGTCACCGCCAGGGGTGACGTTCTCAGTTTCTTCAAACGTCCCGAAAAGTTCCATGATCCCTTCCTTGCCTTTCAAGTCAGTCAATGCCCGCTGCTCGTTGTTGACAGTGCCCTGGGGGACTTCTACTTTTCTCACTGAGTACGAGATACCCGTAGCCTTGCAAAAGACGCTCGGAAAAAAGGAATCTTGCAGCTTCGGCAGTTCCACTCGGTGCCCGTGATTGAATTCGAGATTGTGGAAGACTTTCTCTGCGAATGTGCCGAACTTTCCCTTTTTCCGATTGCTGTATGTATCTGCAGCCTGCTTGATGGCTTTGATGAACATGACCTTGTCCCTTCCCACGAGCTGAATTTCGCCATCGCTTGCACCCAGTGCTATATTTATATCATCCACCGACTTTCGGCGCTCTTTTGCATTCTTCTTCGTGTCGGACGTTTTTAAGGACGCCTTTTCTTCCTCGCCCTTCCGCCCGAAGATGGTCAAGGCCGTTTTCTCCTCTTTTGGTGTTTTTTTCCTGACGCGCTTTGGTGGCACGCGCTTTTTTTGGTTCGTCTTGTCTTTCTTCGCTTCTTTCAGCAGCAAGTTAATCCTCTCCCTCGCATCTTTGTACGATTTCGTCTTGAGTGCTAACTTCTTGTCTACGTACGCCGAGGCTTCAAGTTTTTCCAACTGAAAGGCAAATTCTACGACTAACCCTGTCCTCTTCCCTGCCCGATTCTCCATCAGCTGCAAATGGTGCAGTTGACTAAACAGATGCAAGAATTGAGACTTGGCGGGGACCTCTAAAAACATGTCGAAATCAGCCGGAATTTTGAGCAAAATGTGAGACCCTATTCGATCAACAAATAGTTTCGTTACCCACGAGATGGGGATTTCGGTGAGACGGGTTGGGCACGGCGTGAACGGGTGCACCGGCAGAAGGAGGTGGAGGACGTTACGCGTCAACACTAAGATAAACTGTTTTCGGCGTTTGAACCGAAGTGTCGGGTCGATGAGAATAACTAGATCACTGAAAACAACCCGCTCCTGTCGGTTCACACCACCCCGGGTGACAGTCTTCATCGCCGAATCCTTTTCCATCACGCGAATATGGTCCACACCCTGTTTGAGAACGGTTTCCTGCGTTAGTTCTTCGCCGAAGTCATCGGCAAAAAACGCCATGGTCGAGTAACGTCAGGCACACACCCTGAAGTGTCCGCGTCCACACCACTGCACACACTCGGTCAAACGGTCAATACCGGCGCGGCTCACCTTCTCACGACACAGCCTTCTTCACGCTTCACACTGCTTTGTCAGCCGCCACGAACCATGTACTCGGCCACAAGCCGCTTGCAGTTTAAAACACCAAAAAAACGCACCAATGAAAGACGGGAAGGCCGGATGAGATAGTCGACCTATATCAACGATCCAAAATACATACTTGAAACACCGACACACTACGACATCTCCTCCGCGTTGTTGTGGGAAAGTCACTTCTTCCATTCATGTCGGCAGGACGGCAGGAGGAAATGGAAGTGACGGGGAGTGAACGAAGAGGTTCTACATGAGCGCCGTGTGCTCGCTCACGCGGGGAGTCTGAGTCAATTGCGGATTGCACGGGGTACTTTCTCGGTGGAAGTGTAGACGTCACACGCATATTGGTGGTCTTACTCATTCACCATGGCGAGCTTGGCCGGCAGTGCGTCGACCTCTTCGGTGGAGGCGGGGGAGCTCTCTTGGATCAGCTTTTTACTCAATTATGCGGACTGCCCTGACGAAATCACGGGCTTGCTACTTCAATCAGAAATCCCGCGGGCGGAGAGTGATGCCAAGGTGGGTGCTAGATCGCTCCTTCAAAGCATGGTCACGGAAGAAATTTTTGAGCAGGAACGGTTCGATCAAGAGAATGGAACTTGGGGCAGCGAGAAGAATCACTTTGTAGGGGCAGAAGGACTGCAACGGTGGTTTTCCCCGTTGAAAGGGTCGTCACAGAAATTAACGGACGTTCTCCCATCACTGAATGCGCAGGGCGAAAGTGATTTTGTAAACTTGTCAGCATGGCACATCGACCGTGCTACGTGTGACGTGGACATCTGCGGCTGGTTGTACAGCAGTTCCTTTATTGGGTTCGAGCAGTTCGAGCAAAACGAGTCGGAAATGCCGACGTGGAGTTCCGAGCGCAGTGTGTTCTCGCGCGTCCGTCGCCGGAGATGGGTGCGGTTGAAGTGCCTGAGCGAGTCGCTGGAAGCATGTCGGACTTGGTTGAAAGAAAAAATGAATGGGTTTAAACCGTCTGCCCCTCGCCGGAAAGTGGTAGAGGAGGTGTTCGAAAACAATCGTTTTTTTGCCTTGTACGGGTTCGGGGGCGTTGGGAGTTTGCTGGCCACAGACCCCGGCCTCTTCACGGACCGTGAGATGTTGTCCTCACTGAACGAGAGCCCCTTAGGGAGCAAGTACCCCTTGGACAGTGGCTGGAACTGGAGTGGCGAATGGGAAATTGCGAAAGTTTCTGACTTGGAAACGTGCCAAGAAGGTTGGTTGTATGCGGTCAACTTTCCCGACTACACTTCTGAGTGGGAGGGCGTCCCCGAAGCCCGTGCGTTTGACTACGTGCGTCGGAGGCGGTGGACGCGCACGCGGGAGCATTCGGGCCCGATGCCAGACGAAAAGATCATCAACGTCGCGCAACAATTGGAAGAAGCCAGAATGACGGTGGAATCGATGACCCAAAAGCTGTCTATCACGTCCCCGGCCAAGCGTGCGGACAGGACCAATTCCAAAGGGGACATTGCCGAGTGCGTGACATTTTGGTGGGAGAGAGGACAGACGGCCGGGCAGCATAACACGTGGTTCGAGCTGGAACGGAAGCTCGTCCAATCGTACTTTAAGGTGCGGAGCGCTACGTATATGCGGTCGAAAAAAAAGGTGCAGTCGGACGGACCGCTGGCAAAGTTAGCTGCGTGCGAACTCTTTTCTACGGGATCCGAGAAGAAGTTGCACTTGGCCAACCGTGCTAGTGGCACCTTTCTCGAAGCGGCAAGAGCGCGGGGAGACGAGAGCTTCTACTATGTCGTGGGCATAATCACTCCTAGTCCACCGTATACGTGCTTAATTTGCTACTATGAAATGCCTGCGGCATCAGATATGCCACCTGGCTTCAGCAAGTTGTGGAATCAATTTTTGGAAGGAGACGATGGGTTTCGAAATCAGCGATGGAAAATTATCCCGCGTGTAGAGCAAGGTCCTTGGGTCGTAAAAAGTTCTGTAGGAACGACGCCTGCATTGCTCGGAATGAAAGTGGACCAAAAGTACTTCAGAGGGGATCGGTACATCGAGGTAGATATCGACGTAGGTAGCTCCAAAGTCGCGTCCATGCTGACTGGTTTGATTCTGGCATCCATGAAGCAACTGACGATCGACTTGGCATTTACGCTGGAAGGGCGGGACGAATCAGAATTGCCAGAGGCAATCATCGGCACCTTGCGCATGGACTGCGTCGATCTATCCGAGGCAAAACAGTGCGACGACTGTTTATGGGAAGGGAGCGCGTGACGAGAACGTTTGATGAAAGTGCATACGCATTCATCGCCTCGTCAGATCACTGGAACAAGGAGGAGAAAAGAACCAGCCTGGAAATAGTATGGTATATAAATAGTATAAGATAGTATATTATTATTTGTTGGCAAATAGTATAGTATATTATTTGTTGGCTGTTATTTACGTAAAAATATAAATAGTATATATTTGGCTGTTATTTACGTAAATAAACAAGTTCCAAAACCTGATTAATCGTCCTGTGATGAATTGCAGCATGGGCATTTTCCCGTATTTCTATTTCTCAAATAATATCCTTTTTGATT
>JACKZZ010008063.1_pt1 | contig 16146 bp, 13 predicted proteins | sample 8027871 | NCBI WGS metagenome assembly JACKZZ01 (sample SAMN15724774, study PRJNA655200) | protist metagenome | isolation source: fluorescence activated cell sorting (FACS) single amplified genomes of... | place: USA: West Boothbay Harbor, Gulf of Maine | collected 2000-07-19
TAGACGAAAAGAGGATTCGGACCTCTAAAAGTTAGTATTAGAATTATAATACAAAAAATTAAAATATTTCGTCTTTGTAAACAGCTCTATAATATCCTATTAACTTGCACCAAAATTCTGAAAAATTAAACTTTTAACTTTTAAAAATTATAAGCAAAAAAATTGATTACTCGCGGACTTTATAAATTAAAACATTACACAATTTTCTCGTTTTATAACTTTCTTGAAGCTTATATGGAGAATTTTCTAAATTTATAATTATAACGCCTATCATCACTACTAATAATATTAAACTTATAAGAAGAGTGTACAAGTATAAATTATTGTATAAAAAGTTACCAAAGATACGCATGTCTTCAAGTTTTGAATCAACAATATAAAAATAGTTCACAGAATTAATTGTAGTATAAACGTCTAAAAAAAATAAATCTTGAAGTTCTAATAATGTGTAATAAAACCAAATTGTTAATAAAAAAATATTAATATTATTAAACGCGAACTCTTGTTTTTTAGCTACTATATAAGATAAATCAAAAGACAATATTACGAATAAAAATAGAATTAAGATCGCTCCAACGTATACAGTAATATAAAGCAAACCCAAAAATTCGAAACCTAATATCAAAAAATAAATACTTGCGTTTATAAAGGTAAACACTAGAGCAAAAACAGAGTATACCGGATTGTTTGAAGAAATTATATATACAACAGATATTATAATAAAAAAATACAATATTTTTTTTATAATAAACACTTTTATACTTTTTTTATAACTTTTGTAATTATAGATTCGTTAAAATACTTAATTCCTTTACCTTTATAAGGTTCAGGTAGCTTTAAACCTCTTAAAGTGTTGCACGCTTCTTTTAAATTTTGCAAATTGTTACCGTAGACTCTTATACAAGTAAAGCGTTTGTAAACTGCTAACTTTAAATAATTAGGTATTTTATACACTAATAAATGACTAAAGCCTAACTTAAAAATAATAAAGTTTTCTGAAATAGAGGCTTTAAAGCCTAATCCTTGGAGTGTTAGCTTTGTTACGTATAATTTTTGCAAGCCTTTAATTTTAGAAGAAAAAATGTTAAAAATTGTTTTAACTAAAGTTTTATTTTTTGGTATAAAAACACATAAAAATTTTTTATATAAAAATAAAAATTTATAACTATGTAAAATGCTCAAACCGATGGGGCTTTCTATTTTTAAAATGTAAGGCCTTAATTCTACACTAAAATTAATATTTTTAGTATTAACTAATTTTTTGTAGTAATTCATAAATTATATAATTGACTTATAAATAAATCTAAAGTTTACGCAAGCTGGAAAAAACGCTTGAATCGGTAAGCTCTTTCAAAAGAATACGGGATATTCTAAATTTAGAAAATACAGAGCGTGACCTGCCACTAATGATACAAAAGTTATTTATTTTAGATAATGAAAATGCATTAGCTTTGTTTGCAAAGCTACTTAAATTTTTAGTAAAATAATAATCAGAACGTTTTAAAAATCTTAAAATTAAAAAAGTATTTTCAAAATTTAAGAACTTACGTCTAAGATTTATGTCTTTTTTTAAATTTTTAACCAAAGGTTCAGGTAAAAAATGATACGAAGTTCTCAAAATAATAAAAATTTTAAAATACTAGCTAAAACCATCTCTAGAATGCAAATAAAATTAAAAAAGCCATCATAAGTCCAAACAAAGCAATAGCCTCAGTTAACGCAAAACCTAGAATAGCATATATAAATAGTTGTTGTTTTAAAGAGGGGTTGCGAGCTACAGCACTTATTAATGAACCAAAAACCGTACCAATACCAGTTCCAGCTCCACCTAATGCGATAGTAGCTAAACCAGCTGCAATTAATTTTGCACTTTGTAAAATCATTCTGAATAAACATACCCTAAATTTAATCGTATTTTCAACAGACAAAGTTTAAATGAACTTTAAGAGATAAACCGCTTGTGACACGTGCCAAAAAGGGCAAGACTCGAACTTACAACGTCGGTTTTGGAAACCGAAGTTTTACCAATTAAACTACCTTTTCAACTTAAACTAAGCGTATAATTTAAACTTTTTTTTGTTACGTTTTTTTTTGCTGAACTTACAACCATTATAGGGTGTGGAAGTAAGATCTTCGATAAATAAAATATGAAAATTAAATTTTAAAAGCCCTTTTATAAAAAGCTTTCTAAATAAAGAAATACCATTAATTTTTATCATTATTGCTGAAACCCTTAGTTTTTTTAACAAAAGTCCGATATATTCGCCTAGGATTTTACCAAAAAAAATAGTAATACTGACCGTTTGTTTTAAGTTATTTCGGCCTGTCGAATACGTAAAAATGGTATTGTCGATCTCGTATTCTTTTAACTTAGATATTGTAATAAACGTGTTATTTTTAGTAGACTTGATATTACAAATATACAATTTTTTTATAAAAATGTGATCAAAATAATTTTGAATATATGGTTTAATAGAACTACTACTCTTATTTAAAACAAAAAAATAATTAATTTTTAAGGATTTTTTTATAATTTTTTTTAAACTTTTTAATAAAAGATTTTGCATATAAAATTTGCCAACCTTGAAAACCTCGGGGTAATGGGACTTGAACCCATAGCTTTGTATTCCCAAAACACACACTCTACCAATTGAGTTATACCCCAAAGCCAAAGAAAATAAATACAGATTATTACAATATTTTATTTAACACTGTTTGCTCTCTTAAAAGCTTCATAAATAAAAGCGAAGTAAAATTCAATTAAAAACTTTACGCTTTGTCTACAGAGGCCTCCAATGCCTAACTTATAATCGCATTGAAAAGAAATATTTTCTGGCATTGTAAGTCCTACGATAATTATATCTGTTTTTTTTAACTCAGTTATTAAAGGTATAGAAGATTTCACAGAACAACCTACATATATTATTAGAGATGGTAGATTTAATGGCTTATAATTGCTAATAGATTTTGAAACTGGCAAATTATTTGAAAAAAAACCTCGTTTATATTGACCAGATAATAAATAAACAGTTTTACATTTTGTAGCTATATTTTTAGTAATACTATCAAATTCTTCAGAATCAGATACAAATAGTATAAAGTCATTACGTTCAACTTTTAAATTTTTAAACAAATTAGATAAAATTTCTAACGTCGTTTTTAAAGACGTCAAGCTTACGTGCATAACGCGGTAAGATTCCTTGACACAAATAAATACATTTAACTTATGTAAATGACTACTTTTTATGTTACCAAGTTTTATAGTATGTTTAATTAACTTAACAATATTTTTCATTATAATAATTCAAACATTTAACGGTCCACCTCCCCAAACACTATATCTTGAGTACCTATTATAGCAACTACGTCCGCTATTAAATGACCTTTAGACATAAAATCTAAGCTTTGTAAATGCGCAAAACCAGGCGCTCTGATTTTACACCTAAAAGGCTTATTACTACCGTCACTTACCAAAAAAACACCGAACTCTCCCTTAGGAGCCTCTATTGCAGTATAAGTTTCGTCGCTAGCTATAGAGATACCTGAACTATAAATTTTAAAATGATTTATCAAAGATTCCATAAAAAATTTTAGTTGTTCTCTGCTCGGAGGTAACAATTTATTATTATGTGTTTCAGTTAAACCAGTAGGTAATAGATTTATGCACTGAAAAATAATATTTAAACTTTGCCGCATTTCTTCAATTCTTATTAAGTACCTATCATAGCAATCGCCGTTTGAGCTTACAGGTACAAAAAATTTTAATTTGTTATAGATTTCATAGGGTTGAGATTTTCTTAAATCTCAAGGTACTCCTGAAGCTCTTAACATAACTCCACTAAAACCTAATTCTAGCGCGTTAATTTTAGATACAACACCTATATTAATTAACCTCTGTTTTCAAATTCGATTATTAGTTAACAGCTCTTCGATTTCATCAAGCCTGGAACTAAATTGTTGACTAAAAATATAAATATCATTTAACAATCCTATAGGTATATCTCTTGCCACTCCGCCCGGGCGTATGTAGCTAGCATGTAACCGCGCACCAGACACCCGTTCGTAAAACTCCATTAACTTTTCTCGTTCTTCGAAAGCTCACAAAAACGGAGTTAAAGCTCCTACATCTAAAGCGTGGGTTGTAACTGACATTATATGGTTTAATATACGTGTGATCTCAGAAAACAGCACGCGCAAATATTTTGACCTCAATGGGATTTCCATTTTTACTAACTTTTCTACACCTAAAGAATAAGCGTGTTCTTGCGCCATCATACTAACATAATCAAGTCTATCAAAGTAAGGTAACGCCTGCAAATAAGTTTTAGATTCGATTAATTTTTCAGTACCTCGATGCAACAATCCTATATGCGCATTTGCCCTAATTACAACTTCACCTTTTAAAGTTAAAATTAACCTTAGAACACCATGAGCACTCGGATGTTGAGGTCCAAAATTTAAGTTAAAGCCTTTAATTCTTTTTAATTTTATCACAATACTTTACTAATATATATATATATTATCTACGAGAGTAATGAGATTTGAACTCATACCATAAAGCGAGACAGGCTAATATTCTACCAATTAAACTATACTCCCCATAAATAAAATCTTTTTTTTAATAGGTATGGGATTCGAACCCATGGCTATAATTCAATATAACTTTAGTTTAGCAAACTAACGCTTTAAACCACTCAGCAAACCTATCAAAATGTAGTTTAAACTTTTTTTTTTTGTAAGATAACCAACTTAAATTTAGAAGCTAACAATGTTTTACAAACCTTTAATACTTTTAAAGCTGTGTTCGTAGTAACCGACTCTAATTCTAACAAAGAATCTCCTGGTAGTAAAGGATAAAACCAGCAACTAACGTTACCACAGCCCTTACCCATCCTCGATTTTTCTGATTTTTTAGTTATTGTATTATTTGGAAAGATATAAATTCAAGATTTACCCGATTTACCAATAATTTTAGAAACCGCTCTAATAATTACTTGAATTTGTTTAGACTCTATACGAATAAATTTTAAAGTTTTTATAGCAAAGGTGCCGATTTTAATTGCACAAGAAAAATTTAAGGCTTTTTTTCAATTTTTATGATGTATTTTTTTGTGTTTAAAGTTTTTAGGAAATAACATAATACGGCCCTTGTAAGTAAATAAAGAAAATTAAAGTTTATATAATAGGTACAAGTAGAATCAAAAAGCAAACTTAGCTTAACGAGCCCGGACATTATCAAGGGCTGCTTTTAAAGAAATGAAAGCAGGAGCCTCGCGTTTTGCGGAGCTTAACAAATCTGTGCTAGTTAATATAAAAAATACATGATAAACTACTATACACGTTTATTAGGAAAAAACACTAACTATATATGCTGTTTATAATTTACAATTTTTGAGATCAAAACGGTTTCAAAAGTAATTAAAAAACAAAATACCTAAAGAAATAAAGCAGGTAGGCTTATGAGGACTCGAACCTCAATTTTATACGTTATGAGCGCAGAGCTTTAACCATTAAGCTATAAGCCTAACAAATATTAAAAACCACGTAACACTTTAAATTTAAACGATCTTTCGCTTATCAAGCAAGCGACCTGCCATCGAGCTATAAGCTCTCCTATAATATATGCACAAAATTTTACAGAACTAACGATAAATTATAAAAACTAGTAACGACTTAAAAAAGTTATTAAAAAGTTATATCTATTAATGAGAGCCTCATCAATAAATAGAAACAAATAAAAATATTCACACAACATCTACAAAATGCCAGTATCATATAGCAGCAATTAACCCAAAATGGTGGGTTATAGTAAAATGACCTAAAAAATGTCTAAATAAGCAAATAATTAACAGAATACAACCTATAATTACGTGAAAACCGTGAAACCCAGTAGCCATAAAAAATGTTGAACCATATACACTATCAGAAATACTAAAAGGGCTAGATCAATACTCTTCTGCTTGAAATAGGGAAAAGATCAAACCTAGAGCTATAGTAAAAAATAAAGCAAAACTAGTTTCAGAAAATTTAGAAATATCTGTGACAGATTTATGCGCTCATGTAACGCTTAAACCAGATAAAAGTAAAATAACAGTATTTAGTAAAGGCAAACCCATAAAAGATACCGTTTCCAATCCTTTCGGCGGCCAAATTCCACCAATTTGAATAGCTGGAGAAATGCTAGCATTAAAGAATGCTCAAAAAAAAGAGAAGAAGAACATAACTTCAGATACTATAAATAGCAGCATACCATAAGCTAAACCATGCCTAACTTTAAACGTATGGTGATATTTTGACTCAACAATTATGTCATGAAATCAACTCAAAAAGTAAAAAATAAATAAAGGAAAACTTATATTCAAAAAAATTTTAGAAATATAAAAATCGTTACTTAATTTAAAAACCAAACTTATAACAGTAAAAAATAGAAATATCGACACTAGTAAAGGGTAAGGGCTCGGGTCTACTAAATGAAAATCATGGTTTTCTTTTTGTAAAGCCAACCTTTCTTTTTTAAAAAAAAATTTAGAAATTGAAAAGTCAAAAATCATGTGCAGCAAGATATATAATTGGCTTTAATAAAATTTTAGACGAAGTTAAATAAAAAAATACCTTTAATATTTAACAAAACATCGAAAAAAAATTAGATTTAACCGTTATTTTGCGAAGTTAGTCAAATACTTAAAGTTTCTAAATTATGTGCTTGAATAACAATAGGCATAAATCCGTGATTTACTCCACAAATTTCAGAGCAACTACCGTAAAAAATACCTTTTCTTTTAATGTAAACGTTAGTTTGGTTTAATCTACCAGGGCACGCATCTAATTTAACACCTAACGAAGGTACTGACCATGAATGTAAAACATCGGCAGACGTAATCAATATTCTAATATGAACTTTTACAGGTAATATTATACGAGAGTCAACTTCTAAAAGCCTAAGAGCACCTACGTAAAGATCCTCCTCTAAAACCATATAACTGTCAAAACGTAATATATTTTTTATACTAGTTACGTGATCTCCATACTCATAAGTTCAATACCACTGATGCCCAATAGCTTTAAAAGTTAAGGCTGGACGAACCACCTCGTCTATAGCGTAAAGTAAAGCAAATGAAGGTATTGATATAGACATTAAAATTAGGCTAGGAAACACTGTTCAAAATATTTCTAAGCTTTCATTATGAGTTATTTGTTTAAAACGCTTAGTGTTATTCTCAAAAAATAAGATACACTTTACCATCATTCAAACAACGAAAACTACAACAATTATTAAAAAAAACATAATATCGTGATGTAAATCAATAATACCTTCCATGATAGGGGAAGCAGGATCTTGGAAATTTATTTGATAAGGAACAGCAGAGTCTTTTTCATTCAAAAATTTAATATCAGAAAAAATAAATAAAGTCTGAGGCCTAGAATAAACTTCGTTAGAACTGAATGTAAAAAATATAAATATGAAAAAGAATAAAGTCGCTACTACAGATAAATTAGAGCCAACAGAACACAGAAAATTTCAAGAAGCGTAAGCATCTGGATAATCAGGTATTCTACGAGGCATTCCAGCTAAACCTAAAGCGTGCATAGGTAAAAAAGTAAGATTAACCCCTATGAAAAATAATCAAAAATGTAATTGGGCATAAGTGTTGTTAATAAAAACGCCAAAAATCTTCGTAAATCAATAGTAAAAGCCTGCAAAAATTGCAAACACTGCACCCATAGATAGTACGTAGTGAAAATGTCCGGTTACATAATAAGTATCATGAAAAGCAACATCGATACCAGCATTTGCTAAAATCACACCAGTAACTCCACCAACAGTGAATAAAAATATGAAACCTAAAGTGAAAAGTAGTGGGGTAGCCATAGATAAAGACCCGCCTCACATAGTTGCTAACCAACTAAAAATTTTAATGCCTGTAGGAACGGCAATTATCATTGTGCTTGCCGTAAAATAAGCCCTAGTATCCACGTCCAGACCTACAACAAACATATGGTGGCTTCAAACAATAAAACCTAATACACCTATTGAAAGCATAGCATACACCATACCAATATACCCAAAAATAAACTTTCTAGAATAAGTTGATATAATATGACTTACTATCCCAAAACCTGGTAAAATTAAGATATAAACTTCCGGGTGACCAAAAAATCAAAATAAATGTTGGTACAATATAGGATCTCCACCACCAGCTGGGGTAAAAAAAGTAGTATTAAGGTTTCTATCTGTTAAAAGCATAGTAATGCAACCTGCTAAAACAGGTAATGAAAGCAATAATAAAAAAGCAGTAATTAATATAGATCAAACGAACAAAGGCATTCTATGTATATAAAGTCCTCTAGCCCTCATATTAAAAATAGTACAAATAAAATTAATTGCACCTAAAATAGAAGAAATACCTGCTAAATGTAAGCTAAATATTGCTAGATCTACGGCAGCACCTGAATGCGAAAGTATATCGCTTAACGGTGGGTATACTGTTCAACCAGTACCTGCCCCTACTTCAACTAAGGTAGAAAGTATCAATAAAGTTAAAGCCGGGGGAAGTAATCAAAAAGATATATTATTTAATCTAGGAAAAGCCATGTCCGGTGCTCCAATTAAAATAGGCACGAACCAGTTTCCAAAACCCCCAACTAAGATAGGCATAACCATAAAAAAAATCATTACAAATGCATGTCCTGTTACAAGCACATTATACAATTGAAAATTACCTAAAAGTATTTTATTACCGGGTTCGGATAGTTCAAACCGTATTAAAACAGAAAAAAAAGTACCTATAACACCACTAAAAGCACCAAAAATTAGATACAACGTTCCTATATCTTTGTGATTAGTAGAAAAAAGTCAACGAGAATAACGATGGAAAACCGCACTTAAAAATTTATTATTTAATAAGTTTATCACGTTACTGATAAAGGTCAAAAAAAATATAAATCCAAAATTGCATTTTTAAATTATACAAGACTTATTTTAACAAGTAAAAAGATACCTTTAATAAAACTAGCTACTGTAGCAGCATATAATTTAACAATTATAACAATATATAAATAAGATAAGTAACATTTTTTCGATGAGTATATACTTAAAGTAAACCCCACCTTTTTTATAAGGTAATCGAGGTCGTATTAATTTATTAACTTTATTATGGTTTTTTAAGCAACATAAAACCGACCTGCTATAGTTACTAAATTGTGAATTCAACGAATCTGATGTTCACCAACGCTACATATATAGCAGGATTAGTTAAACGTTTACTTTGAAACGAAAAACCTTTTTAATTTTTATTGACGATAAATAATAAATTAAATTTTAATCCTATTTAAAATTTAATAAACTAAACAAAAAAAATGTTTAATATCATAGACGAAAGGGGGATTCGAACCCCCGAATTTTTGCATTATGATTGCAACGTTATAGGCCACTAAACGATTTCGTCTTTATAAAACGTTCAAATAATTTTTTTAATTTTTTACACTAATATAATAAAACTTATCAATCACCATTTTATAAATTATGAAGCACGATTACTGCTTTAATATTTGACAAAATACCCAAAAAAATAATTTCGTCAAATATTTTATATTATTATATTTTTTTAGCTTCCACTTTCCAAAATACATGCAAGCAAACTACTTGCTGCAAGAATCGAACCTGCAATATTTGAATTTTGAATCCAACGCGTCTACCATTCCGCCAAGCAAGCTAGATGTATAATTAGAAAACATTTTTATTCCTACGTAAAGTAATAAAAAGCATTAATATATCGGCAGTGAACAATGCTATAAATTAGTAAATAAATACTTTTAAATTTGTTTATTGTTAAATAAGATAACAAAAAAAAATATTTCAAAATGATACAAAACCTACTTTAAAAAACATTTTATTTTATTGAAACATTAACTATAAATTTTTATTTAATAATACCACCTCCAAAAAAACTAAAAACGGGCTGATAAAAATAAATCAAAAAAAATAATAAAAAGTACAAACTTGAGCGGTAAATATAAAAGGTTCCTCAACAGGTTGTGCACCTAACCACATTAATAAAATTACATCACACACGAAAAGTCAATAAAATATCTGCGATAATGGCTTAAATCGTAAAGTTTTGCTAACGGGTTTAGAAAAAAAAGGTATCAACAATAATACTATCAAAGAAAGCCCCATTAATAAGACACCACCAAGCTTGTCTGGAATAGAACGAAGAATAGCGTAATAAGGTAAAAAGTATCACTCAGGAACAATATGTAAAGGAGTTACCAAAGCATTAGCCTCAATATAATTATCAGAATGACCAAGCACGTTAGGATAAAAGTGCACAAAAATAGAAAAAATTAAAAAAAACACTAAAAAGCCTAATAAATCTTTTATGTAAAAATAAGGGTAAAAACCTTTTTTGTCTAAAAGTGTAGTTAAACCTAAAGGATTGGTCGATCCAGATAAATGTAGAAGGGTTAAGTGTAATATAACTAAACCTAGAATTAAAAAAGGTAACAAATAATGTAAACTAAAAAACCTATTTAACGTAGGGTTATCAACTGAAAATCCACCTCAAAGTCACTCGGCTATAGGGGTACCGATAACCGGTATTGCACTAGCTAAATTTGTAATAACTGTCGCACCTCAAAAACTCATTTGACCTCAAGGTAGTACGTACCCCATAAAGGCTGTTGCCATCATAAGAATAAATATAACTACCCCACTAAACCAAAGCGCTAAGTTTGACTTTATATAAGATCCGAAATACAACCCACGGCCTATGTGAGCATATACAACTAAAAAAAAAAAAGAAGCCCCGTTTGTATGTAAATACCTGATAAACCAACCGCTATTTACGTCTCGCATTATATACTCAATACTATTAAAGGCTAGAGTAATATGGGGGGTATAATGCATTGCTAAAAATATACCGGTAAGAATTTGTATACCCAAACAAATACCTGCCACAGAACCAAAACCTCAATTATAATTAAGATTACTCGGTGTAGGATAATCTATTAAATGGTTGTTTAATATGTAAACTAAAGGTGTAGACAATAATCTCATAAATTTAAAAACAAGTAAAAAAAAAATATATAGATTTTATCTTTAACGATAACGTAATAAACTTCCCATAATTAGATACATAAAAGTTCGTTATTTTAGAAATTTTAGAGCTTACGCCCAGAAAACCATACATTAAATTATTGCGTGCTTTATAAGTACTAGCCAACAATAATCCGGCAAATTGAACTAAGAAAATAAACGTAAAAAATATGAATAAAAAAGAGCCAAAAACTTGCGGTAAAAATAAAATTTTGTCTATTTGTGGCATTCGAAAGCTAAAATTTTTATAAAACTGTATAAAAACCTACTATGTTAAAAAAGTATAATCAAATTAATGTAGGTGCAACACGTCGTTTATATAAATACAAAGAAGAGTTACAAAAACATAAGCTTGTAAGCACGCGATAGCAACTTCTAAAAAAGTTACTACTATTATAACTATAGTTGGCAAGATAGAAAAAATAGATAAAAAATTATTTACTGACAGTATAGATCAACTAAAACCAGCTAAAATTTTAAGTAAAGTATGCCCAGACATCATATTAGCAAATAATCGAATAGCTAAACTAAAAACTCTAGCAATATACGAAACTAATTCGATAAGAACTAAAAAAGGTATTATAAAAATAGGAACACCCTTAGGTAAAAATAAATTGAAAACAGCGATATTGTTTTTCTTTACCGCTATTATATTTACGCCAATAAAAGCTGATAAAGATAAATAAAAAGTAACTGCCAAATGACTTGTAATTGTAAAGCTATACGGAATCATACCAAATAAATTATAAAAAAGTATTGTCAAAAAATATAAATAAATATATGGAAAGTATACTTGGTGTTTTACATTTATATTTTCCGAAACTATACTTTTAATAAATTCAAAAGGTAATTCAAACAATCGTTGTCAGCGATTTGGTATCAGTAAATAAAGCGTACTAAAGTAAGTATAAATATATTTCAATAGAAAAAAAGAAAAGATCATAAAAATAACAGAGTTATTAACAATTCCTATTTGGAAAACCTCAAATTGCTCTAAAGGAGACGTTATTATTAAACTATTTAAAAAGCACATACAAAAATATCAAGGTTTACTACCATTCTAAAGCACCTTTTTTATATTCATACACAAAACCTAAAGTTAAAATAAATAAAAAAAAAATCATAGAATAATAACCGAAAAAACCTAAATGAGCCAAGTTTACTGCCCAAGGTAACACAAAGATAATTTCTAGATCAAAAAGTACAAAAAGTAACGCTACTAAATAAAATTTTATATTAAATTTAGATTGAGTACTATTTATAGGTTCAAACCCACACTCGTAAACAGATAACTTTTGCGTATTAGGAGCTTTTACTGAAAGCGTGTACGAAACTAAATATAAAATTAAAACTATAATAAGGCTAAATATTGCATAAATTATTAAACTTAAATAGGTTTCTTTAACTAACATAATAATCTATTAAAAATTATTTAAAGTGTTGTTTATAAAAACTTTTAAATAATCATCTAACTCAGAAGTAAATTTTTTATTTACCTTTAACATATCTAATAACGTATTGTCTAAAGCTGCAGCAGAACGTAAATCTGAATCAAATTTCGTAACATTCACAACGGCCAATTTATCTAAGAAACCTCTCATACCGGCGTAAATAGAAACAATTTGTATTTCAACAGGTATTGGTTTAAATTGACCTTGTTTCAATAACTCAATTAGCCTAGCTCCTCTATTTAAAGTATATTGCGTAGTTTCGTCCAGATCTGAAGCAAAGCTCGCGAAAGCTTCAACCTCACGATATTGAGCTAACTCTAACTTTAAAGAACCAGCAATTGCCTTCATTAAACTTATTTGCGCAGAAGAACCTACACGACTTACAGATAAACCAATATTTACAGCAGGTCGGATTCCTTTATAAAATAACTGAGCTTCTAAAAATATTTGACCATCAGTAATTGAAATAACATTTGTAGGAATATAAGCAGAAACATCTCCAGCTTGGGTTTCAATAACAGGGCACGCAGTTAAAGAACCGTCACCATAGCTTTCATTTAACTTAGCAGCTCTTTCTAATAACCGCGAATGTAAATAAAAAACATCACCTGGGTAAGCTTCACGTCCTGGCGGTCTACGTAAAAGTAAACTCATCTGCCTATAAGCAACAGCTTGCTTACTTAGATCGTCATGAATAATCAATGCGTGTAACCCTAAGTCTCTAAACCATTCCCCAATAGTGGCACCAGAGTATGGAGCTAAAAACTGAAGAGGCGCAGCATCAGAAGCAGTTGCTGCTACGATACAAGTGTAACTCGAAGCTTCCTCTTCATTTAAAATTTTAACAATTTGCGCAACAGTTGACCTTTTTTGACCTATGGCAACATAAATACAATACAAATGACCACTAGTATTGTTAAAATCATAATTAACAAATTTTTGATTTATTATAGTATCTATCGCAATGGCTGTTTTACCAGTTTGCCTATCACCAATAATTAACTCACGCTGACCTCGGCCAATTGGAACCATACTGTCAATAGCTTTTATTCCAGTTTGCATTGGCTCAGAAACAGATTTTCTAGGCATAATACCAGGTGCTTTAACTTCTACAATACTTTTAGTAGCGTCTGCTAAACTTTGAGTGCTATCAATTGGGTTACCCAAACTATCAACTACTCTACCTAATAGAGAAGCACCAACGTTAACACTTACAATATTTGCTAATCTGTTAACAACATCACCTTGCACAATTTCTCTATCTTGACCAAAAATAATAACACCTACACCTTCAACACCTAAATTTAAGGCCATACCTTTAATTCTACTTCGTGAAAATTCAACCATTTCACCTGCCATAACTTTATCTAAACCAAAAACTTGGCTAATACCATCACCTACAGAAACAACAATCCCATAGTCATTTAAATGTGCATCTTCTTGTTCAGAAAAGTTAGTATTTTCATCTATATTAGAATCACCCCATCCATTAAAAATACTACCATTACTCACTAATTTTCCAGCTTGATACTCTCAAAGATCGCTAGACGAATCAGTTCAGTATAAATGTTCGTAATGGTCATAAACTGAAGAATCTTCTAACCTATCAAAACTATCAAGATCTAAAAATTTAAGCATCGACTCTGTTCTTGCATCTATATATTGCGATGATGCAAGAGCTTGCTGATGATTACCTGTGCAATAACTATTAAATGGTTTTATAATGTTTTCATTAAATTTAATTTTTTTAATTGAGCTTAACATGAATATAATTTTAACTTTACGAATCTTGCTTAATAGTGTACAATTCAACATTATTGTCTTCGAATATTGTTCTTTTTTTTGAATAATTTTAACCATACTAAGAAATAAAAAATAAGCGTAGCGTATGTAACAAACCAATTTTAATAGATATTACCTTTAATATTTGACAAAATACCTAAAAAATTTATTTTACTAAACTTTTTACATTATTGTATTTTTTTAGCTTCCACTTTCTAAAATACATGCAACCTATATACACAACATCTCTAATAATCTAGACAAGGTAAGGTGCCGCCTGCTGTAAGAATCGAACTTACTTTACTATACATATGATCGCCAAATCAAACAGGCCTAGATATACATTACTTTTATTTTTTACCCCTCTAATATTTGACAAAATACCCAAAAAAATAATTTCGAAAAAAAAAATATAAAAGAAGGTGGAAGCTAAAACGTCCTTTAATTGCCTACATCCTCTAACCACACTATTAAAAATCAGTTCAACTAACCTAAAAAACCCCCTAATGTTTTCTGTTTTTAAATAAATATGCGGTTTTATTAGTAAAAAGTTGATTTTGAGCGTTAACATTTTGACTTCTTCTGGTTGATTAGAAAAAAAGCCGGGTAAGAACAGGTGTACCAGCATAAACTAAGCGTATTGTGCATGTTTATGCAACCATGTTCTGGACCGCCTATTTCGCCCGGCGGCCAAAACACGGACAAGGCACAAACAAACACAACGCTTTGTTTATTGCTTGAACGTTTTTTGGTTGTTGGGAAAGACGCAAAAAAAAAGACCAAACGAAAAGAAACAAGTTTCTTTTCTTTTTTTTTTTTTTTTTGCATACTTTTTTTTTTGTTCTTTCTTTTCTTTAAAATTTTCTAAATTTGAATTTTTAAGAATAGCTTCAAAAAAATTTACAAAAAACTAAAAAAATGCATTTAGTTCTTGTTTAAAAAAAGAATTATCCAAGATCGAAAGTCAAAAATAGCTAACAAAAAAAAACCCAAATTGATTTTAAGCTGACAGAAAAACGAGAGGCTCCGCCGCATTGGGTCGGCCAACAATAATAATAACTAATAAAGTAACTTATATAAAATACAAAATGTGTGCATTTATATGAGCTAAATTATTAGTTTAATATTAAAGAAAATAAGTTGGTTCCATTAACTTAAAATTGATTTGTGAGGTTCCCAAAAAACGAGAGGCTCCGCCGCATTGTCTTCTTTAAAAAGCAGCAGTTGATAATGCGCGCGCACATTAAACAACAAGCACAACCGAACAACCAAAGTCCTGGCTATTATCATACATTATAAATTACGTAAAGTTAAGCATACCATAGTATACTTATACTGATATGACTATTCAAACATACATTTGTAAACTCTTTTATTACTTAAAAAAAAGAGCCCAATTCAAGTCGTAAAAGTCCACATAACAGACAAAGTCTCATGGGTGCTAGGAAAGGTAGGAGAAGACGTTTTTTCACTAAAAAATATCTTTAGCTTTTTGAGTCGTCTATCAATCTTACCATAACCTTCTTACACTTATCTATCTGTCACTTTAGGAATTGCAAATATCAAATAAGATATTACCCTAAAGCTGGTCGGCAGCCTCGAACAAGTTCATTTTTTGAAGAATCACTAACTCTTGAATAAATTACTCAAAATATATTTATTTTATCCATGAATAGTGATCTGAACCTGTAAGGAGCTCAAGTATCTGTTATCGCCTTTTAGTCGCGCAACTCTCAGTTGCCGAATTGAATTGGATTTTGAATATAAAACTCGGGAAAAATGCAACCTATACACAATGCTTCTAATAATATTGACAAG